>SL_3KL_010_SEDDRAFT_10003431_pt1 | contig 14373 bp, 9 predicted proteins | sample SodLakKL_010_SED_2_FD_10381 | JGI IMG/M metagenome (IMG submission 10381)
GGTTGCTGACAATTGTCAGCAGTTCAATTAGTTATGAGAGCTTTAAGTGATAATACTATCTTCTGATTCAACATCATATGGTACTAGTGCTAGTACTACTACTCCGACTGGAAAAGAAAGTATTGACTCGAAAAGTCATAAAAAAAATATGATTGGAATTGCTTTAGCTCATGACTTAAAATATGTGACACAAACAGTGGCTAGTTTTCCTGAAGATATTGAAAATAAAGGAAAGTTATATTCAAATACTTACACCCTGTATTCCTGGATGGAAATTAAATAGCGATGAAGCCACTTATGTGGAAAAATTAGCAGTTGAAACTAGACTATATACACTGCTTGAATATGTTGATAGAAAATTAGTTAAATCAAGTATTGATAAGAATTTTAGAATAAAATCAATTGATAAATACTTAAGTGTTTAAAAAAGATTTAAACATTTATAAAATATTACTAAAGAAAATATAAAAAAAATATAAATTATAAAAATGAAAAATGATTTTCTTAAAATTTTCTCTATTTTTTTTCTTAGTTTTTTTTTACTTCTACCAGTAATTATTTACTCAGCAGAGCCGCGCTATAAAATACCTGAGTTTGAGATCCCTATTGATACTGTTAAATTATCTCAGGTTAATTGTGAAATTATAAATGGAGATGAGGTTTGTGAGATTTCCTGGATAGGTGAATATATAAAAGGTATTTATGAATATTCTATTAGTATTGCGGCTATTTTAGCTACCGTTGTTTTAATGGCAGCTGGTTTGATTTGGTTAACTTCTGGCGGTAGTCAAGATAAGATTGGTCAAGCAAAAAAAATTATATCAGGCAGTCTGATTGGCTTAACTTTAATTCTTGGCTCTTATGTTATTTTAAATTTTATAAATCCTAATTTAATAAGCTTTCCGCCTTTAACTATAGGAGTAGTTGAAAATTTTGAAGGAGACTCATCTGATATCTCTACTAGATATATTGATGAAGAGACAGTAAATATGATTTCAGAGAGATTAGGCATAAACTGTGGCGAGGAAACAATGCTCTCTATGTATGTTAAAAGCCGAAATAAAGTAATTTATGATCAAGTAAGAAGATTAAATTTAGCTCCAAACAACATGGTCTACTTTGACTGTTCAAGCTATGTTAGTTTTTTATTATATTGTGCTGATATTAACAAATCAATGCCCGCTTGGACAGGAGCAATTTTTAACGAATCACAAGGAAGTAATTTTTCAGATGATATTCAATTTGAAGTTGGTGACTTAATTGGCTGGCCTCAAGAAGGCAATAATCCAGGTCATGTTTATATTTATATTGGTAATACTATATTTGTCCACTCCTATAATAGTAAAAGAATTGGAAGGTCTGTTGTCAGAAGCAACATAGATGATATAAAAAATGCCGCTAGGCGACATAATAGAGAATTATATTATCATTCAGGTAGTAATTAATTAGCTTTATCCATTGCCTCATTAGCTAGTTGATCAGCTCTTTTGTTAAATTCTCTTCTTACATGAAAGAAGCTAATCTTATCAAAACTTAGACTTAAATTGTGCACTTTGATAAAAAGCTTAGCTAAGTCTTTATCTTTTACTTTATAATCACGATTAATTTGCTTAACTATTAACTCACTATCAAGATATACTATGGCATCTTTAATATTTAAATCCTTAGCTTTTTTTAAAACTGCAATTAAGGCCTCATACTCGGCTTGATTGTTTGTAGCTTTTCCAAGAAATCGTGATATAGTCGCGATTTCTTTTTTATTTTCATTATAAATAACTGCCCCAATACCAGCTGGTCCGGGGTTTCCTCTAGCACCACCATCGCTATAAATTGTTGCTTGCATATTTTTTATTTTGATTTTTTAATATCTATTATTTTAAGCTGAGCTTCTCTTCTGCCATTAAATTCATTAATGTCAGGATAAAAAACTATATCATAATAATTAGCTATTTCCATATTTTCACAAATTTCTTGTCCATTGAAAAATATTGCGGAAACAAAAGAATTATTCTGAGAAAACCTTAATTTAACGTGTTGCCCCTCACTACCTACATAAGAGATATCGTCAAGCATTACATTAATAGCGCTTAGTTTTGCTTGCCAATTATTTTGACCAAAAGGAGCTAATTTTTCTATTTCTAAAACTAGGTCAATGTTAATTTCTGACAAAGAAATAGGGGCGTCAATTTTTAATTTTGGAATAAGGGTATTTTTATCAATGCTTTTAGCTTCTTGTTTTATAACTTCAACAAATTTTTTATAATTTTCTTCATCTTTTATTGAAAATCCGCAAGCCATTGGATGACCGCCATATTTATCTAAATATTTAGCTCCATTCTCAACTGCTTTTATTAAATTAAAACCTTCAATTGAGCGACCTGAGCCTTTAAAACTAGTTTTAGTTGCTTTCATTTCTTTACTTGTTTCATCATATTTTGCTTCTTCAACAATTCTAGAAATAATGAGTGAAGGTCGATAGTATTTATCAGTCATTTTTCCAGATACTAAACCAATAACTCCTTCGTTCCAAAATTCATCTTCTTTAGCTAAACCAATAATTACTGGTTCTAAATTTTCAGGATCAATACTAGCTTCTACTTGCGCTATTATTTTTTGCGTAATTTCTTGTCTTTCTAAATTTCTTTTATTTAACTCTTGTGCTAAATCTTTTGCTTCTTTTTCATCTTTTGAGCTAAGAAGTGAAAAAGCACTATTGGCGTGACCAATTCTGCTAGCTGCATTAAGTCTGGGGGCTAGTTGCCAAGCAATATTCCAAGCTTTTAGGTCCTTATCACTTTTACTTATTATTTGTAGTAAAGCATTCAAGCCTACACGACTATTTTTATTTAAAACTTCCAATCCCTTCTTAACCAGCAATCTGTTTTCTCCAATAAGAGGCACTAAGTCAGCAACAGTACCAAGCGCTACTAAGTCTAAATTCTTTTCTAAAACATTTTTTTTCTGTTCACTGCTTAGTTTTGATCTATAAACTAAAGCCGATGCTAATTTAAAGGCTACACCAACACCAGCTAAAAGAGAAAAAGGATAGCCACTATTTAAGTCAGCTGAGTTAATAATTGGGCAATTTGGTAATTCTGCTTTTTTTTCTGGTAAAACGTGATGGTCGGTGATTATAATATCTAGCCCTATCTCTTGGGTATAATCAACTTCCTTGTAATTTCTAATTCCATTATCAACAGTAATTATTAATTTTGCCCCCTCTTCTTTAGCTTTATCAATCGCTTCCTTATTTAAACCATAGCCTTCACTAACTCTATCGGGCAAATAAATATCAACTTTAGCTTTTAGTATTTTTAAAGTGTCTAAGAGTAAAACTGTAGCTGTTACACCATCAACATCATAGTCCCCATATACTAAAATTTTTTCTTTATTTTTTATTTTCTCAATTATCATCTCTACCGCCTTTTTCATATCTTTGAATAAAAAAGGGTCATGAGAAATAAACCAATTTCCTGCCGGATCAAAATTAGCTTCTTTAAGTGACAGAGATAAAAAATTTTCCATTTCTTCAATACTTTTTAGCCCACGATTATATAAAAGCTGTCTTAAAAACACTAAAACACTAGAATCAGTTTCTTTTATACTTTCTGGTAAAGAAGGATAATATTCCCATTTTTTTTCTAACATAAATTAAAGACTCAAAACTGCTACTCCGACAGACCAAGCTACCATTGAGACCATAACAGTTATAGAAATTATTAGCCAAAGTATTTTTATAATTTTTTTTCTTTTCATATATTTTATTTTTTTAATATTTTAACAAAAGCGTCAGCGGGTATATCAACACTACCTTTTCCTGATTGCATCATTTTCTTTTTTCCTTTTTTTTGCTTTTCAAGTAATTTTCTTTTTCTAGTAACGTCTCCACCATATAATTTAGCAGTAACATCTTTTCGCATAGCACTTAATCTCTCTGATGCAATAATTTTACCACCCACAGCTGCTTGTATTTTTAAAACAAACATTTGTTTAGGTAGTGAGTCTTTTAAAATTTTTACAATTTCTTTACCTTTACGAAAAGCTTCATTACGATAAACAATAGTTGCTAGTGATTCAACAACTTCTTCCGCTACTAAAATATCCATCTTTACTACATCAGCTTGACGATAGTCTAGATATTCATAATTAATTGATCCGTAGCCTGAACTTACACTTTTAATTTTATCATAAAAGTCAGTTAAAATTGATGAAAGAGGAATTTCATAATGTAAAATTGCTCTTTTGTCTTCATTGCCAGCAGAAATATATTCTGTGTTTTTATAAACTGCTCTTTTATCTTGAGCCAGCGACATAATATTGCCAATATATTCTTCTGGAGTGATTATATCTAGTTTTACAAAGGGTTCGTAAATTGCCTTAAGATGATTAGGTTCTGGTAATTTTTGTGGTGTGCGAATAATTTCTTCTTTATCATCATTTTTTATTACTTGATATGCAACGCTTGGAATAGTAACGATTAAATCAAGACTATATTCTCTTTTAAGCCTTTCTTGAAAAATTTCTAAATGCAGTAGCCCTAAAAAACCACAACGAAAACCAAAGCCAAGTGCGTCAGATCTTTCCGGCTCATAAACTAAAGCAGCATCATTGAGTTTTAATTTCTCCATTGCTTCCCTTAATTTTTCTAAATCATTACCTTCGCGAGGAAAAATCCCTGCAAATACCATCGGTTTGACTTCCTTATAACCCTTAAGAGCCTTAATTTCTTCTTTTCCAACACTTATTGTATCACCAACTCGACAATCAGCTACTTCCTTAAAACCAGTAATTAGATAACCTATTTCTCCTTCTTTTAAGCTATCAGTTTTATGGTACGCGGGGGTAAAAATACCAGTTTCTAGTGTTTCACTTTCTGCTTTAGTAAAAGACATTTTAATTTTATCTCCTTTTTTTATTTCTCCTGAAAAAACTCGAATATAGGCAACNACTCCTTTATACTCATCATACTTAGAATCAAAGATTAAAGCCTTAGTATTTTTTTCTTCATAAATTTCTGGTTCTTTACCTTTTTTAATAACTGTCTTTAAAATATCTTCTACTCCTTGACCAGTTTTTCCTGACGCTAATATTATTTCTTCTTCACTGCAACCAAGTAATTTAACTAATTCTGATTTACTTTTTTCAATATTTGCGGCTGGTAAATCTATTTTATTTATCACTGGAATAATATTTAAATCTTGTTCAAGCGCTAAATAAAGATTAGCTAGGGTTTGAGCTTGAATACCTTGACTAGCATCAACTAAAAGAACCGCAGTTTCAACAGCAGCTAAAGATCGAGAAACTTCATAGGAAAAATCAACATGACCAGGAGTGTCAATTAAATTTAGCTGATAATCACTAAAATTCATACTGACAGGTTGTAGTTTAATGGTAATTCCACGTTCTCTTTCCAACTCCATGCCATCTAAAATTTGCTCTTTCATGTTTCTTTTCTCTACTGTTTGAGTGATTTCTATCATCCTATCAGCTAAAGTTGATTTTCCATGATCTATATGAGCAATAATGCAAAAATTTCTAATTTTTTTCATATTATAATCCACGCGCTTCACCAGAATCTAGAGCTCTAGTTTTCTTCCAAGGTAAACGCTTTTTAATAGTTTTTATAAATTCTATAACTTCTGGGTTTTTTAAATAATAACAAATAAAAAAATAAGTTAACAGTCCTAAACTAGCACAAACTGTTAATTGAATAAAGACCCCTATGAAAGTTGTCATGTCAATAAAGGGCCAAATCGCTAATTTAGTAATTTGTACTACTATACCACAGAAAAGAGCTGCTAAAGTATAGACAAAAACAGCTCCCATGATTTTAGATAAATTTAAATCACCAACAATTATATTAAGTCTTAACCATAAAAGGAAAAATTGAAAAATTGCCGCTATAGAAAAAGCTAAAGCTAACCCTGCTACCCCCATATGATTTCCTAAAATGAAAGCTAAAACCACATTTAAAGCTACTGAGATTAAGCCTAAATAAAAAGGGGTTTTTGAATCATGGCGAGCATAAAACATTCTAATAAGCAATGGAATGCTAGCTTGGGCAAATAAACTAAGAGCAAAGAAACCTAAAGCATCCATAGTCATAATTGTATCTCGCCAACTAAAAGCTCCAGTTCCTAAAATTACCCGAATAATTTGGGCTCTTAAAGTAATTAAAAGCACTGTAGCGGGAACAATAAAAAACAATATTTTTCTAATGGTATTGGAAAATATTTCCCTGTATTTATCTTTATCATTAGCCTTTTCAGATAGTAAAGGAAAAACTGCAATAGCAAAGGAAATACCAAAGAGACCAATAGGAAAAAATTGTAAATTATTAGCTAAATTAAAAACAGTCAGTGAACCACTTTCTAAACTACTAGCAATTATTGTTATCACCACTAAATTAATTTGCACTACCGCTAAACTCATTGTTCTAGGAATCATTAATCTAACTAATTTTCTAGTAGCTTTATCTTTTAGATCAACTAAAAATCGAAAACGCCAACCCAGAGAAATTGCAGATGGAATTTGAATTAACAAATGCAGAAAGGCACCTAAAACTACACCCCAAGCTAAGCCAACTATTCCTAAACTATCTACAAAAAATAAAGCACCAATAATAATACCTAAATTATAAAAAATTGGTGCCAACGAATAGGCAATAAAGCGTCGAAAAGACTGTAAAACTCCACCAATTAAAGCAGAAACTCCTAAAATAATAGGTGATAAAAACATTATCATAGTTAAGTGAGCAGTTTTTTCTCTTGCTATCTCACTAAAACCTGGAGTAATAATAGCGGTTAAAGGTTTAACAAATATAATTCCTAATATGGCTAAAAAAATTAAAGATATCAATAAAATATTTAAAGTATTATTAGCTAAATACCAAGCACTTTTCTGATTTTCTTTTTTTAAACTAAGAAAAATTGGAATAAATCCTGCTGACAAGGCTCCTAATACTAGTAAATTATAAACTAAATCAGGAACTCGAAAAGCCGCAAAGTAAATATCTAAAGTTTCCCCAGCGCCAAAACTACCGGCTAAAATTCTATCCCTTAGCACACCTAAAACACGTGAGGTTAAGGAAGTTATAGCAATTATAAAAGCCGCACCACTAATGCTTTCTATTGGATTTTTNAAAATTCTTTGCCAATTCATATTTTAATTTCTAAAAAGTAAATAAATACTTAAAATTATCCATAAAACTAGAAAAAATAAAGGATTTAAATATATTAATACTAAACTAGGAAACACTAATTCTAATATGAATATAATAAAAATAATAATACTAAGAAAATACCAAATTTCAGTTATTATTTCTTCTTTTTTAAAAAATTTAAAATTCATTTATTTTTTCAAATAATGTTTTACCAGAAAAAATCGCTTTAATATTTTTAATTTCTACAAAATTTTCTCTTTTATCTTCCACTCTTAAACCAGGTACGGAAATTATAAGATTATATTTATTGTCTTCTCTATAAACACCAGCTAAATCAAAATTTAAATTAGCTAAATAATATCCATCATCTAAACGCTTTACTTCTTCATAATTATCAAAAACAAATTTAGCCTGTTTTTGATAAAATCGATCAAGGCGACTATAATTAGGATTAAATAATTTATCTTCGCTGAAAGCAAATACTCCTGGACCTTCAAGTAATAAGCCTCCGCCTTTAAAAGAAATATTATAATACAAATCATCATTATTATCTTTATTCATTATTTCATATTGTTTATAAAGTTCCTTTAATTTCAAATTTTCATTGGCAAAAATTAAATCTTGAAAAGCACTGGGATTTTGAACTTTAACTTGTAAAACTTTAGAATCAGTAAGTAAATTTATTTCTCTATCAATTTCATGATAAAACCAAAGACGGCGACGCCATGATAAAATAGAAGACTCTATTGATAAATTATTAAAAACTATATCATCATTAGCTTTTAAATCAAGGCGATAAAATCCTTCCGGTAGTGAGCTTAAAAAAACTTCTAAATCAAAATAATCGGATGTTTCTCTGCTACCTTTCTCCTCTAAGCGATTATCTGGAAAAATTTCACTATAAATTAAATCATTATAAGAATAGACATCAATAGTAATTGGACTTTTATCCTGATTGAGATTTAAATCCTTGGCCTGTAATTTTAAATTCAAATCACTATCATCTTTTAGATAAATATAGAAGCTATGATGACCCCTTAAAGCTAGGTCGTGCTTAATGTTTTTTGTCTCTTTATCCGTTGAAAACCTAGGCAAATAGTTTCTTTCATTTTTATCTAGATTATATTGAGCTAGACAAAAATTTAAAGGAATTTCTTGGCAATTATCAATTAATAATTTTTCTATATCATCATCTTGACTTATTTTTTGCCAATCACTTTTGTAATCTTCTAGCCAGAAATTATAGACGGGTTTTAGCTGATAATGAAAAAGATCCTTATTTACCAGCAAGCCTGCCTCAATAACTGGGTTATTTTCATCTAAGTTTGCTTTAAATTTTATCTCAAGATTTAACTTATCAAAATTTCTTGGGCTATATAAGGAAAAATACAAAGGATCACCTATCATTTTAATATTTTTTTCTTTCAAAAATCGATCATTTGGTGAAGGTTTAGAAAAACAACCAGTACCTAAAAATAAATGGTTTTGTGAGCTAAAATTAGAATTACAAGCCCAAGTACCTAAGGGAGATACTTTTAAATAAATAAATACTAATAAAAATAGTAAACTTAGTAATATAAAAAATAAGCGTATTTTATTTAAGTTCATAAATTTATTATACTTTATTTAAATTAAAAAAACAAAATTTTAAATTACAAAAAAGTGACTAAAATTTAGCCACTTTTTTTATTAAAATACAATTTATTTTTTTTAATAAACTCCTCTTTTCTTCTTGCCTTTATAACCAGTGCCAGCTGGAATTAAGCAACCAATAATAACATTTTCTTTTAGACCTTCTAGATAATCAATTTTACCATTAACAGCTGCATCAATTAATACTCTTGAAGTTTCTTGAAAAGAAGCTGCTGATAAGAAGCTATCAGTTGACAGTGAAGCTTTGGTTATACCTAAAAGCAATCTATCAGCTTTAGCCGGTTTTTTAACTAATAAATTAGCTTGGCTTAGAACTTCCTCCTCAATAGTTTCACCTGGTAGAAGTTGAGTATCACCGGATTCTGTAATTAGGTATCTTGAAAAAAGTTGACGAGCTATTATTTCTACATGCTTATCATTTAAGGGTTGTCCTTGAGATGAATATACATACTGAATTTCTGAGATAATATATTTTTGTGTTGCTAAACGACCCCTAAGACTATAAAGTTCTCTTAAATCTAAACTACCTTCAGTTAATTGATCACCTCTTTTTACTTCATGACCATCTTTTACCATTAACATAGTACCTTTATAAACTGTAAATTCTTTTGTTTTGGTAACATTTTTTAAGATACTAACAAATTTTTCACTTACACTAACTTGACCAGCTGATTTAGCTTTAACTACTTCAGTTCCAATTTTAAAGAGATCGCCACCTTTGTTAACCTTGTCACCATCTTTTACCAATACCTTTAATTCAATCTTTTTCTTATCTTTAGCAGTAGCTCCAGTAGCTAATTTTACTTCATTTATTTTTTCTGAAAAATAATATTTTTCTTGAGATTTTCCTTTAAAAGATAGGCTAAGAATTTTTTCTTGAGGATTATCTACTAAAATATCTTTTCCTTTACTATCTTTAATAGTTTTTTGAGCAAAATTTATCTTTACCTTAGCATCTACATCAGCCATTAAAGCTTTCTTTTTCGGGCTACGAGCTTCAAAAATTTCCTCAACCCTAGGTAGACCTTGAGTAATATCATCTTGACCAGCCACACCACCACCATGGAAAGTTCTCATAGTTAACTGAGTGCCTGGCTCACCAATTGATTGAGCAGCAATAACTCCTACGGTCGCTCCTAAATTAACTGGTTTGTTATATGATAAATCCCAACCATAACATTTAGCACAAATCCCTTTATGAAGTAAACAAGACAGTGAAGAACGAACTATTACAAAATCAATTTCTTTATCTTTTAAATCTTCTATTTTACTATGATCAATTATTTCATTTTTCTTTAATATAATTTTTTTATCTTTTCCTTTCAAGTCTTTAACTAAATATCTTCCTAAAATCTTATCATAAAAATCTTCACCAGTTTTTTCTACTTCAACTTTAGAAATTTCTATTCCTTCTTTATCACCACAATCATCAGAACTGATAATAACGTCTTGAGAAACATCTACTAATCTTCTAGTTAAATATCCAGCATTAGCAGTCCTAAGAGCTATATCAGATAAACCCTTACGAACTCCATGAGTAGAAATAAAGTATTCTAAAACACCAAAACCTTTTTTAAAGTTTCCTTTAACTGGTAATTCCATAATTGCGCCTGTTGGAGAAATTACCAAACCTTTCATACCTAAAATTTGAACAGGCTGAGCCCATGAACCACGAGCCCCCGAATCAATCATTGAAAAAACAGGTAAAATATTTTCTAAACTTTTTTTACAAATTTCTGATATTTCATCTTTTGTATTTGACCATTGTTCCACAACCTTTGAATATCTTTCAGTGTCAGTTAAAAGTCCATCATCATATTGACCTTGAATCATTTCTACTTGTTTAATAGCTTCTTCAATTAATCGATCTTTTTCTGAAAGTTCAGGTAAATCACCAAAGCCCCATGAAAGACCAGATTTGGTAATAAAGGCTAAACTCTTATTTTTTAAATTATCAATGAATTTTACCGTTTCTTCACGATTATAAGTACGAAGACAATCTCTAATTAAATCTTTTAATTTTCCTTTACCTACCACTTGATTCACAAATCTTAATTTTTCTGGTAAAACCAAATTAAATATTACTCTACCAACGGTAGTTCTAACTCTTTCTTTGTTTATATAAACTAAAATTGGTTCATGTAAATTAATAACCTTATTTTGATAAGCTAAATTTGCTTCATCGGTATTATAGAAATACTTTAATTCTTTATCTGCTTTTTCTTTTAATTTTGGATCTTCATAAGTAGTGTAATAAGCTCCCCAAACAATATCTTGACTAGGAGCAACAATCGGTTCTCCAGTAGCTGGCTTGAGTAAATTCTTAGAAGAAAGCATTAACTCAGCCGCCTCCTTGTTTGCTTCTTTAGTTAGTGGTACATGAACCGCCATTTGATCACCATCAAAGTCAGCATTAAAGGCTGTACAAACTAAAGGATGAATTTGAATAGCTTTTCCTTCAATTAAAACTGGTTTAAATGCTTGAATTCCTAAACGATGTAAAGTAGGCGCACGATTTAGTAAAACATAAGCTTCTTTTACAATTTCTTCTAAAATATCCCAAACCTCATCATGTCCAGCCTCAATGAAACGTGAAGCACTGCGAACATTATGAACAAATTCTTGTTTTATAAGTTGACTAATAATAAATGGTTTAAAAAGCTCTAAAGCCATTATTTTTGGAATACCACATTGATCTAAATTTAATTTTGGATTAACTACAATAACACTACGACCAGAATAATCTACACGTTTACCAAGCAAATTTTGTCTAAATCTGCCTTGTTTTCCCTTTAAGGAATCAGCTAGAGATTTTAGTTGTCTTTTTTGTCCAGTAGAAGCGGTTACGGTTTTTGTATGACGAGCTGAATTATCAATTAAAGCATCAACCGCTTCTTGCAACATTCTTTTTTCATTACGACAAATTACTTCAGGGGCGTTAAGATCAGTTAATTGCTTTAAACGATTATTACGATTAATTACTCGACGATAAAGATCATTTAAATCTGAAGCTGCAAATCTTCCACCATCAAGTGCTACCATAGGTCTTAGGTCAGGTGGAATAACAGGAATAATGTTTAAAATCATCCATTCTGGACGTAAATTATTATTCCTAAAACTTTTCAAGAGCCTTAAACGTTTAATTAATTTTTCTTTCTTAGAATCAACAGCAGTAGTTAAATTCTCATCAATATTTTTAATACTTTCTTCTAAATTAATTCGGGAAAGTAATTTTCTTATAGCTTCTGCACCAATTCCGGCTTCAAAAATATGACCAAATTTTAAACTTAGATCTTGATACTGAGCTTCTGATAAAACCAACATTGGTTTTAAATCTTTTAGGTCTTTTAATACTTTAGTAAAATCTTCATCTAAATTATCTATACGATCTTCTTTCTTTTTTTCTTCAATTTTTTTCTTATCATTTAAATCTGCTTCTGCTACTGATTTTTTTGTACCCCCTTTAATAGCTTCATCTAATTCTTTTTTAAATTTTTTAATCGCTTGATTAAAATCGTTTTCAATACTTTTCTTTTTTGATTTATGTTCTTGTCTGACTTGAGAAATAGCTGCTTCTTTTAAATTATCATCTACGTCAGTGACAATGAAGTTAGCAAAGTAAATAACTTTTTCCAAAGATTGAATACCAAGATTTAGTAATAATCCAATCTTAGATGATATTCCCCGTAAAAACCAAATATGAGTTGCGGGAATTTCTAGGTCAATATGACCCATTCTTTCTCTTCTAACCACACTACGAGTCACCTCCACACCACATTTATCACAAACAATTCCTTTATACCTAATTTTTTTATATTTACCACATGAGCATTCCCAATCTTTTGTGGGTCCAAAAATTTTTTCACAAAACAAACCATCTTTTTCGGGTTTTTGTGTACGATAATTTATAGTTTCTGGTCTAACGACTTCTCCGTGTGACCATTCTTTGATATCTTCTGGAGATGCTAACTTTAAACGAATGGCACCAAAGTCACTAGTTTTTATAGGATTTAACATATAATTATATTAAATTTATTTTTATTTATCTTTTTTTTCTTCTTTGTTTTCTTCCTTACTTTCTTTTTCTTTTACATCCTTATCTTCTTCTTTAGTTTCTTCTTTCTTTTTTTCTTCAGCTAAAAGCTCAACATTTAAACCTAAGCCCTTTAACTCACGTAGCAAAACATTAAATGATTCAGGAACATTTTGTTTCTCAATTTCTTCACCTTTAATAATTGCTTCGTAAGCTTTACTGCGACCAGGAACATCATCAGATTTAATAGTTAGCATTTCTTGTAAAGTATGAGCAGCTCCATAGCCTTCAAGTGCCCAAACTTCCATTTCTCCAAAACGTTGACCACCAAATTGAGCTTTACCACCAAGGGGCTGTTGAGTGATTAGAGAATAAGGTCCAATTGATCTTTGATGAATTTTATCTTCTACCATATGGTTTAATTTTAAAATATACTTATAACCAACAGTTACTTTTTCATCAAAATTTTCACCAGTTTTTCCATCAATTAATTTTATTTTACCATCAGCCGGTAAACCAGCTTTTATTAATTCTTCTTTTATTTGCTCTTCGCTAACTCCATTTAAAGCAGGAGTAGCTACTGTATAATTCAATTTTTTAGCTGCAAATCCTAAATGAGTTTCAAGTAATTGACCTAAGTTCATACGAGAAATAATACCCAATGGTGATAAAATAATATCAACTGGAGTGCCATCTTCCATATAAGGCATATCTTCAACTGGCACTATTTTAGAAATAACACCTTTATTTCCATGACGACCAGACATTTTGTCACCTACTTGAATTTTTCGCAGATTAGCAACAGAAACTTGAATAGATTTTAAAACTCCAGCTGCTAGCCTATCACCATCTTCACGTGAAAATACTTTTACATCTACTACTTTTCCATATTCACCATGCTCTAAGTATAGAGATGAATCACGAACATCTTTAGCTTTTTCACCAAAAATTGCTCTTAATAACTTTTCTTCAGCTGAAAGAGTGGTTTCTCCTTTTGGGGTAATTTTACCCACTAAAATATCTCCAGAGGAAACTTCAGCTCCAATACGTATAATTCCATCTTCATCTAAATTTTTTAATTTTTCTTCACTAATGTTGGGAATATCATTAGTAATTACTTCTGGTCCAAGTTTTGTGTCACGAACATCAATCGTATAGTTTTCTATATGAATAGAAGAATAGACATCTTCCTTTACTAAACGCTCAGAAATAATTACAGCATCTTCATAGTTAAAACCTTCCCAGATCATAAAGGCTACTAAAACATTTTTTCCCAAAGCTAGTTCACCATTATCAATTGATGGACCATCTGATATTACTTGTCTTGCTTTTACTTTATCTCCAATACTTACAATTGGTCTTTGATTAAGACAAGTTGAATAGTTTGAGCGAATAAATTTATTTAAATCGTATTTTTCAATTTTTCCTTTACTATTTTTAATTTCAATACTTTTACCATCAACAGCTACAACCTCTCCAGCCTCTTTGGCTAAAACGGCATGGCCGCTATCAATAGCGGCACGTT
>SL_3KL_010_SEDDRAFT_10003432_pt1 | contig 14372 bp, 14 predicted proteins | sample SodLakKL_010_SED_2_FD_10381 | JGI IMG/M metagenome (IMG submission 10381)
AATGCTTTCACAGGGGTGCGGATTGAGCCCTCCGTACCTCCCCAGCTGACAACAAGCAAATCGCCGCTTTGATCTCCCATTATTTTTTGCGGCGGCAGTTTTTCGGCAATCTTTTTGACCTTGTTTTCCCTTATCTGAACCATCATCTGATGATTTTGCGGATCGGTCGACACCGCACCGTAAATATCAGTTTTCTCGAGCCCCCCGATCCGGTGCCTAAGCCCCTCGGTGCCAGGTACTGCCCATTGCCTGACCAAAGTTTCGGGATCACGTTTGTAGGGCTTGTATGTTTCGTCATTAGGTCTGGCGAGCGGCGGGGTTATTTCGGGCAGCTCTGATACCTTAGGTATTCTGAAGAGCTCCGAACCGTTGCCAAGGTATCCGTCAGTCAGCAATATTACCGGCGTCATGTGCTCCATGCTGATCTTGGCTGCTTCATAAGCATAATAGAAGCAATTTGCCGGTGTCGAGGCCGCCATTACAACAGCGGGACATTCACCATTACGGCCGTACAGGGCCTGAAGGAGGTCAGACTGCTCCGATTTTGTGGGCATGCCGGTGGAAGGTCCGGCCCTTTGCACATTTACGATAACAAGGGGCAGCTCGGTCATCACGGCAAGGCCTATCGCCTCCGACTTGAGTGAAAGTCCCGGCCCTGATGTGGTGGTAATCGCCAGGGAGCCGGTAAAACTGGCACCTATGGCTGAACAGATACCTGCAATCTCATCTTCAGCCTGGAATACTTTTACTCCGAGGCATTTTTGCTGAGCCAGCTCAATCAGTATTTCAGTTGCCGGAGTTATTGGATAGGAACCAAGAAAGAGCGGCCTGCCCGAACGTTCGGAAGCCGCAAGAAAACCCCATGCCGTGGCAACGTTTCCTGAAATACTGCGGTAGGTTCCCTTTTTAAGGGATGCCTTGGGCACTTTATAAGTGCTGCCGATGGCCTCTATGGTCTCCGCGAAGTTATAGCCTGTGGTTAACGCGGTTTTGTTTATCTCCAGTACCTGGGGTTTAGATCCGAACTTGTCGGCAAGGAACTTGAAAGTGGTATCCAGGTTCTGGTTCAAAAGGAATGAAACAATTCCCAGTGCCATCATGTTCCTGCTCCGTTCAGCCAGCCTGGCGCTTACCTGAAGGTGCGACAGGCTGTTTCGCGTCATGGTTGCTACCGGGGCCTTGATAAGCCTGTAGACATCCAGGCTTCCGTCCTCAAGTGGATCAGAGGTGTATCCCGACTTTTCCAGCGCCTTTTTGTTGAATGCATCTGCATCGACAATTATTATTCCACCCGGCCTGACCCATTTCAGGTTGGTCTTGAGTGATGCCGGGTTCATTGCAACCAGTATGTCACACATATCGCCGGGTGAAAAGATCTTATCGCTTCCAATCTGAACCTGAAAACCTGATACCCCGGCAAGTGTGTTATGCGGGGCCCTGATCTCTGCCGGGTAATCGGGGAAGGTGAAAAGGTCGTTCCCGAAGACTGCAGCCGTGTCAGAAAAGAGGGTTCCTGCAAGCTGCATGCCGTCGCCCGAATCACCCACGAATTTTATGACGACCGATTCCTTTTCTTTGTAGGTAGCCTGGTTGTTCATTTGTGGTGTTGTAATTTGTGTGGTGGTAGTATTATGAGCTGTCGAATTATCTTCAAAGCTTTAACCTGATTATTAATAAAGGGTTATAAATGTTTGGTTATAAACAGGTAATTATATACTGCAAAAATACTATTTTAAATATTATAAGATTATGATATTTGTTTTTTTTTAACCCTGGAGGAAGAGGAGCTGTATTTGTAATACTCATATTAACAGCTGCTTGAGTCCAACATGATTTAAATCATTATTATTCAGCACCGGTTTGGTTTCCAAACAGAGGTGTGAATCCAAATAAAAGGATGAAATTTGCCTTTAAAATATCATGATATGGCTCTTGTAAAAGCGGTAAGGGGATTTAGCCCCAGGTTTGGAAAAAATTGCTACCTGGCTGATAATTGCACCATTATCGGAGATGTAGAAACAGGTGATGACTGCAGTATATGGTTCAATGTGGTGTTGAGGGGTGATGTTAACTCCATAAGAATAGGAAACAGGGTGAATGTACAGGATAATTCTGTGATGCATTGCACCTTTGAAAAGACAACCATAGAAATAGGCAGTAATGTCTCAATTGGACATAACGTGATTGTACACGGCGCTCATATTGGTGATAATGTGCTTGTTGGGATGGGTGCCATCCTTATGGATGACGTTGTTGTTGGGTCAAACTCCATCATTGCAGCCGGTGCAGTGCTTCTTGAAAAGACCAGGGTGGAGCCGGGAACCATTTATGCAGGGGTCCCGGCCCGTCGAATCAAGGATATTGACTCTCAGCAATTTGGCGAAATGATGGCCAGGCATGCAGGTAATTACGTACGTTACGCCGGCTGGTACAGGGAGCAGCCATAACCTGCATGATATATGGTCGTTTAAGGTTGCTGGCGGACTATTTCCAGAGGTCCTGCTTTTCGAGGCTGATCTCGTTCTCAAAGAACATACCCGCTATCTTTCTGAAGTATTCAGTATAGTCCGAAACGAAAAACCTGTCACCTCTACCGCCTCTTCCATCACATCTTCCCCCTGGCTCCAAAAGCTCGCGAAGCTCCTCGGCCACAGTCATTGCAGAATCAATAACATCAACCCTGAAATCATAGAATTTCCTTATCTGGTTTTTTATTATCGGATAGTGTGTGCACCCGAGAATCAGCGTGTCAATTCCTTCAAGCCGGGTATCGGAAAGATAGGCTCTGATAATGGCATTGCTGATGTCGTCATAAATGAAACCTTCTTCGATCATGGGGACAAGCAGGGGGGTGGCAAGCGAGGAAACGCGAAGGCCCGGAAGTACCTTTTTGATTTTTTCGGGGTATGCGCCTGAATTTATGGTGTTTTTGGTCCCTATAACACCCAGCGAGGAGGATGACATGGACCTGACCACCCTGTTCACTATCGGATCTATAACGTTAACCGCTACGGCCCGCTCTCCTATGTAGCGTTCGAGCTCCTTCCATACAGTTGCTGAAACGGTATTGCAAGCAGCCAGGATTACCCTGCAGTTATGTTCCAGCAGGAAGTCCGTAATTTTTTTGCTGTAGTGCAGGATGGCTTCGGGCGACTTGTCGCCGTAGGGGAGGTGGGCGGTGTCGCCAAAGTATATGATAGTTTCGTCGGGCAGGACCTGCTTTACGGCCGAGGCCACCGTCAGTCCGCCAACACCCGAATCAAATATGCCGATGGGCCCGTTTCCGGATATGGTCATTAATGCTAATGTTTATCTGTTTGCATTGACATAAAAAACCACCATGCAGCATCGCCTGCCGGTGGTTTTTTGTGCCTTCATCCGGCCTTGAACACCCGATTGCTAAAGGCCCATTTTTTCCCTGACAAATGGCATTATATCCTCGCTTTCGTCACTGAAATAGAGGATGGCATTTGCATCAATGTCGAAAACGTATATATAGCCTCTCTCCCTGGCTACTTCGGAGATGGCCTTCTCGATCTTCTCAAAAATGGGCTGTATCAGCTCCATCTCCCTCACCTGGAGGTCTTCCTGCGCTCCTGCCTGAAACTCCTGGATCCTGTTCTGATAATCCCTGAGTTCTCTTTCCCTGAGCTGCCTTACAACATTAGTCAGGGTGTCCTGCGCTTCAATATAGCTTTGGAGTCTGTTTTGATATTCAACCTGAAGCTTCTCGAGCTCCTCCCCAAGTGACCGTGCTTCACGCTCCAACTGCCGCTGGGCAGCTTCCCTTTCCGGCATTATCCTAAGCAACTGCGAGGAGTTGATGTGCCCGAATTTCATATTCTGGGCCGAGACTGTGTGACCGGCAACCAGAAGGGTAGTAATGAAAAGTACTTTTAAAACATGTTTCATCTGATTAAACTTTAGTTATTAAATTTATATTATTCATTTCATTGCAGGGAATCCCGTCTGCTATCCGGGGATCAGTTCCTGTATCCCAGTATTTTAAGAACATCGTCGCTGAGGTCATTACGGGGGTTTGTGTACAGCATGCCCGGCGAGTTGGCCGTATCGAATATAACCGCCCAGTTATCATCCTGTGCCATCTTCTCAACAGCATTGAAGATGCGGTCCTGGATCGGCCTTATCAGCTCTTCCTGGGCCTGGAAAAGTTCCCCTTCGGGGCCGAAATATCTTCTCTGCAGCTCGGCGGCGGCCGCCTCCCTGGCAACTATCTCCTCTTCCCTTTTTCGTCTCATATCCTCGCTCATCAGCACCCGGTCATTCTGATAACTTCTGTAAAGAGCCTCAACTTCTTCATATTGCGCCTCTATCTCCTGCTGCCACTCGGCTGAAAGCTTTTCCATCTGTTCCTGCGCAGCCCTGTATTCAGGGATGTGGCTCAGGATATACTCGGTATCTATCCATGCAAACCGTTGTGCAGAAGCTGTCTGTGCTGTACCAAGCAAGAGCAGCAGGGCCAAAGCTGCAGCGGAAATGAATCCGGTTTGCCACTTTGCCGGGGTATTCAGGTTAGGATTATTCTCTTTCATAATTCTTCTATTTATTGTTCTTAAAACTGTTGCCCCAGCACAAAGTGGAACTGTGAACCACTTGCATCAGGTCTGCCGGGAATATTATCGAATCCATAGGCCCAGTCAATACCCAGTAATCCGAACATCGGCAGAAATGCACGGAGTCCGATACCTGCCGACCTTTTTACCGCGAAGGGATTGAATTCATTGAAATCGTACCATGCGTTCCCTGCTTCGACAAAAATCAGCGGGTAAATAAAGGCATTGGGGTTTGTAGATACAGGGTATCTCAACTCCATTGTAAACTTGTTGTATATATTACCTGCCTTGTTACCTCTTACGATTGGAGTAAGTGATCCGTTTTCATAACCCCTCAGTCCGATCGTCTCTCTTCCGTAAAGGTTGTAGCCCGACATACCGTCGCCTCCAAGGTCGAAGCTTTCAAAGGGTGACGGACCTATATCGCTGTTGAAGTACCCGAGAATACCGAACTGAGCCCCGGTACTCAAAACAAGATTCCCTGCAAGTGCCGTGTACCAGTTGCTCTTGAATGTCCACTTGTGATACTCAATCCATTTGTACTTTTCCTGGGGCGACATTGCAGAATAGTCCCTGCCGCTTAGTAGCGAATAGGGAGGTGTTACCTGCAGTGTCAGGTTGAATGAGTTGCCACGGCGGGGATAGATGGGCTGGTCGACCGAGTTGCGGCCGAAAGAGGTCCTGAAACTCAGGTTTCTTGAACTTCCGTCCTGGAACAGGAACTGGCCAAACCAGTCGTCCAGCACATAATTCTGGAAACTTATCTCATTGTAAAGTGTAAAGAAGTCGTCGGGCCAGTTGAGCCTCCTGCCCATACCCAGGGAGGCACCGGATATCTTTATGGACGACCAGTCCTGTACCCTCCGGTTATACCTGTTGGTCTGTATTGTATGGTAAACGGAGAACGAAAGCGAGTTGGGCTTTGTTCCTCCTACATACGGCTCAACAAAAGTGAGGTTATAGGCCTGGTAATAGCTGCCGTTACTCTGGGCACGGATGCTGAGCGTCTGGCCATCGCCAGAGGGCAGGGGCCTCCATGCTTCCCTGTTGAAAAAGTTCCTGGTTGAGAAATTGTTGAAGCGCACGCCGATCGTGCCGATAAGCATGCCGGCTCCCCATCCGCCTGAGATTTCAAGCTGGTCGTTGGCCCTCTCTTCGACTACATATTCAATATCAACAGTCCCGTCACCGGGATTCGGAATTGGATTAATTTCAAGCCTCTCGGGATCGAAATGCCCGAGGTTGGCTATCTCCCGATGCGAACGCATCAGGTTTGTCTTGCTGAACAGCTGGCCGGGCTTGGTACGCAGCTCTCTCCTTATTACATGCTCATTGGTTTTGGTGTTACCGCTGATCAGCACCCTGTTGATACGGGCCTGGTCTCCCTCGCGGATCCGCATCTCAAGGTCGATCGAATCGTTTTCGATGCGGATCTCAACCGGATTTATCTGGAAAAAGAGGTAGCCGTCATCGAGGTAAATTGAGCTTACGGCATCATCGTCGAGCCTTACCCTCTTTTCAAGCAAAGTCTGATCATAGATATCCCCTTTTTCAATACCGAGGACAGCAGCCAGGAATTCGGCAGGGTACTTGGTATTCCCGACCCAGGAAATATCCCTGAAATAGTACTGGATGCCTTCATCGATAACTAAACCGACATTGACACGATTATCGGCGGTATGATACACGGTATCTGAAATAATAACCGCATCTCTGAATCCGTGTTCATTGTAGAATGTGATCAGGTTCTCCTTATCTTCCCGGTAATCCGGTGCTACCAGCTTGGAGGTCCGGAATATGTTGAGATTTCTCTTGTTGGTGTTTTTCATTACACGCCTCAGGCGGCGGTCGGTAAAATGTTCATTTCCCTCGAAGTAAATATCCGATATCCTGACTCTCTCGTTTTTGTCTACATCGATGTAAAGACTTACCCTGTTGGGATGGACAGGGTCATCTTCCATGCGGATGTCAACTTCGGTGTTGAGGAAACCTTTTTCTACGAAATGCTTTTCAATAATATCCTTTGTATTGTTAAGGGTGTTTTCATCGACAAGCCTTCCGCTTCTCAGCCTGATCTTGTCTTCAATATCCCTGAGTTCAGATCTCCTGAGGCCATCGATAGTCAACGATGAAAGCCGCGGGGGCTCCTGGAGCATAATGTCGAGGTCCACTTCAGCACCTTCAGTCCGTGTAACCGTTATCTTGACATCCGAAAAAAGCCGCTGTTCCCAGAGCTTCTGGATGGCTTCGGTAATTTCATCGCCGGGAATAGTGATCCTCCTTCCCGTCTGCAATCCGCTTACACTTCTAACAACAATGGGGTCAAGATGCTGTATTCCTGACACAGTTACCTCCCTTATCACATATTCCCTGGGCCTGGAGTAATCCATCACAGGCAGGGAGGCATAGTCTATCTGGGCACTGACATCTGGCAGTATGCAAAATACTGCCAGAAAGAAACAAACAACTGATAACACTCTTTTTTCCAACATAACAAATTAATCACAGTTTAATTGTTCACTGGTTTTGCCAAACCGTCTCTCTCTCTTCTGAAAATCCAATATTGCACTGTAAAGATGTTCTTTCCTGAAGTCGGGCCACAATGTGGGTGTAAAATACATTTCAGCATAAGCCAGCTGCCAGAGAAGGAAGTTGCTCAGCCTGTATTCTCCGCTTGTTCGTATCAGCAACTCGGGGTCGGGGATATCTGATGTTGTGAGGTATCTTTTGAAGAGTTCCTCGTCTATTTCTTCTTTGCCCAGCTTACCCGATGACACATCCTCTGCCACAAGCCTGGCTGCCCTTGCGATCTCCCATCTTGCACCGTAACTCAGTGCCACGATCAGCGTAAGGCCCGTATTTTTACTTGTCCTGTCAATTACATCTATCAGCTTATCAACAATCACCGGCGGCAGACTTTCCATGTCGCCGATAACCAATAAACGAACATTGTTTTCGATTAGTGTGCCTGTTTCCGAATCAATGGATGAAACCATCAGCTCCATAAGTGCATCTATCTCCTCCTGCGGCCTGCACCAATTCTCTTTGGAAAAGGCATAGAGAGTAAGGTATTCTACACCAAGCTCCCCGGCGCCTTCAATAGTCTGCCTGACCGCGGTAATGGCATTCTGGTGACCGAAGATCCTGTGTGAGCCTCTTTTCCTTGCCCATCTTCCGTTGCCGTCCATAATAACAGCAATATGGCGTGGCAGCTTTTCCTTATCTATTTTATCCTTCAGGTCTGTCATAAAATACTGATGGTTAATACCAGTAAACGGGACAATCGCCTCTGCGTTCAAACGGTTTTATTGTTATAAAAAATCCGGCCAAAGATACCCAATCATTATTATGAACCAAAGATGGGGTGTCAAATTGTCCGAAACTTCTAACCCCGTCAATATCGTCCGTAAAACTCTTCTTCAAAATCCATTCCAATCCTATCGTCACCTTTCTGCTCACTCCGTATTTTACCCCTCCCCCGAAAGGGATATTAAGATAATTTGCGGCCGGGCCCTGTCCGTCAGGAATGAATGTATAGGCCAGCCCCGCTGTAATAAAAGTGGCAAAGGGCTTTCTGAATATTGTTACCTTGAAGGGCATGAAGTTAAATTCACCCTGCAAGGAAAAATCATAAAAATTGTTAATAAAATCTGCCTGTCTTGACTGGTGCAGGATATTGTCAAAATCAAGATCATCACCTCTTAACTGCCCGTAATTAAAGCCCATTTTTACAGCATAATGCTCATTTAAGTTGTATTTGATCAGCGCCCCGAATGCAGGAGAAGGCCTGTAGAAAGGCAGTGAGGTGTTTATGTTCCCCATATAATAGGAGGATCCGGCAAATATACCTGCTTCCAGCTCATCGGAAGGGAAAACATTACCGGTTAAAAGCAGCAGTATTATTGATATTGCGGTAACTCTGGCCATCTTATCATCAATTATTACAATCCAAGTCCACTCAGCCTGTAAACAAGCTTTACCGTTGTGATGTAGTAGATATCGTTCGATGTTGCAGTCGGACTGGTAAACCCGTCAAGGTAGTCATTAAGTGAATAGCGCCCTCCCAATTCAAAGCCTATATCCATCGTATTGCTGATGCCAAGCTTTACACCTGCTCCGGCCGGAAGCACCATGGTTACCATGCCGTGCTCCAGGTTATCCCTCTCCCTCCTTGCCTCAAGCGCCTCATTTGGCATTACGCGGTATATAATTGCGCCGGCCCCTCCGAAAAGGTAAAACGAAAAGGTGCCGTAATTTCGTACCAGTCCCCTTCTGTTTACACCCCTCAGAAGCCTGACATCCCTTACGGGGAAAAACTCGCCTCGGCCTGATATTTCGAGGAATGCTGTGTTGAACACATATCCCCGGGCCTCGTTCCTTCCGCCTTTGTCATCTCCGCTCAGCCATCCAAGAGCAACACTCCCGTTAACAGCAAGGAATCTGCCGGGGATATGCCTGAGCCCTGCGATAAAGCCGGGACGGCTTCTGAAAATGTCCAGGTCCCTTATGCCGTACCAGTTTTCCTCATGTGGTGTTCCTCCTATATCGCCGAAATAATTTGCCGGGCCAATCCCTGCATATATTTCAAATGGACGCGACCTCCAGCTTTGACCATTTACCGGAAGAGCGAAAAGTATTGCCAGTATGACGGGGATCGCTGTTCTGATGCGCATCTCTGTTTTTTTAGGGGTACAAATTTAAAGAAAATATATATTATTATAACATGATCAGGGCTTTAATTATTACGCCTGCTTATTTAGGGTGCTAAACCCGCACTCTCAATGCCGGTTCCTCTTGTCTGCCCCCCACATCAGCTTATTGCGAAGTGTGGTGTAAAAGTTCTGGTTTTCCAGTCTTACCAGTGATATATCAAAGCCGGCCTTTTTAATGACTATTTCAGTATCGGCCGGCACAAGGGTGTTCCTGTAGTCCATCGACAGCAGGAAATCTTTTCTGCTGCTTGTAATCCTCAGCCTGACAGTATTGTTGTCGGGCACCACCATGGGCCTTACTGTCAGGTTGTGAGGCGCGATCGGAGAGATAATGATTGCCCCGGTGTCAGGAGTTAGCAGTGGCCCGCCTACGCTGAGTGAATAGGCGGTAGATCCTGTGGGTGTCGAGATGATCAGTCCGTCGGCCCAGTAAGAGTTCAGGAAATGATCGTTGAGCCATGCCTTTATGGTTATCATTGTTGAATCTTTCTTCTGGATGGTAAACTCATTAAGGGCACAGTCAAATTCGCCAAAAGCTTTTATTGAAGAGTGGAGCTGGAGGAGCCCCCTTTTTTCGATAGAGTACCTTCCGGAAATGATGGCATCGATGGCATTGTCGATATCGTTACCTGAGATACTTGCAAGAAACCCGAGCATCCCACTGTTGAATCCAAGGACCGGTATTTCTGTATCCCTTACAATTGAAATTGTTTCAAGTATCGTGCCGTCGCCTCCGATCGTAAAAACAAAGTTGCTGGACCTGTCGAGATCGCTGTGCGAACTGAAACGGTTGCAAGGCCCCGGGTCGATGCCGGCTTTATTGATCAGAAAATCATGGAAAGGCCCGTATACTGACGCGTTAATATTCTCCTCCCGGAGCCTGGCAAAAAGTCTGCCGGCAAATTCGTTGAAATGCGGGCCGAATTGCCGACCGTAAACAGATATTTGCATTGGTGGGCGTATTTTATACGTTCAGATAGCGTATGAACTGTTCGTACCTGTTCCTGTAAAAAGTGTCGAGGTTTTCGTCATCCATATAGGATGCCTTGACGTTATAATCATAACGGTCGAATGTTCTTATGACAGGTGTAAGGTCAGACCTGTTTATTTTTACAGTGACTTCGATCATGGTGCTTTCTTCCGGGCTTCTGATGTAGAGGCTGAGTATCCTGGCATTGTTGCTTTCAACTATCTGTGCTATCTGGCTGAGGGAGTAATCATGGTGGTTCATTTCAAGCACGATCAATCCTCCCGGCTCATTCACTGCTGTTAGTGTTGCAAAATGGGAAAGAAGGTCATTCTGGCCGATAAGCCCAATATAGTTTTTCTTTTCATCAAGCACAGGTATTACGGTAAGTTTAAGCCGGGAGGCAATTTCAATTACCTCGTATACATGCTGGCTGTCGTAAACAAAGGGACTGAAAAGTGAAAGCCTGTGGTTGCCTATTGGTTCATCAGTCATTCCCAGATCGTATATGTCGGTATCGGAAATAAGGCCCAGGAATTCCCTGTTGTTGACAATAGGCAGGTGAGATATCCTGAATATTTCCATCCAGCTAAGTGCCCGTGCCCCGGTATCGGAAGTCCTTAGTGCGGGAATTACGTCTGATACAAGATCTCTTGCAAGCATACCCGGTTTTAATTATTGTAATTATGCACTATTTTTGCAATTAGTAAGAACAAACAATGTGCCATGACAAGATTAAGTGTAAATATAAACAAAATTGCTACACTCAGGAATGCCCGGGGTGGAAATATACCTGACGTGCTGAAGTCGGCAGTGGATTGCCAGAGATTCGGGGCCCAGGGAATTACTGTGCATCCCCGTCCTGATGAAAGGCATATACGCTACAGTGATGTTCGGGATATAAGGCCTTTGATAACCACAGAGTTCAACATAGAGGGATACCCCTCCAAATCATTTATTGACCTGGTTATCGAGGTGGTACCCGATCAGGTGACGCTTGTGCCCGACCCACCCGATGCACTTACTTCAAACAGGGGGTGGGACACTATTTCTGAAAAGTCGCTGTTATCTGAAGTGATAGGCAGGTTTCAAGAATATGGTATAAGAACGTCAATATTTACGGGTACAAATCTTAAATTTATCGAGCATGCCAGCCTTACCGGTACTGACAGGATAGAGCTGTATACGGAGCCCTATGCAAAAGATTTCCAGGCAGACCCGGTTAAGGCGGTAACTCCCTTTGCTGATGCTGCCAAACTGGCCGGAGAACTTAAACTGGGGCTAAATGCAGGACATGATCTCAATCTTGACAACCTGAGGTATTTTACTCTGAATGTACCCGGCCTGCTCGAGGTATCGATAGGGCATGCGCTGATTTCAGATGCTTTGTATTTTGGTCTTGAGAATACAATACAGATGTATCTTCGTCAGCTTGAGGCTGAGGTGCAGTAGTTATACTTGAATACAGTCGAAAAAAGAAAACTCCGGGAGATTATGAAGCTTTTTTACAGAAAGACCGGATCGGGCAGGCCAATGATTATAATGCACGGTCTCTATGGTTCTTCTGACAACTGGATGGGAGTAGCCAAATTGCTGTCGGACAGGTTTGAGGTATGGCTGCCTGACCTGCGTAATCATGGGAGGTCGCCCCACGATGACAACCAAAACTATGAGTTGATGCGTGATGACATAAGGCAGATGATGGATGACACCGGACTCGAAAGGGCGGTTTTACTGGGTCATTCGATGGGGGGTAAGGTAGCTATGTGTTTTGCCCAGCATCATCCCGACCGTATTGAGAAGATTATTGTTGCCGATATTGCACCGAAATCATATAAAGATCTTTACAGGGAAGAATCACCCAATCACCGTGATATCCTGTATTCTATGAAGAATGCCGGACTGAGCATTGCAAAAACGCGCAGGGATATTGACAACATATTGGAGGATACCATTAAGTCACGCAGAGTCAGGAGTTTTCTGATGAAAAATCTTGACAGGAGAGATGATGGCAGCTATCGCTGGACTCTTAATCTGGATGTGCTCATAAGAGAACTCGATAATATCATGGATGGGGTGAACACCAATTGTTTTGATCCTGCCTTTCCCCTTACCGGCTTTCCTGCCCTGTTCATAAGGGGTGAGAAATCACCGTATATTAATGATGAGGATATTGAGACAATCGAAAGAATATTCCCCGGCGCACAACTAGTTACTATAGAGGGAGCAGGCCACTGGCTGCATGCCGAAAAACCCGGGGAATTTGCAGATGCTGTCAGGACGTTTGCCGGCAGATAACGATGAACTCTTTCTCCTTTCTTAGATGCCGGGGCTGCTCAGGCTGTTAAGGATTATTCCTGTAAGGATATTTATCCCCACCTTGTTATTGCCTCCCTGGGGTATAATTATATCTGCATAGCGTTTTGTAGGCTCGATGAACTGAAGGTGCATCGGTTTAACAGTCTTGTGATACCTTTCGAGTACTTTATCAACTGACCTGCCCCGTTCGCTTATATCGCGCGATATGACCCGGGACAACCTGTCGTCGGCATCGGCGTCGACATAAACCTTTATGTCCATCAGTTCTCTGAGCAACTTATTGGTGAGGATGAGGATGCCCTCAATAATAATAACTTTCCTTGGCTCTATTTCAATAGTTTCGTCAGACCGGGTACAGGTAAGGTATGAGTAGACCGGTTGTCTGATTGTTCTGCTTTCCTTCAGCATTCTGACATGTTTTATCAGCAGGCTGAATTCAAGTGCCCTTGGGTGGTCAAAGTTTATCTCCTGCCTCTCCTGGAGAGGGAGATGTGAATTGTCACGGTAATAGGAATCCTGGGGTATCAGCACAACCTCGCTTTGGGGAAGCCGTTCCATCACCTTCCTGACAACGGTGGTTTTACCAGAACCTGATCCGCCGGCAATACCGACAATAAGCATATCAGTCTGTTTTAATAATAAATTATTACTAATTTTAACCCCTGAACGCATCAGGTATTAAAGGAAACAGCCAAAAAGTCCCTTTTTTTCCGGCCGGCTGTTCAAAAAATATTATCTGCCGCTTTTGCGCGACCAAATTAGTTTTTTTTTCGCAAACAGAGTTGATACATGCGCACATTATATCCTTTGAAGTTCAGCCCTATCCCCCGTGAGATGATATGGGGGGGAAACCGACTGCATGAAATGTTTAACAAGAATTTTCCAGGGGAGGTCAGGATTGGGGAAAGCTGGGAAATTTCAGGCTACAAGGGTAAATTGTCGGTTGTTGCCAACGGCCACCTGAAGGGCAACAATATTGAGGAACTGATCGGGGTTTACATGGGCGACCTTGTAGGGGAGAAGGTGTTCGACAGTTACGGGGTTGAATTCCCGCTGCTGATAAAGCTTATTGATAGCAATGAAAACCTCTCTGTCCAGGTGCATCCGGACGATGAACTGGCGGCACTGAGGCATAATGAGCGCGGCAAAACCGAGATGTGGTATGTTCTGCATGCTGAACAGGGAGCTGAGTTGATATCAGGCTTCAACAGGGAGGTTACTCGAGAGCTGTTCCTTGAAAAGCTGGAAAGAGGAAAGTTGGCCGAGATACTTAATTTTGAGAAAGTGATGCCCGGAGATGTTTTTTTCATGCCTGCCGGGAGGGTGCATGCCATATGCAAAGGCATAGTCCTTGCCGAGATACAGCAGACATCCGATCTTACTTATCGGATATATGACTGGGGCAGGGTTGATAAACAGGGCATACCCAGGGATCTCCACATTGATCTTGCCCTCGATGCTATTGACTACTCATGGCACAGGGATTACAAGACAGTTGCCCCCACTTTGGAGGGTTCGCCGGCACTGCTTGCTGACTGTCCGTGGTTCACTACCCAGCGCCTTGCATTCAGCCGCCGGCTTGTAAGAGATTACAGCCTGCTTGACTCTTTTGTGATCCATATTTGTACAAAAGGAGAATATTCTCTTTATTATTACAATGAAAAAGATAAAATCACGGTATCTGCTGGCGAAACCGTTCTGATACCCGCTATGCTCGATGAACTGGTACTCGGTTGCAGCGGCAATGCAGAAATACTTGAAGTCTATATTAAGAGTTGACCGGAAGGTGCCCCGGATATG
>SL_3KL_010_SEDDRAFT_10003433_pt1 | contig 14365 bp, 10 predicted proteins | sample SodLakKL_010_SED_2_FD_10381 | JGI IMG/M metagenome (IMG submission 10381)
CAGAACTACCTGTTCCGTATTGCGCCAGACCCATTCCGGATAATAGGTGTGTGCCCGGGCCTGATTTAAAAACCCGTAGAAATAATCGAACCCTTTTTCATTCGGAATGCCTGTGGTTCCCGGCTCACCAAGCCCCCATTTGCCTATAAGTGCGTTTGTGTAGCCTGCCTGCTGCAAGACTTCAGCTACTGTAGTGTCTTTCGGGCGGAGTGGTACACGATCACCCGTTGCACTGCTTCTGTTTCCTCTTACGCGGGTTCGTCCGGTATGCTGTCCTGTCATCAGGCTGCTGCGTGCGGGTGCACAAACCGTGTGGCCGGAGTAGAACTGCGTAAACATCAACCCTTCGGAAGCCATCTGATCGAGCCGAGGTGTTTTAATCACCTCCTGCCCGTATACTCCGAGGTCTCCGTACCCAAGATCATCAGCCATAATCCAGATAATGTTGGGCTGATTTTTTTCCTGCATTACCGAACTTTCACAGCCCGTAAACAAAACTAGTCCGGATATCAGAACTCCTGTAAACCATAAAGCCGTATGTTTTTTTATCATATCATGTTGAATTTTTTTGAATCGGTTTGATTGAGTACCCGGCCTTGCGGTTATTTTTTTCCATAATTACTCCTGGCCTGTAAATTCAGACAATTCCTGAATTGTCCACATCCTGCCGCGATCTCCGGTCTCTTCACGGACACCCCGGATAGCTGCAGATGAAACAGCGCCAGCATCATGTCCCCAGACACTTCGGATATAGGTGAGAATTTCTGCAATTTCGTTATCACTGAGAGTTTTCATCGGAGGCATGGCCATCTCTCCCTGAAATCCGTTTAACACAATACGTATCAGAGTAGATTCCGGGCCAAGAATCCATTCCGAATTTTGCAAAGGTGTGGCAAGCCGCTCCATTCCGCTGCCATCGGATTGGTGGCAAAGTGCACAGTGAGTCAAGTACGCTTCTCTGCCCCGATCGGCTGTTAACAGTCCTGCCGCCCTGGCTCTTTCGGCTTCCCCGATATCCGGATCTTCCGTAAGGGAAACCATTTTTTCCACCGCTTCCGGATAACCCAATTGAGCCGCTGTGTACAGAAAAGCACCGGTTTGATCAAGTTCATTCCATTTTCTTTCAATCAGGGAGGTTAGTGATTCGGGTGCCTCTTGCAAAGGCGGGCCTTGATCCAGGCCTGCTGCCATTCCGGTAAACATTTTGTCCAGAAGTTCAGGACCGGGAGTTTTTTCCAGCAATCGCGCAAGCCGGTTCAGATTCCGCTTGCTAATCTCAGGTGTGTAATTTGTTTCCCATTCCGTGTAATCGCCCTTATAGTCCGGCATCCGGCTTCTCGGATAATAGGCGTATTCGATCCAGTTCTCATACGGATCGATGCGGGTGAACGAAAGGTTCTCTCCGCGCTCTGCGGCAAAGCGGCGGGCGATCCGTTCAGCAAGATGATTCCGGAAAAGGGATGTCTGCCAATGATCACTGTTTTCAAGCCAGGCCATGACTGCCTCTGCATCAGTTGTAATGATCTCTTCAAGTGCCCACCAGATCAATAGTGGTATATGTTTATCTTCGGAAACTCCCGAAAGCCTGTTCAGTTCCGAGATCAGTCCCAGAGATAATTCTACCGGTAAATAGCGGGCTGTGCTTGCAATCTGACTTCTAACTTCCGGATCCTCCTCTCTTGCAGCCAGCCTCAGCAGAGCACTCTGAACCTGTTCTGTCACCATCCCGAAATCCCCGATCAGGCGAACAGTCCAGGCCCGGACCGCCGCATCGGGGTGTTCGGTCAGTACAGCCGACCATTCAGAGTCCATGCCATCTATCAGGTTCGCCGTCCAGAGCGATTCGAGAGCCAGTTGCCCGGTCCCCTCCACTGCCTGCCGCCGGAGCCGCGGTGCAAGCGATGTCTCTTTTCTCTCGCCTAAAAGCCTGCGTGCCTGTTCCCGGTACCATTTTCTCTCATCGCCAAGCAGCTCCATCAGCTCTTCACTGCTTTTTTCCGCCAGGTTAAAGGGACGCACAGGCCGGTAATTTTCGGACTGCAGCCGCCAGATTCGGCCACAGCTTTTGTCCCATGTATCCCGTGGGTCAAGGTGATCCATCCGAATGTCGCACCAGTCGGCAAAATAGACAGCGCCATCAGGTCCCGCTTTGGTATCGACGGGACGGAAACTTCGGTCTGATGTCATAACAATTGAATCAGTATCGACAGTTCTGAAGGTTGAACCATCGCTAAAAAACTTACTGGCTTGTACCCGGCTGGTCATTGCCATGCCCGATATAAGCTGTCCTTCGTAACCAGACAATTTTCCCTCTTCATAAACGGTAAACGTCATTGAAAAGCGGGCGGAATAACCATCATGTTCCATCACGGGAAACGATCCGAACGAATGCGGGCGGGTAAATGGCCCGTGTTTCGGCCAGTTTTTATCGTACCTCCCTCCCTGAACCCAATGAAATCCGCGGGTATTGCCTCCGTTATGGCCTGAAAATGCCCGGCCTTTTCTGTCAAAAGAGAGTGTCCAGGGGTTGCCTCCGCCTTCGGAGAAAAGTTCAAATTCATCTGTTTTGGGGTGATAGCGCCATACAGCCTGACCGAGAAAACGGATTCCCCTGACCTCAGCCGTGCTGGTACTTCCGTGAACCCCGTAAATCCACCCGTCTGGGCCCCATGTGAGTGAACTGGCCAATGAATGAGTATCTTCCAGCCCAAACCCTTCCAGTCGTACCTCGGGATCCCCATCGGGCAGGCCGTCTCCGTTTTCGTCCGGATAAAAGAGCAAATAAGGCGGGTTCATCACCCAAACCCCGCCCCCGCCTGTCAATACACTGGTCGTGATATTCAATCCGGTAATGACATCTTTTGCTGAATCAAACACGCCATCGCCATCGGTGTCTTCAAGAACGGTAATCACATCGGAGCCTTCTATCTGATTGGGAGGTGCCTGCGGCACGCCGTCAAATCCCGCCCTTAGATACTGATCGTAAAAATTGATGGTGATCCCGGCAGGGAAAGGATACTGCCGGTACTGGACCACCCAAAGCCGTCCTCGTTCGTCGAAATGGAGATCGATCGGCTGGCGGATCAGGGGTTCGGAGGCCACAAGTTCCATGACCAGACCCTCAGGAGTTTCAAAGGCTTCAAGGGATTCCTGAGGTCCGGGGACCGTATCATCACCCATCCAGATCTCCAGTTTTTCGCCTCCGGTTTCGGCATAAATCTCAACGAACTCTTGAACCTCCGGGGTAAATGGCCATTCTTCGGTTTGAGCCCTTTCGGTACTGCAGCCGAAAAGATGGAGAACCGTACAGCATAAAACGAGTGCCCGGCCGGTTTTGAAAGAGAAGAAGGAGAATGTCATAGTATAATCATTTTTCTGCCCATTGAATCGCATTGAGTAAAAGCCGGTTAAATTCAGGCAGCTCAAAATCTCCGGGGGAGCCAAGTGAAGTATAAAAAATCTTCGCATCTCCGTAATTCCGCACCCAGGTTACCGGTTCCGGTTCACCATCTTCACCTACTTTTCCGTACATCAGTGGAGTGACATCTTCGGCCAGAGGCTCAGTTTTGTAGAGCCATGAGGCTGCCCGAACCGGTTCTGATGGAAGTCCGGATACAACGGGATGTGATTGAGATTCTGGTGCAATATTCACCCAGGTAGGCGGGTCATCCGGCGGTCGGTTGCCGTGATGGCCGGTGTAGTTCCCGCCGAGGACCTCAGGGTCAAATTCCGTCCATGTCTCAAAAGCATGGCTGCTCGTGCGGAGAGCGATCAGCGGTTTGCCATCGTCAAGATGTTTTCGCACCCGGCTGAGCTGCGACCCGGACAGATGTTTACGGCGGACATAGAGAATGACCAGATCGGCATCCCGTATCTGTTCGATGGCAGTGATTTCATCTTCATCACTCTGAATAACGTTGAAGGCATAGTGGCCGCCTTCAGTGAGATATTCTTCTGCAAAGGCCGGTAGTGTCAAATGCGCCTCATACTCATCTTCAGCAATCACAAAAGCAATATGGGTTCTGTCATCTTCGGCAAACCTGAATGCCGGTTCCCCGGTAAAATCTGAGCTCAAAATGGTCGGCGCCCAGAACTTTTCAATATGTTCAGTCACCAGTTCTGTTCCGCGAAAATGGGTCACATAAGGAGGCATTTCGGGATTGTACATCGCATCGGTCATATCCCGCATTAATACGACATTCATGCCGAGATTCGCCATCTGCCGGATGGCAAACGAACGGCCAAGCACACACATGTTGGTATGCACACCCATGACAATTACATTTTCAATATTGTAATCCATAAAAAGGTTATAGACCTCCTGTCCGTTTTCGCTGATGGCGTCTTCATCATGGATCTCAATATCGGCGATTTGGCTTGACCAGGCCCTGCCTTCCTCACAAGGCTGTCCGTCTGAACAGGGTTTATCACATCCTCCATCTGAATCGTCGATGGGAAGATCCGATTCGACCGATTCATCCAGATAGCACCATGCTGTAAGATCAAAACCTTCAGGTGCTTCATGCCAGTTTGCATCGACAGCCCTCTGCCGCTGCGGGGTTCCTTCATAGGCATCAAGAGTATTACTTGGGGCGTGAACAATCAGTGCTCCTTGTTCTCTCGCCTCAGAAATAACCTGGTTCATTACCGGGGCAAGCTCCCCAACGCGATCAGTAGCACTTTCACACCAATGCCGGTCCCACATATCCGCTACAATAATGGCAGTTCGGTTCGGATCCCAGCTCTCCTGCTGATGTACAACCTGCCAGATGCCGCTTCCGGCTTCTGTCTCTACCCGGCTTCGAAGAGTAAGATTAAATGTATTGGAACCAGGGTTATTTGAGGTATAATCAGTATTAACGTAACTTTCGCGGTGCTCACTTGTTTCACAAGATACTCCCGCTAAAGAAATCAGGCAGACAGATACAAAAGTCAGAAAAGCGAATATATGTGGGTTACATTTATGATTGATCATATTTTAAAGGATCAGAATTGTCTATGGATACGATATTCACTGCCTATACACAGACAATAAAAAGATCGTCGGTTTAAAAGTCTATCCCGATATCCATTTTCTGTCAACTTTCAGAAAAATTTCACTCGACCCAGTTCAGCAGAAACTCATTCAGAGACAAAATGTTTAACCGGTCACCCGCATTTTCACGCTCATAGGCCGCTTCAATCACGGAGAGTTCGTCTGTGGCGTCTGGTGATCTCATCCATTCTCCGTTTGCTTCTGTGACTTCAGCCAAGATCAAATTTCTCGGCGCGAGACTTGCAGCGAGGTCTGCCAAATCATACTCACCTGCAGCTCCGGCAACTGTGCTGAGATGATATCCCGGATCATAATAACGGTGATTAACCACTGACCTGTAGGAAATGTACGGTTCTAAAAGGGCGACTTGGCTGATACTCTCCTCAAATACCGCGGCGTGAAGCAGAGCCGGAGCCATCGTCTGCCTTGCCACTCCCAGGATTTCGTCAGCTCCAAAAGTATCTTTCAACAATCTTGTCAATCTTACAATATCACCTGCATGAATTCCTGTGATACTTCGCCCAATCATAACCGACGCCGGCCAGACATCATATGAAACGGGATCAAACTGTTTGACCTGCGCCCCGTAGTTGGCCATATCACTGCTGCCAAGCTCACCCACACCCGGTAGATCAGGCACTAAAACCGTGAATCCCTTTTTCACGAACCATTCAATCTCACCATTTTCAGAGGCTTCAGCAGATTTACCTTCCGGGTGAAGATAGATCACCGCTTTTTCGTTACTATTCTCTGGTACAAAAAGCAGGAAAGGCAAAATATAATCGCCCTCACCCTGAGTAAAATATTTTTCAATAGTGTAATCCTCCCGGTCAATCCGCCCCGTAAAAACAGGTGCTTCGGGAGTGCCGGGATCCCGGAATCCGGAAAGTTCTTTTGCCCTGGCAATAGCTTCGGAAATGTGATCCCCGTTATTCACTCTTGAATTTTCAAGTCGGGTTATTCGCTCCTCTGCCAGTTTTTGGCTGATGGATTGTACCGTTTCCCCTCCAAGAGAAGTGGATACTTGACCTGTTTCGGTTACACGAATCTCTTCATTGCTCAGAATTTCCACGTCCAGATCTTCTGAGCTGCCTGGATTACCGAGATGATTCTGAAAAAAAGCATACATCGCTTCCCGGTTTTTACGGGTAGACTGGTGTCCTCCGCCATCTTCCACCATTTCAAAATGATCCGCTGCTCCCTGAGCTTCAAACATTCTCGACACTTCTGCAGCACTTTCTCTGGCGCCCTGAATGCTGAAAAAATCTTCGGTTGTGGCGATTAAAAGAGTGGGATTGGGTGCTCGAACATGAAGATAATCAGCATGATCAATTCCTCGTGCGATGCCATGAGGTAAATTTTGTTCTGCATCCTGTGGGCCGATGGATTGAAGCAGCCGAGTGAACGTGGTGATGTAAGCTTCTGGCGCAGCGGCGTAAACCCGATCGTCCACTGCGGCGATGTAGGCCGTTTGCGTACCTCCGCCCGATCGCCCGGTCATCCCGATCCGTTCAGGATCTACCTCATCACGGGTGAGCAGGTAATCCACCGCGCGGATACCATCCCAGGTCATGATGGAAGCCAGCGAGCTGCCCGCTATAAACGCCTGAACCCCCGCATAGGAGTGTTCCCGGGTAGGGCCACCGACAATCGATTCTCCGGTTTCGGGATCAAAATATTCGATACGTTCACCCTGCCCTACCGGATCAACTGCAAAAACGATAAATCCCTTCTTAACAAGGTTCAGCATTTTATGCTGATAGGTTGGTGAGCGGTAACCATCCTGGGTATGTCCGCTCAGGTAGATGACAGCAGGAGCCGGATACACAATATCATCAGGTAAAAAAAGTGTAGAAGTCACGTAAAATTCCGGACGGGACTCAAAAACGATATGCTCTGCCCGGTATCCCTCTTTTTCAATGGTTCGGGTAATTCGGGGATTTAAGTCTGTTTTCTCAGGAAACGGACCCAACACCTCCATAAGCACCTCTTTCGTTTCCTGCTGATATTGCAGCCAGTCATTTGTTGTTTGAAGAGAGGAAACCTTGTCTGCGCGTTCTTTGAGCATCTCCATCGCCTCTCCGGCGATGTGATGATAGAGGGAGTTGGGTGCATCGCTGAAGTGAATCCACCGGTTGTTGGATGATTCACCCTGGATCACATTAAGCTGATCCTGGCCATAAAGCCCCTCGGCAAGGACCACCAAAACAACCAGCAGAATTTTGATGGTGCGTAGAAACATCATAAAGGTATTATTTTAATGTTGAGGTGACTTGATCCGCAACGACAGATTGTATCCGGCCAAAAACGGTCAGACATCAAACCGGAAAAAGTTCACCGAATTGTGGTAACTGATATTTTCAATCATTTTGCCGACCAGAAGGCGGTCGTTTGGGATAAGTCCCCGCTCTATGTCATCGCCCAGAATATTACAAAGTATTCGCCTGAAATAATCGTGCCGGGGGAAGGAGAGGAAACTGCGGGAATCGGTGGTCATACCGATAAACAGGCTCAAAATGCCCATGTTCGATAGTGCTTCTACCTGTTTTTCAATTCCGTCGATCTGATCGAGAAACCACCAGGGCGGGCCGTACTGAAGCTTGCCGGGGATAGTTCCATCCTGGAAATTGCCAATCATGGTGGCAAATAGTTCGTTGTCGCGTGGATTGTTGTTGTAGAGAACCACACGCGGAAGCCGGTCTTCCTGGTCGAGCCGATCGAGCAGGGCTGAAAGTTTCTCGCCAATTAAAAAGTCACCCATCGAGTCGAAACCGGTATCTCGGCCCAGTTCATTCAGTTTACGGGTATTGTTGTTTCGCAGCGCTCCGATATGGAACTGAAACACCCACCCTTTTTCGTGATCCATTAATCCGCATTCGTAAAGAAATGCCGATTTAAATTTCCGGACCTCGGATTCATCGGGCACTTTTCCAGCCATCACTTTTGTGAAAATAGTACGAATCTCTTTCTCGGTATAAGGATCTGCGTAAGGCCGGTCCACACCGTGATCGGAAGCTTTACACCCAAGTGAATCAAAAAAATCATGGCGCTTTTTCAACGCTTCAATAAACTGGCTATATGTAGTAATATTCATACCGGCAGCATTTTCCAGCTTTTGAACCCAGGCACGGAATTCATCTCCATTTTCAATTTCCATTCCCCGATCAGGTCGAAACGTTGGCACCATGATACATTCTGTTCCTTCCTCTTCTTTAAAAGCAATATGGTGTTTCAGAGAATCGGTAGGATCATCCGTAGTGCCCACCACTTTCACCCTACTTTTTTTAAGAAGGCCACGGACAGAAAATCCGGGCTGTGCAAGCATTTCGTTGCACTCTTCCCAGATGCTTTCTGCTGTTTCACCATTCAGCAGACGGTCGGTAATTCCGAAAGGATGGTTCAGCTCCATATGAGTCCAGTGATAGAGAGGATTTCGGAGCGTTTTGGGGACCGTTTCTGCCCAGGCGAAAAATTTCTCTTTGTCTGTTGCATTCCCGGTTATGTACTTTTCATCCACTCCACAAGATCTGAGAGCCCGCCATTTGTAGTGGTCCCCGTCCAGCCAGATATGAGTCAGGTTCCTGAAGTTGATATCTTTGGCGATCTGATCCGGCGGAAGGTGGCAATGATAATCAATAATAGGCTGCTCCTCGGAAAATTCATGAAAAAGCTCGGAAGCAGTGTCGTTGTGAAGAAGAAAATCTTCGTGAATGAATGGTTTTTTCATGGTTAATTAGAGTATTTCAGTAGTGAGTATCAAGTATTGGAATGGAGTGAAAAGGCAAAAGTGAAAAGTGAAAATTAGTGTCATTGGCTAACAAGGTTTTTCTTCATGAACTTCACAGAAATCATTTAGATATATTTTCAATTCAGATACCTGCTTCTTTTCACTTTAGCCTTTTCACTTACGTAAATCATCGCTCCACCCTTCCCGAGCCGCCGCTTTGAACCAGTTTTTCCACCTCTTCCACACTTACCAGGTTAAAGTCACCGGGAATGGTGTGTTTCATGCAGGAAGCTGCCACGGCATATTCCAGGGCGTCTTTGGTGCTTTTTTTGTTCAGCAGTCCGTAGATCAGGCCGGAAGCAAAAGAGTCTCCGCCGCCTACGCGATCCACGATATGAATTTCGTAGCGGGTTGAACGAACCGGATCCTGGCAATCTTTGTCATCATGCAGCACTGCACTCCATCCGTTTATGCTCGCTGAAAAGCTTTCGCGCAGGGTGATGGCAACCGTTTGAAAACCGTAATGAGATTTTAACTCTCTGGCAAGCTGATAATATCCCGATTCATCGAGTTCAGCGCCTTCCACATCGGTTTTGCCTGCTTCAAACCCGAGACTTCGCTGTGCGTCCTCCTCGTTGGCGATGCATACATCCACATATTCCATAAGGGGATTCATCACAGACTGTGCTTCCTCTTCTGTCCAGAGTTTACTCCGAAAATTGAGATCGCAGCTGATGGTTACTCCCGCTTTTTTAGCCGCTTTGCAGGCCGCAACAACCGCTTGCTGAGGCTTTTTACCAAGTGCAGGGGTAATTCCGGTCCAGTGAAACCACTGTTTGCCTTCAAAAATCTTGTCCCAATCGGCCATGCTGCCATCCATCTCATTTACAGCAGAATCGGCCCGGTCATAAATCACTTTGGAAGGACGCTGGCTGGCCCCGGTTTCCAGAAAGTACACTCCCAGCCTGTCGCCGCCGCGCAGAATGTAATCGGTTTTTACTCCGTATCTTCGCAAAGACTGAAATGCCATCTCCCCGATTTCATGTTTCGGGAACCGGCTCACAAAAAAAGCATTTTCACCAAAATTGGAGAGGGCTACAGCTACATTTGCCTCACCTCCGCCAAATGTGATAATGAATTCGTCAGATTGCAGAAACCTTGAATAACCGGGTGTTGAAAGCCGGAGCATATATTCTCCGAAGGTTACAATATTGTTCATGATCTTTTGAAATTTTTTTATAAAATTTTTCTTTACTCCGTTTATGCCTTGAGTCTGATGAATCGCTAATCCGGTACCGTTGCCAGGTTTTCCAGTAGCAGTTCGGCGTTTTTTCGTATCTGGTCGAAATTACCTGCGGCGATAGCTTTTTTATCGGTCAGAGCGCTGCCCACTCCCACCGCACAAGCACCGGCAGCAATCCACTCATTGGCATTTGTTAAAGAGACCCCGCCGGTCGGCATCAACTTCAGATGTGGCAGCGGAGCTTTAACCGCTTTGATAAATGGCATACCAACAATGTCTGCCGGAAAAACTTTGATGATATCCGCTCCTGAATCCCAGGCATGCTGAATTTCGGTGGGTGTAAATGCGCCGGGCATCACTGGCACATCCAGTTTATTGGTTTCATTGATGACCTCATCTTTTACGATGGGGCTTACAATAAAGCGGGCACCGGCATCCACAGTTTTTCGCACATCTTCAGCGGTGATTACAGACCCGGCTCCCAAAATCACATCATCCGAAGCAATTTTAGCTGCTTTTTTGATCAGTTCGATCGCACCCGGCACTGTCATCGTGATTTCGAGCACTTTAATCCCCCCTTCATAAAGTGCCTCATAAAGAGGTTCAAACTGTCTTTTATCTTCAAAGCGAAGTACGGCTACTGCCTTTTCCTTTTCTACACGTTCCGTTATTTCTTTTCTGGTCATCTTATTTTAAATCTCAGTAAAAATCTGGTGAAGTATTTTGTTAATGGGTCTTTGCGGAAATTTATCCATCGGCTCGTTTCGCTGAAATGTTCTGATTTATTAACGATAAATCAAACCTGAAAAAGGATTTTTTTCCGGAGTCTGTTCCACAAGAACCAGTTACAGATTAAAGTAAACCCATCTCTTAAATCGTCATCGCCGTAAAACCTCCATCAACAGGCAGAACTGCACCTGTTACAAAGGAAGAAGCATTTTCTGATGCAAGCCAGACTATAATGCCTGCAAGTTCATCCGCTTCCCCGTAACGATTCATTGGAGTATGGCCAAAGATGGCTTTTTGACGTTCTTCTGTCAATATTTTTCTATTCTGTTCGGCGGGGAAAAAGCCGGGCATTACAGCATTTACCCTGATCTTGTGAGGTGCCCACTCTCTCGCCATAAAGCGGGTCATATTGTTCATCCCTGCTTTGGAGATGCTGTAGGTCATCACTTTCGAGAGTGGAATTTCAGATGAAGCCGACGAAATATTAATGATACTGCCACCCTCTCCCCTGTCAATCATCTTTTGGGCTGCTATTCTGCTGGCCCAAAACGCACCTTTCAGATTGATATCCAGAATATGATTCCACTCCTCTTCGGAAATATCCATTACCGGAGTAGTGGAATTTACACCCGGGGCATTTACAAGAATATCAACCCGCCCCCAGTTATTTTCAACCTCATCGATGGCAGCAGATATAGAATCTTCATTCTTAACATTGGCCTTGCTAATCATGGCCTCACCGCCTATCTGTTCTATTTTATTTGCACGATCTTCAGCATTCTCTTTGCTTCCGCTGTAAAAAACGGCTGTCTTCGCTCCTGCACCAGCCAGTGCCATACAAATTTCACCGCCAAGCACACCACTTCCACCAATTACCATTGCCACTTTCCCATCCAGAGAAAACAGCTTTTCTAAATATTTCATCTATTAAGTAAACTGTTAAATAATTAAAATGAGCACAGTTAAGATAAGCATCATCGTAAGACATCAAGAACTCTTTTGATCCCCAATAATTTTTGCATGATTTTTCAACCTGGCATTTTACAACACCATTAGAATTTCTGATATTCACCTTAACCGGTAAAGCTTTATTTTGTATATTATAAACAAGTAACTTTAAACGGTCAAGATTTTTTCTGAATAATCCATAACATGGTTCAAAAAATGAATTCAAACATCCCAAAACTGGAACAGACCTGGAGGTGGTACGGGCCATACGACAAAATCACCCTGCAGGAAATTCGCCAAACCGGCTCTACCGGTATTGTTACTGCACTGCATCATTTACCGATTGGCGCTGTCTGGACCACTGATGAAATTGAAAAAAGAAAAAAAGAAATCGAAAAAAGCGGCCTGCGATGGTCGGTTGTAGAAAGCATTCCGGTCCACGAAGATATTAAACGACAAGTAAAAGGCTTTGAATCCTATATTGAAAATTACAAACAATCGATCCGAAACCTCGGAAAATCAGGTATAGATACAGTCTGCTATAACTTTATGCCCGTTCTCGACTGGACCCGAACCGACCTGGAATACGAAGTGTATGACGGATCGACGGCTCTGCGATTTGATGAAACGGCCTTTGCTGCTTTTGATCTGTTCATTCTTAAGCGCCCGGATGCCCGGGATGAATACAGTCAAAAAGTGATTGGAGATGCTGAAGGGTTTTTTCAAAAACTCAGTTCTTCTCAGAAAGATACATTGACGGAAACGATCCTGGCCGGTCTGCCCGGCTCAGAAGAGGGCTACACACTGGACGAATTCCGGGGGATACTTGCCAGTTATGAGCAAATAGGTCCGGAAAACCTGAAAAATAATCTCTACCATTTTCTCCGTGAAGTGGTACCGGTTGCAGAAGAGTCCGGTGTCCGGCTTGCCATCCATCCAGACGATCCACCTTTTTCCCTCTTTGGCCTGCCGAGAGTTGTGAGTACCGAAGCCGATGCAAAAGCACTGACAGAAGTGGTTGACTCCCCCTCAAATGGTATTACACTCTGCACTGGTTCATACGGTGCGCGGCCCGACAATGATCTGCCGGGAATGGCAAAAAGGNTTGGCCCAAAAATCAACTTCATCCATTTAAGGAATATTTTACGCGAAGATGGCCGCACGTTTCATGAATCAGATCACCTCGACGGCTCGGTGGATATGGCAGCTGTTATGCACGAACTGGTTATTGAGCAAAAAAGAAGACTTGACGAAGGCCGTAAAGATGTAAATATTCCCATGCGCCCTGACCACGGTCATAAAATGCTGGATGACCTGAAAAAAGATGCCTTTCCCGGATACTCTCTCATAGGCCGGATGCGCGGCCTGGCAGAGCTGAGAGGACTGGAATTGGGAATTCACATAAAGCTGGAACAAAACTGAACCAGTTTTATTCATAAGGATGTTATTTACCTGTCGCTAAATTTTACCCATAAAACACTTAATTAAACAACTTAACATGATTTTCCGAATCGCTTTAACTTTCCTTTTTTTAATCGGAACATTCATCCCCGAAACCGACCGCAGCACGGCATACGCCCAGCAGGGTGAACAGCTTCTGCCCGATCCCGGTGTGGTTTCATACACCTTCCGCAACCAGTTTTCTGAAGACACTCCGGGAACGCTCGACATGATTAAAGAAATGGGAATCACCAACATCGAATTTTCAAATCTTTTCGGGTACTCAGCTCAAGAGTTGCGACAGATGCTGGATGAGCGGGGAATGATTGCTACCTCCTACGGTGTAAGTTACGATGCGCTGGTCAACAATACCGAAGAAGTGGCCGAAGACGCTCTCACTCTGGGGGCAAAATTTGTCCGCGTAGCCTGGATTCCACACGAAGGAGAGTTTGATATTGAAGATACACGCCGTGCAATACGTGATTTTACTGAAGCAGGAAAAATACTTAGCGAATACGGCATTCAATTTGCTTATCACAATCACGGCTACGAATTTCGTCCCTATGGGGATGGCACTCTCTATGACTATATGGTTCAGAATTCCGATCCGGAGTATGTAAATTTCCAAATAGATACATTTTGGGTGGCTCAACCCGGGCATGATCCGGTTGAGGTACTTCGCAGCTATCCCGACCGGATTCTGCTGGTTCACATGAAAGACCTGAGCCACGATGCCGAACACAACTATTCAGGACGGGCTCCCAGCGATCTTGATGTACCTTTGGGTACCGGCCAGATTGATTGGGAGGAGTTTTTAAAAGTAGCTCAGGACTCGGCCATTGAGTATTTCTATATCGAAGATGAGACAGAAAATGTGGTCGAACGTGTCCCCAGAAGCCGGGAATACATCATGAGCATCACCAACTAAAAAGTACAACGGGTCGCTGACCCGATAACTCAGAATCTCGCAAATATCTACACGAACTATAAAATCCAGAACTCTAAACTGAACCTTCGATCTCTCGATTCTTAACAGATACCAAGCCTTCCCGTACATCGGGTCGCTGACCCGATAACCCGGAATCTTGCAAATATCTACACGAACTATAAAATCCAGAATTTTCAACTGAACCTTCAATCATTCGATTTTTAACAGATACCAAGCCTTCCGGTTCAGCGAACCGGACTACATTTGCCCGCAAACACGACTATCGCCCCAAACCGCTACTTTCCCCATGCAAAA
>SL_3KL_010_SEDDRAFT_10003434_pt1 | contig 14364 bp, 6 predicted proteins | sample SodLakKL_010_SED_2_FD_10381 | JGI IMG/M metagenome (IMG submission 10381)
TCCCAGCCGCCGCCTTCCTGAACGGCAAACATGTGATCGGCATCAGTGATAATCATTCCGGAAGCAGCATCCTCAAATTCAGACCTTGCAAGGCTTTCATCTACTTCAGATAGACGCATGGCTAACCTCATTCGCATGGAATTGCCGTAGCGTACCCATTTTTCGAGATTAAAACCGTAGGCTTTATCAAACCTGTGAATATCTGCCGGTATTGGGGTTCCGAGATCAATCTTCGAAACGGCATCCCTTAATTCTTCCAGCATGTAGTTGTACACAGCCTCAACATCGTTGAAATCCGGGTTTTCACCCTGGAATCCATCTATCGGCATGGGGCCAAAATTATCTGTGAATTCACTCATCAGGTAGGCCCGCCAGATACGTGCAACCTGAATCAGATTACTGGTGTAAGCAAAATTAACACCTTCTTCAATCTGCTCTTCACCAACAGAAACCGCGCGGTTTGCAGTCCGGAGCCATTGCGATAGTGAACCGTAATAGTCATTAGACCAACCGTCGTTATAACCACCTAAAGCCAGTGAACCATTTACACGATGCTGCCGTGCTGCTGTTTTCCAGTAGAGAACATATGCACGTTCAGAAACATGAGGATTCATTTGGGCGCCGGTAATCGAGTTGTTGATAAAGTACTCTACCTGTACCTGATCAAAACTGGCAGCTTTTGGATCGGTATTCACATCCAGGAAACTGCTTTCCGAGCAGGAGGATGTTATAAATAAAATACCTGCGAAATATAGTGTAAGTTTTAAAAATATTTTCATGACAATATATATTAATATGATATTGTTAAATTAAATAAAAACGTTCTGGAAGTGGGAGGTGCAGCATTCTCAAAGCCCAGTGCGTTCGTGCCGGTTGCAAAAACAGATTCAGGATCATACCCGTTAAGGTTGCTGGATATCATCCAGACATTGTTGACTGTGGCTCCGATTTGCACTCTTTGCACAGGAATGTTTTCCAAAAATCTGCCTGGAAGGTCATAGTCCAGATTAATATATCTGAGCCTGACGTTTGTGGCGTCGTACATATTGGCTTCGTTAATTCCCAAATTTCCGGTACCGGCAACCACGCTCCAATATTGTTGTTGTGTAATCTCTGTAGTATTCGGGCTGAATGAGCCGTCATCGTTTTCTATAACACCATCAACAACTACGTTTTCTCTTTCGCCGCCGGGTGCGGTTACTGCTGCTGTTCCCATAACCTGCATCTGCTGGTTGGTTTGCGAGAAAATCTCTCCACCAATACGTGCATCAACCAGGAAGCTTAACCTTAAACCTCTGTAACCAAATGAGTTGCTGACACCTATAAGAGCTGATGCCTGTTGGTTGCCCAGGCGAACATTTTGTTCTGCCAGCGGGAATCCGTTGCCATCAACAATTTTCTGGCCGTAATGGGGGCTTGATTCATCCTCTACACGTCTGAAGCCTGTTCCGTAGATTTCGCCAAACAGTTCACCGGTCTCTGCCCGGATAGAGAGGTTATCAAAACCGCCGAGCCTGTAGGAACCTACATTTTCATGCAGTTCGATAATCCTGTTTCTGTTTGTGGAGAAATTGAACGAGGTGTTCCAAACGAAGGATTGTCTTTGGATAATATCTGCGTCAACCATCAGTTCAACACCTTTGTTTTCAATATCACCTGCATTCACAAGCCTTGCGTTGAAACCGCTGAGCGGATCCATCGGGATCGGTATCAATTGATTGGTAGAATTGGATTGGTACCATGTAAAGTCAACACCGAACCGGCCATCAAAGAAGCGCAGATCAAAACCAGCTTCCCGGGATGTGATCAGTTCACTTTCAACATTCGGGTTAAACAGTGTTCCTCTTGTGTCTGCAGTAGTATTACCAAGAGGATCGTTGCCAATCGAAAAGGTATTGTAGAGCTGGTAGGGGCCAAGTGCATTACCAACCTGTGCCACTGAGCCTCTCAAACGGGCAAATGTGATCCACGAAGGAACAGATACATCCATTGTGCTCAACATATCAGTGAGTACTAAAGAGGTACTTAAAGAGGGGTACATAAACGACCTGTTATCTACACTCAATGTAGATGCCCAGTCATTTCTTAAGGTTCCTTCCAGGTAGAAATAGTTGTCCCAGTTAAATTCCAGCGTGCCATAAAGTGAAAGAATTCTCTGTTCGGAGAAAGACTCACTTACAGTCGGGTTGGTTGTACTGTTGTTAAGTGCAAACAGATTGGGAACTTCAAGCTGACCTGCATTTCCAGAGAGTCCTTCTCTTTGCTGCATCATCACATTTCCACCAAAGTTTCCTGATATACCCAGCCTGTCAATAACATTGTCCTGGTTTGCTGTAATCAGGTAACTGAAGTTGTGTTCATGAAATGTGTTTTTACCCATGGAGAACTGTCCATTAGGTGCCTGAGGCCCGCCTGCAAACATCTTACTTTCAGTGTTTGTGGTATACATATCAGTTCCGGCGGTTACTTCAGCACCAATCCACTCAGCAAATTGATGGCTCAAACTTGCCTGCATAATGAACCGGTCACGAGTATCTCTGTTCTCCCTGTTTTCTGCGAGCCAGTAGGGGTTCATTTGCTGGCTTGCACCATACCAAATCATATTATTGTTTTCATCCACAGGAGGATCAAACTGTTGGATATCCATACTTACAGGTAGCCTGTAGAGGGTAAAATAAGGGTTATTGGGGTTATGGCCCAGTAACGGCCTGTTTTTTGCTTCAGAATTCAAGTACTGAACTTTGGCATCAATTGACCAATTATTATCAGTTCCAAAATTTGTGACTGCCCTGGTTGAGAGATTTGTACGGGTTAACTCTGTACCGGGAATCATGCTGTTTTCATTTCTTCTGGTAACAGAAGTATAAACCGACGTATTTTCAAACCCTTGCTGGAAAGACAGGTTGTAATTTTGACTGACACCTGTATCAAAGAAGTTGCTAACATTATCATGAGGGTTCAATTGTATCTGCCTACCATCCCAATTTTCAACAGTTTGTCCTGTCATTTTGGGACCCCAACTTGTGTTTGATTCACTATTAAAAGTGCCTTCAGTGCCCTGTCCAAATGTATTTTGCATATCAGGATTGGCAAAGATGGTTTCAACACCAACAGAAGATGAGAAGGTGATTCCCAGGCCGGGTCGGCTTTCTCCGGATTTTGTGGTGATAAGAATGACACCATTACCTGCGCGTGCACCGTAAAGTGCGGCTGCAGAAGCACCCTTAAGAACAGAGATGTTTTCAATATCTTCCATATTGACGTCGCCAATTCCACTTCCCATATCCAGTGAAGGGTTCCAATAGTCTGTGTTTTCAGCACCTGTAAAGTTATTGATTGGAATCCCGTCAACAACGATCAGCGGCTGGTTGTCACCTGTTAAGGACGAATGCCCCCTGAGGACGATTTGAGAGGAACCCGCCGGGCCAGTGCTGGATCGGATTACCTGCAAGCCGGAAACCTTTCCAGTCAAAGAATTGGCAAGGTTTACCTCCCTGCTTTCAAGGAGAGCATCTCCCTCAATATCCTGAATGGCATAACCAAGGGATTTACGCTCTCTTGGAATACCAAAAGCAGTTACAACCAAATCATCGAGCATACCAACTGCCTGCTCCATGGAAATGGTAATGGTGGAGCGATTATTAACATTTACAATCTGTGTATCATATCCAATAAAAGAGACTTGTATCTGGACGTCCGGTCCGGATATTGTGAGTTCAAACTCACCGTCGACATTGGTTACAGTACCGGTTTGGGTTCCAACTTCGAGAATATTGGCACCGGGTATCGGTTCGCTTGTTTCTCCGTCAATTACCTGACCTGTAATATCGAATCCCTGTGCGAAGACGGAACTCGGCAGAACAGTAAGGCAAATCAACAGGCTCAGTAACCCCGAGGCTTTCAGGGCTTTTTTTACTAATTCATAGTAATGACTGTGCATATATTTAACCGTTAATTTATAGTTTCTGTTATAGTAAAAATTGAAATAATCTGTGAGGGAAATGAATATGTAGCATCATAAATTTTTTGCAAGACTTATAGCTGGGCAAAAAAACCTCAATTCGTTCTCAATTTTTTACTCTTTGTAAATTTAAACAACTGAAGCTCAGATACAATCTGGAACCGGTTCCAAAGTTTATTAATTATCTATAATAATCTGGAAATGTTGATAAGGTTAATTAATGAAGATCAAAGAGGCATGTATTCTGAATATTAATCTGATTTTTTGAACAGTTACTTCACATGGATTAGAATTGTTAATCATAAGTGAATTAATTCCCCGATCCTCTGGGGCGTAAAAGAGTTTTAGATTGAAATCAGATAGATACCTCGTGGGCTCTGTCCCGAGGTCGTTCATTAATGGTGGGTAAAAACTCACGGCAATTGAGATTTGGTGTGAATATCTCCGGTTTGATGCAGTTTTCCGTGCCTGTGAGCCCGAATGCAGCCCGGGGCAAAGCAAAGCTGTCCAAAAGTATCCCGAGGCTGAGATTTACCAAAAAGCTGCAAACAGCATCGAAGGGATTGGGGATGTATTCTTGACTACAACGATCCCATCACTTCCAAATAGCTTAGAGAGCTTTAATCTGATAAAAAAGGGCACAAGCAGACACTTGCATCAGTATGGTAGAGAAATGATTTTTAACAGAAAAATTCCGGCACAATGTTGTGAATTATGAAGACCAGGATTTGGGTTAAAAAAAAAAGAGACTCCCAATATGAGAGCGGGCTGGTTAGCAGTATTGGATGTGAGTCTCTTTTTGGTGATATTTTTAGTTGGAACGGAGTTGCAGCACAGTCTGCATCGGGTCGGTTTTCCAATTGTTATCAAAAAATCCGATGGAGAGAACGGAGTCTGCCCCGTGTAAAAGCATATCTGATTGGAAAATCATGAAGTCAGGGAAGCCGCTGCCGCCGGCAAAATATTGATTACCGGAGGCGGCCATCATACCCTCCGTACCGGTTCCGGCAATAACAGCCACACTTGCGGTATCGCTGTCGGGCCGGGGATAGAGAAAATATGCTGCCAAATCTTCACCCTCAATCCGGTGGTTGCCCATTTCAACAAAATGTCTGGTTATCTGAATGGGGCTGTCCGGCAGCAGATCACCCCAGGCAGAATTTACATCACGGTTTCCGTAAATAATCACGTTCCGTTCCGGATACTGACCGGTATCAAATTTGCCGTCGGGGATTACATCCACCGCGCCATTACCGCGATAATACCAGGTTTCTGCATCATAGCGTGCTTTTTCATAGGCCAGCCTGTTTTCTTTTTCGGTACCGCTGGTTCCGTAAACAAAGATCATGTTGTTGGTAAAAGCCTCTTTGAATGCTCCATGGCGATGTGGCCCTTTTTGATCCGCAGAGAGTTTTCCGGCCTGCTGCCACCCGTCGGATGTTCGGGCAAGAGTTACGGTTTTATGATTGTTGATTGTGATTGGCAACGCAGGTGTATCATCAAGTTTTATGGTGACCGACTCTCCGGGGTTGAATGGTTCCAGGTTCAAGGTCAGCCGGTCCACATTGTCGGTGGTGCCGGTAATTTCCGATTCCTCAACATCACGGTTGAGCTCGAACCGGCTCATTTTCAGGGCTTCTGTCTGCTGTTCAATCGCTGCCCACCTGAAGGAGTGCGAGATTCCGGGGTTTGGAGTGATAAACTGTATTTCGTCCGGGTCCGTGGGGTGCGGAATTTCACGGTCTTTAAAAAATTGAAAGAGAGGAGGCCAGTCCACACTTTCATTTCCATACCAGTGCGTTCCGCCGGGATATTCGTAGTAAACAAAATCGGGATGGAATTGCCCGAGTTCATTCCGCATGGTTCGGGCATGTTCAACCGATACCACCCGGTCTGCATCACCGTGCAATATATAGACGCCATGAGCAGAGTAGTTGGGTATCAGGTTCATCACATCAGATGGATTGGCCGATCTGGTAAGCATTCTTTCTGCAGAGCTTTCTTCCCGATCGGGAATTCTGCCGTCGTGAGAGCCATACCCCCTTAAAGAAGGATATCCGGCCGCCGGTGCAATGGCTGCCCAATGATCAGGGTAGGTGGCGCCGAGATACCAGGTGCCGTGCCCGCCCATGGAGTGGCCCGTCAGATAGATTCGCTGCGGGTCGGGCTGATATTTTTCTTTGGCTATTTCCAAAACTTCAAGTGCATCCATTCTGCCCCAGTCTTCCCAGTTAAATCCGCGTGGACGCCGGTTGGTAGGTGCTACAAGCGTGCCCCATTCTTTGGGTTCATACGCCCGGGCCTGGCTTATGGCCTCCACTTCTGCACCGTGTACAGACAAAAAGAGAGCTCCATGTTCTGCTTCGCTTTGCTGCGGCGCCACACTGAAATACTGGATACTGCCGTCAATTTTGCTGATGAAGGTTCGACTATGGTGAGCTCTTGGCTGAACCACACTGACCTGAAGTGAGGTTTCATGAATGGTGTTGTTATCAGCAACCAGTTCAAGGTCAACATTGGTTATTTCATAATTTGGATGTGCACCAGATGGATCGAACTGAAAGGGAACTTTACGGACAGACATCGGTGGTACTGCCGGAATGGGTGTTACAATTTCATGTCCGCTTATACTGCTTTTAATTTCGGCACCTTCAAACGGTTCGTCTGTACTGTTTACGACCCGAAGAGCTCCCCAGAGCGGCTCCTGCTCGCCCGAAATAATGTGGGGCAGTGTGAGGTCGTCCTCAAGAAAGCCGATGTCAAATTCAGGTGTGATCAGTTTTGCCTGTATGCCTCCCCATCGCGCACTACGAAGCAACAGTTCATTTTTCCCTTCTTTCACTTTTATTGGTAAATTCATGTATCCGTATGCATAAATATCTCCGGCACGCGGCACACCGTTTACATAGGCCATATTGTGGCCATCGGCATTCAGCCACATCACTTTCTCCTCATCAGAGTGGAAATTCAAATAGAGATAACCTGCCCGTAATTCATGCCCGGAAAAACGGCCGTCCTCTTGAATGGATACTTTCTCCCATTTAAGAGTATCACCCGCCGCGGTGATGTGCAATATGTTATTTTCTTCGGGTGTTTCAAATTCATCGTTTATTAATTGCCATTGAATGATGTCCCGGAATACAGCTTCTCTTGTGTAACTGTGAGACATGGGCACAGCAAATCCTTCTTCCAAGGTGATGGTTTCCTGAGCAGCAGCCTTATCCGGCTGGGCGGAGATAGCGGCGTAAAAAAACAGTAAGAAAAAAATGAAGATCGTAAGCTTGTTTGTCATAATAGGGTCTGGTTTCCCGGTTGTTTGATGCAAAATCTATGAAAAAAGGGTACTCGGTAATATATGAGCACCCTTTGTAAGAAGTTATTTATTGTTTTAAAAGTTTATTGAAAAATACCATGGATTGATTCCATCTCAAGAAATAGTTGTAATTGTCGTAAAACCACCCTGTGTATTTGTAATCTACCATCTGATAGTTAAACTCGCTAAAAAGGTGTGCTGGTTTCGCGTCATTGAATTGTGTTGGTTCCTGGTTGATGGCTGCAAAAATTATCGGTGCATGAACTCAAGAATACGGCAAAAATAATGACCGATAAAAATTGAGTTATTTTTTTATATAGGTTAGTAATAATTAAGGAGTATTAATATTTCCTTTCAACCTGAAACCGGTTCCATAAAATTGGAACCGGTTCCAAATTTCTGTGTTTGTCAAAAATCTTACATTTCACAGTATTAAAAGTAATTGACAAAAATCTTGGGATGATATTTTGTCAAAGGGACTTAATAAACTGCTGAATTTCAACACCTTTAAATTATGTTACGAGGATTACTATTTTTATTCGCTTTTACCTGCTCTTTGCCTGCCGAGGCACAGTTCGCTAATGAAAAGGCCCCAGAATTTTCACCCAAAACCTATATTGTACATAAAACAGATCAGCCAATAACCATCGATGGCAATCTGGAGAAAGAGGTGTGGCAACAGGCTGAATGGACAGATACATTTGTTGATATCCAGGGATACCACATGCCGGCCCCGCGGTTTGAAACAAGAGCCAAAATGCTGTGGGATGATGAGTACTTCTATTTTGCCGCCAAGCTGGAAGAACCGCATATATGGGCCACAAAAACCGAACGGGATGCAGTCATCTTTATGGATAATAATTTTGAAATTTTTATCGACCCGACCAACGATACCCATAACTACTACGAGCTTGAAGTAAATGCAAAAGGCACCTTTTGGGATTTGATGCTCACGAAACCATACCGAAACGGCGGCTCACCGATTGATGCCTGGGATATTAAAGGGCTGAAAATTGGCATCGACATTCAGGGCACCCTCAACGATCCCTCCGATATCGACAACGGCTGGACGGTGGAAGTGGCCATCCCGTGGAGTGTGTTAACCGAAGTTACCCGGGGCAGAATACCTGAGCCCGGTTCGCAATGGCGGGTAAATTTTTCCAGGGTTCAGTGGCAAACCGAAGTAATAGACGGAGAGTATGTAAAAAAAACAGACCCTGAAACCGGCCAGGAGCTACCGGAAGACAACTGGGTTTGGTCTCCTCAGGGAGTCATTGACATGCACCTTCCGGAAATGTGGGGTTTTGTTCAGTTTTCGGAATCACCGGCCGGCAGTAATGAATCGTTTGAATGGAACACTGCCGAAGATTATAGGTGGCTGCTCAGAAAACTCTATTACCGCCAGAATGAATTCAGAAGTGAACACGGCCGGTTTGCAGATCAGCCCGGAGAACTGGAATACAGCCGGCTTTTTGAGCATCTGTTTGCTGATCACGACCATTCAGAAAAACCGGAGCTCACCATCAAAGTGCTCGACAACAATTATATCATGCGCCTGGCGGTGGATGAGCTGAATTCTAATTTTTATATCCGTAACGACAGGAAACTATGGCAAACAGCAAAATGAGATTTTTGAAATATATAGAAGTGAGGCTGTCTAAATAGGGCGTCATCCCGTACTCGATACGCTCATTATTTGAACGCGAAGCGAAATCTCCTCTCTTTGATAAAAGCAGGAGATGCCGGATCGAGGTCCGGCATGACGGTATCGATGATAAACAATGATGTTGAGCGCCCTTTTTTAGTCAGTCTCAGCTGATTTTTCGCCATATTTTAATCAAACATAAACTGGCGCAAGCAGCCTGTACTGAGCTTGTCGAAGTATCTCGCTTGTGCCTTATTCTAAAATTTTTTAATAACCCTAACCAACACGAACCATGAACCGAAAAAACTTTTTGAAAAAAATATCCGCAGGGGCGGCCGGCCTTACTGCGATGAATGCAATGGCACCGGCTACACTATTTGCAAAACAGGGCCGGCGCTGGAACTCCAGAGATTATACCTGGATTTCTGACCACTCAGCCGATGATGATGAGGCACGCCAAAGGCTTGAAAAAATCAAAAATGCCGGTCTGAACGGAATTTTGCCATCGGGGCAATACGAACGGTGGCTCCGGCTTGCCGGCGAATTTGACCTGGACGTGCACGCCTGGTTCATCACCCTGCAGCGTGGGGGTGATCAGTATTTGATTGAAAACCATCCGGAATGGTTCATGGTCAATCGCAAGGGAGAATCATCTGTTGATAAACCGGCTTATGTGGATTACTACAAATGGCTCTGCCCCACCCGGGCCGAAGCACAGGAATACCTCATGAACAAAGTGGATGAAATTCTTGAAGTATCCGAAATTAAAAGTGTTCATCTCGATTACATCCGTTATCCCGACGTGATTCTGCCCATCCAGTTGCAGCCGGTGTATGATATTGTTCAGGACAGGGAGTACCCGGAATACGACTATTGCTATTGCGAAGCCTGCCGGAACAAATTCAAGGAGCTGCACGGCGAAGACCCGATGGAACTTGAAAAGCCTGAAGATCATGAAGTGTGGAACCGTTTCAGGTATAACCAGGTGACACATCTTGTGAACCAGATTGCTGTGAAGGTGCGAAACCGGGGCAATCGTGTGACCGCAGCCGTATTTCCCACACCCGACATTGCCCGCTCGCTGGTTCGTCAAAACTGGCCCGACTGGAACCTGGATGCCGTTTTCCCGATGATCTACAATCACTTCTACCACAAACCGGTAAGCTGGGTGGGACAAGCCGTGGCCGAGTGCCGCCGCGAAATGCCGGCTACCACACCTCTTTACTGCGGTTTATATGTTCCGGAAATGACTGCCATCGAAACCTCTCAGGCGTACGAATACGCCATGGAAAACGGGGCAGCGGGCATCACCATCTTCCCCGACCACTCCATGAGCCAGGAGCACTGGGATTATTTGAGTATGACGATGGTGAAGGGGTAATTTGCCGGCAATTTATCACCGGTTTGATGAATTGATTATTTTAGGTTGAATATCAATTTTGTGAATGGATATCTGTGATGATATTTTCACTGATCAAATATTTTATAACCCAATCACTAAGAAATCGATCTCATTTTGATGGAAGAAACCCACTTGTTCATACACGGCAAAAAAAGACCGGGCCGATCGGATAACCGCCTTAATAATATCTATCCGGCTGATGGTTCAATAGTCAGCGAAATTACATATGCTTCGGAAAAAGATGTAAATGAAGCCGTTGAATCATCCGAAAAAGCGTTCAGAAGCTGGTCGAAGTTTACCGGAACTGAACGCGGCCGGATACTGAAAAAGGCCGCTGATCTGCTCAGGAAGAGAAATGAGGAATTGGCTGAAATTGAAGTGGAAGATACAGGCAAACCCGTTCGTGAAGCTGCCGCTGTGGATATTATTTCCGGTGCTGATGCACTTGAATTTTTTGGCGGAATTGCGGCCTCGATTGAAGGTACCCACATGCAGCTTGGAAGCAGTTATGCCATGATGAAACGGGAGCCTCTTGGTGTGTGCGCCGGAATCGGGGCATGGAACTATCCCATGCAGATAGCCTGCTGGAAAGCTGCACCTGCACTCGCTGCCGGAAACACCATGATTTTTAAACCGGCAGAACTCACCCCGCGAAATGCCGTAATGCTGGCCGATATATTCCTGGAGGCCGGTCTGCCCGAGGGGGTATTTAACGTTGTACAGGGAGGACCCGAGGTTGGAAAACAACTTGTGGAGCATAATCGAATCCGGAAAGTATCGCTCACCGGTGAGGTTGGTACCGGGCAGAAAGTAATGAGGGGAGCCGCATCAAACCTGAAAAAAGTATCTCTTGAACTGGGCGGTAAAAATCCCATTCTCATTTTTGACGATGCAGACATCGACGAGGCCGTTCAGGGAGCTATGCTTGGAAATTTTTATACTCAGGGTGAAATTTGTTCGAACGGCACCCGCGTGTATGTTCATAAAAAAATCATGGATTCTTTTTTGGATAAGCTCGAAGCAGAGGCGTCTGCACTTCGTATTGGTGACCCAAAAAATCCGGCCACTCAAATAGGCGCTCTCATAAGCAAAGAGCAAAAAGAAAAAGTGCTGAACTACATCGAAATCGGAAAATCGCAGGGAGGTAAACTTCTTTTTGGCGGCGGCGAACCTTCGTTTGAAAAAGATTCTCCGCTAAACAACGGATATTTTGTTGAGCCAACGGCTTTTTATACTGAATCGGATGATGACCAGATTGTAAACGAAGAAATATTCGGGCCGGTGATGGCCGTGCTGCCTTTTGGGGATGAGGAGGATGTAATAACGCGGGCGAACCGAACTCCGTACGGTCTGGCCGGTGGTGTGTTTACTAATGATTTGAAACGTGCATATCGCGTTGCCGACCGCCTTGAAGCAGGCATGTGCTGGATCAACAACTACAATGTGAACCCCATTGAAATACCATTTGGCGGCGTAAAAATGTCGGGGATGGGCCGGGAAAACGGCCGCGCCGCCATTGAAGATTACACACAGCTGAAAACCATCTATGTAGAGATGGACGGGGTTGGAAAACCGTTTGAGGATTGATGCTCCGCCTCACAAGATTCAAGACTTGAAGCCTGCTCAGCAGAGCTTAGATCAATTCATTTTTACCGCTGTTTCGACTCCCATTCAGGATGCTCAAAAAACGGGGCATCCGATGGATTAAGCGGTTCTTTTCCGGCAATACTGTCCGACAATTTTTCTGCAATCATCACCGTAGGTGTATCCGTATTTCCGCTGATGAGATCGGGCATGATGGAAGCATCTGCCACGCGAAGATTTTCCACACCGTAAACCTGGCCTTCATTGTTTACCACAGCTTCCGGATCGTTGTCACTGCCCATTTTGCATGTACAGGTAGGATGGTAGGCGCTCTCCCCTTTTTCCCGAACATATGCATCAATTTCATCATCGGTTTTGGCTTCGGGCCCGGGGGTAAGTTCTTTACCGCGGTAACGGTCAAATGCTTTTTGTGCAATAATTTCGCGGGCAAGCCGGATACCATCCCGCATTTCTTCGCGGTCGTTTTCGGTTCCCATATAGTTGAAGAGAATCTCGGGATGGTCGTCGGGGTCATTCGACCGAATGCGGACATATCCTTTGGCAGTCGGCCTCATCGGGCCGGCGTGTACCTGAAAACCGTGCCCCACGGGAGGGATAGATCCGTCGTAGCTTATAGCCAGGGGCAAAAAATGATACTGAATGTTTGGGTGGCGAACTCCGGGTTTGGTTCTAACGAATCCTCCTGTTTCAAAATGGTTGGTTGCACCGGGCCCGGTTTTTGAAAAAATCCACTCAAGCCCCACTTTCACCCTCCCGAGGGGTTGGAGTGATGGATAGAGAGAGACCGGTTGTTTCGACTCATATTGCACATACACTTCGAGATGGTCCCGAAGATTTTCACCCACTCCCGGCAGATCTGCAACAACCGGTATGTCCAGATTTTTCAGCCGGTCAGCCGGCCCTATTCCGGATAGCTGGAGAAGTTGGGGTGAATTAATCGCACCGCCACTCAGAATCACTTCTTTCGATGCACGTACAGTATTTACTTTTCCTTTTTGGGAAAATTCAACTCCGACAGCTTTTTTGTTTTCAAAAAGGATGCGCCGTGCTTTGCATTTGGAGATAATATCAAGATTATCCCGATTCATAGCCGGGTGAAGGTAAGCCCTGGCAGCAGAGCAGCGCCTTCCGTTCCAGACGGTTCTGTCGAACGGGCCGATTCCCTCCTGCCTGTAGCCATTCACATCGTGTGAATATTCATATCCTGCCTGCTGGCCTGCTTCAATCCATGCAGAATGGAGAATGTGTTTTGCTCTTCCGGCGGTTACATGAACCGGTCCGGTGCCTCCGCGGTAGGGATTGGTTCCGAATTCATGCCGCTGAGCTTTTCTGAAATAGGGCAGGCAGTGGCTGTAACTCCAGTCCGGAAGGCCGTTTTCTGCCCATCGTTCATAATCGAGTGCGTGTCCCCGGATATAAACCATTCCGTTGATAGATGAGGAGCCGCCAATAACTCGTCCTCTCGGGCAGTACATGCGCCGGTTGTTCATTGCCGGTTCCGGTTCGGAATAATACCCCCAGTTCAGGCGGTCACTCTTTAACGGTTCAGAAAAAGCAGCCGGCATATTAATAAAAATTGAGCGGTCACCCGGGCCGGCTTCAATCACGAGCACGCGATTCTCAGGGTTTTCGGAGAGCCGGCCGGCGAGAACACTTCCGGCTGTTCCGGCACCAATGATGATGAAATCATATTCATTCTGTTTCATAGTTAGTTAGTTTTTTAAATCATTATAAAATTTTATTGCCAAAATTAGATTAATCCGGTTTTTGGTTATCTATTACCCAAAATTTATAGAGTGATTGTATTTTTAATCTTCTTTAAACTTTTCAGGTTTATGAAGTTTATTCGGTTTGCAGCTGTTTTGTGTCAGGCGTGATACAACCATGATCGTTACAAGGCCCGAAATCATGGCCAGTGTCCGGAAGGGGAAAAGAACCGTGCCGTCTTCAATCATTGGGTACGGCAGTAGTGTCGGGATGCCGAGGGTTGGGTCTCCGCCGCCAAGCCTGAGGATCAGGGATACTGAAAAACCTGCCACAGAGCCGTACATGTTGGCTTTCTTGTCAAAAAGTGCCGTTACAAGTTGAGGAAACAATATTGCATATACAAAATCACTGCATAAAAACCAGAGTTCGTATACACTTTTTACCTGAAGTGCCAGCAGTGTGGCGGAGATTCCGATAATCCAGATTACCCGTTTCAGTACTTTTGAAAGCTGATCCGCTGTAATATTGGGTTTAAAAAGAGGGCGATACACATTCCAGGATGTCATGGAAGAAGCGGACAGTATGGAAGAGTCAACCGAAGACATCACGGCGGCAGCAATGGCCCCCAATCCGATGGTGGCAACAACCGGGTTGGTCAGATAACGCACTACATAAGGCAGCACCAGTGCAGCTTCTTCAGGGGCGGGAACCCCGAGGGCTTCCCAGGAAAC
>SL_3KL_010_SEDDRAFT_10003435_pt1 | contig 14363 bp, 16 predicted proteins | sample SodLakKL_010_SED_2_FD_10381 | JGI IMG/M metagenome (IMG submission 10381)
TCAAAAGATTGACGAGCCATGGTTCAGAAAAAATCCGTCTCCGTTCAGATTAAACGTATCTATGAAAATATTTCAGACGAAGACGGTTACCGGATACTGGTTGACCGTTTATGGCCAAGGGGTATTTCAAAAGAAACAGCCCGACTTGATGAATGGAGCAAGGAGATTGCCCCGTCAACAATTTTGCGGAAATGGTTCAATCATGACCCAGAAAAGTTTGCGGAATTCAGCAACCGGTATGCCGATGAATTGACAGAAAAGCATAGCGAACTTCAGCAGCTGATCAACCGGGCAGATGGCCGGCAGCTGACTCTGCTGTATGCTGCCAGGGATAACAAACACAATCACGCCATTGTATTAAAACATTTTTTAGATGAACATTTTTAAAACCGCGATTTGTGATCTGTTTAACCAACATTTCGATTGCCAACCGGATACATCTTGAAAATGATAATGCACAAGAGCAGAAAATTGAAAGAATACCGAACTGAACTATGAACCTTCAAAAGAACAATTACTAACTGATGAAAAAACTGTTGACTGTTATCATTATTATCGCATCACTATTTGCAACTGAAACGCTTTTCGCTCAAACCGGTGAACAGCAAAACAAGCATGAGGAAACCAAACTCAGTTTAATAACAGAAACACCGGAAGAAGGTTTCCAGGTGGCCATAAAACTCGCACGAAAAGGTGTTACGGAAACACAATCCGACAGGGAAATACTTTTTGCACTTCGGGAAGTCTATGCAAATGACCCCGATGCACTGATTGCCAGCTCCCATGTCATTGCCATCCACTTTCAAACCGTTGCTGCAGCCAATAACTACTGGCACGAAATTGAGTAAAACACCATTTTTTAATTTCATTTTAACAGATAAAATACTCTCATATATATAAATAAAGATTATGAATACGACAGAGCAAGAACTTGATGTGCGAACACTTATCCCCATAAAACGGCACGAAAAACTGCACAAACTGTTCAGTGAGCTTCAGGCCGGAGACAGCATCATTTTTATCAACGATCACGACCCGAAACCGCTCTACTATGAATTCAGGTCTGTTTACGGCGATGTTGTAGGATGGGAATATCTTCAGCGGGATCCTGATGAATGGAAAGTTCAGGTTACGAAAACTGAAGAGTCTGACGGAAAAAAAGATGATGATGTATCCACACTGATTGATCTGCAAAAAACCGACCCCGGTGACTGGAAATATACCATTTTTCACCGGTACGGAATGATGCTGCCCGGCGATACGATGGAGATCAGAGCGGATGAAATTCCCGAAGAGATACGGAGTATTTTCAACAATAAATTTGAGGGAGAACATAGCTGGGAGTATGTAAAAAGCATTCCCGGTGAAGTGATTATTCACATCACAAAAAAAGCTGAAAACGATGTGGATGCAGAAGATATCAGCGTGGTGAACAAGTTTGACATCCGCCCCCACCCTCCCGCAAAAAGGCATGATATGGTTTTTGAAGCATTCGAAGCTTTAAATCCCGGCGAGGCGTTTGTATTTATAAACGATCACGACCCCAAACCTCTCTATTACCAGATGGAAGCCGAATACAACTCCCCATTCAAATGGGAATATTTGATCACACTCCCCGAGGAATGGAAAGTAAAAGTGATGAAACTTTCATAACTGATTCTAACTCTCCTTTTGGATTCGGAATCATCATCATTCCAATATAGATGGGTAAAAGCAGAAAATTCAGGTAATTATTTAAAACTATTTTGAATTTTACACAATTTAAGATATAGTAATCTTAATTCAGTATAACAAGAAAGGTATTGTATAACTCTTGCATTTTTAAGTCCTGTCATTATCAACCTCCAAACTAATGGTGTTCAATATGTCTTCTCAACCCAAACAAAACACACTATCAATATTTAAAGTTTTATTGGTTGTGCCGGTATTTTTTCTTTTGATTCCGGCACAATTTGCCGAGGCTTGTCCCGCTTGTAATGCATTGTATAAACAGCAGATCGAAAATGACCTGCAAGGCACACTCGTAGGCAAAGAACTTATGGCAGCCATGGAAGCCCAGAAAAATCTCCCTCTTGATTTTGCTGATGCCACAAGACACCTTTTTGCGGATTTCGAGCCGGACTCCGATCAGGATTTTATTGAAATTATCAATCGGGATGCCGGTTTATCCATTCCGCAAACCAGTTATGTAGATCAGGATATAGAGGCAGATGTTACCCTAACCATCTCGCTCGATGAGGGACTTTCCTATCTCGGCAACTCCGTTGTGTACGACGGATTCCGAACAAATGGCAAAGTTCCCGGTCCAACATTTCGCGTTCAGCAGGGAGATGTGGTAGAAATGATTGTTGAAAATTCAGGGACCATTCCTCACGGTGCTTCTCTGCACGCAGCCTACACACAAACATCTAAATATCTCGGCGAAATTCCTGCCGGACAGTCCAAATCCATCAAATTTCGCGCAACGCAGCCGGGTATTTTTATGTACCATTGTGCACCCGGCGGCCATGCCATTCCCATGCACGTTTTGTTTGGACAGTACGGCATGATGGTGGTTGAACCCAGCGAGCAGAAATATAAACTGGAAGAAGAGTTGGGTCACGGGCCTGACGTAGAAATATTTCTGCTTCAACACGAATGGTATGCCAGCGGAAAAGATGCTGTTGAAGGGAACCCGACGTATGTTACATTTAATGGTGAAATTTTCAAATATGTAAAAGAACCCATCACCGCACAACCCGGTGACTATGTCCGCATCAATTTTATGAACGTTGGACCAAATTTGCTGTCAACATTCCATTTGGTTGGCATTATTTGGGATTACGTCTATTGGCAGGGACATCCCGAAGCCGTATGGCAGGGTGGGCAAACCGTAACCGCCGGGCCATCAGACTCCTGGGTAATTGAATTTCGCGTTCCCCCGGATGAGGGTGCTTTCACAATGTTATCTCATGCAGTTGGCTCAACCAGCCGCGGAGCTATTGGCCTTCTTGTAGCCGACCGTGATGCAGATACCCCGAAAGTTGTAAAAGCAGACGGCCCCAAATACACAGAAGAAGAGCTTGCAGAATTCAAAGAAGAGGCCAACCGTGTGATGTCTCCTTTCAAGCCCGGCTCTCCTGACATAGACCCTCCTGCTGTATTCGGAGAGGAGGACAAAGAGGTTACCGTGCAAATTATCGGAAACTCATACTATCCCAAACAGATAGAAATTACACCCGGCACCACCGTAACGTGGGTGAACGAGGATGTATTCAGCTATCTGGCCGGTGAATTTTCGGGCATCCATAATGTGGTATCAACTGAAGGACCGACCAATCTGAACTCTCCGATGCTTGCACATGCCGAATCCTGGAGCTACACGTTCGAAGAAGAAGGTGATTACACCTATATCTGTACACCCCACCCTTATATGGAGGGCACTGTTTCGGTCAGGAAAGCTGACAGGGACATCGACCTTGCAACGATTATGTGGCCATTGATACCCGCATTGCTTGCACTGGGTTTTGCTTTTGCAGCGTGGAGAAAGAACAGCGGGTGATTGTTGAAGTTGTTTACTTAACCTCTGTTTTTACCCGTCTGACCGCTTAAGTATGTGTTTAGCCGCTTGAATCAATTTCAAGCTGGTTCAAGCGTCCGCTTGGACCTATCGGGGCACAAGCGGACGCTTGCGCCAGTACCAAAGTGGTTTAATCAACCTCTGTTAAAAATTCAGGTTATTTACCCGTCTGACCGCTTAGAGCGGTCTGACGGGTATCCCTATCACCAAATCGCACATTTTACAACTTTTGCTACAGCTAAATATAAGACATAATACTCTTAAAGCTTTAAATCTAAACAAATAAATCTAATAACAATCTTATGAATCAATCCAAAATGACAACACTTCAGGATTTAACAGTCGGTGAAATCGTTGCCGACAATTATCACACAGCGGGAGTGTTCAGACAGCACGGCCTCGATTTTTGCTGCGGAGGCGGCATCACTCTGAAGAAAGCTTGCGAAGATAACAATCTCGACACTCAACATATCATCAGTGAACTGAAGCAAACCTATCAAACCGATACAAACGGATTTGCGAATTATAAAGCTTGGGAGCCGGACTATCTGATTGACTACATCATAGACACACACCACCGCTTTGTTCGCCTGAAAACGGAAGAGATCACGGCATATGTTCAAAAAGTTGCCAGCGTTCATGGAAGAACCTACCCGGAAAATATTGAAATCTATCACGCATTTTGCGACCTGGCCTCAGAAATGCTGCAACACCTTCAGGATGAAGAGGAGGCGGTCTTTCCGCTGATCAAAAAAATTTACAAAAAACGGAAAAGTGGCAATGATGTCTCACCCGAAGAAAAAGAAGATTTAAAAAAGCAGTTAAAGCTGATGGTTGGTGACCACGATGGTGCGGGGCAGCTGATTCTGAAAATCAGAAAACTAAGCAACAACTTCACTCCTCCAGAAGGCGCCTGTGCCACATACCGTCTCTCCTACCAAAATCTTGAAGGGTTTGAGGCCGACCTGCACAAGCATGTGCACCTCGAAAACAATATTCTCTTTAAGAAAGCTGAAGAATTGGTGTCTGGCTGATAGATCTATGTACATCTGGGCTGTTTTTTTCCATCTTCTATTTGTGGCATTCTGGATGGGAGGCATGCTTTTCACGGCTGTGGTTTTGGTGCCTGCAACCCGAAGAAAACTTGCCTCTCAAAAAGGGTTATTGTTCATTGAGCTTGGGACACGATTCAGCAGGCTCAGCTGGGCTATTTTTCCCCTGTTGCTGCTTACCGGGTTTCTTGCTCTTCTCGGCAAAGGATTTCCCGTGCAGGCACTGGCCTCTTCAGAGTTCTGGCAATCGGGTTATGGCAGCAGCCTTGCCATTAAGTTACTGATCTTCGGATTTGTACTTCTGATCAGTGCGGTTCACGATTTCTGGTTTGGCCCCAAAGCGACAGAGCTGATGGATGATGAACCCGACTCCCGAAAAACACAGGTTTACAAAAAATCATCAAGCTGGCTTGGCCGGCTGAACCTGTTGCTCGGCCTTGTTATGATTTACATTGCTGTAACTTTGGTGAGGTGATTTATGAATCGGTATGATGATTAATGTGTGCTTGACATAAGAATTACGAAAAAGAGTCTCCTAATCCCTCGAAGTATCTTATCGTGTGGACAAAATTTTGTGGGACTGACTATCTGTATTGACATTTATACAACTGAAAAGTCCTGAAAGGACGACCAGCAGTAGCATGGGACGTAGTCCTATGTCTTGGAGATCGACTCCACCAGCAATAAGCCCTGAAGGGGCGTCAGCCTTGCTGCAAACAATCTCTTGGGCTGACGCCCTTTTAGGGCTTGTCTAAATCGATCCATTTTTTTCATAGGACTTCGTCCCATGCTATTGCCGGTCACTCCGTCAGCCGGCGGATTTTAATCAATAATCTAATTTACTGCCGCTTTGGTTGAGATTAATTTGTATAAATGGAAATAAGCAACAATATGATTATAATATATTTGTGCTTTCTTAAAAATGTCACCACACGATAGTAAGCATAAGGATTAACAACAAATAGTCTTTACTTTTAAAAACGTTCTACTACAATAAATTTTATTTAAAAAATTTGTATTACATATATAATCTCAGGGGTTGTTTTGTTACCAAATTCAATGACTTAATATTGAACTCATTATGAATAGATAATTTTCCAAAAAGAACTAACCATGCCTCCAATTACAAGATATTTTATCAAATCCGGTATGATCTATTTCGTACTTGGGATTGTTCTCGCCTTTTATGCAGAACTACCCGGCGTCAAAACCGGAGCGTTACTGCTGCCAGTCTACTGGCACATGCTGGTCATCGGGTGGCTCACCCAAATCATCATGGGTGTTTCCATCTGGATGTTTCCCCGCACAAAAAAACAGAGGAAAAACATACAATCATTTCCGGTAGTGGCTGCGTTTTGGACGCTGAATACCGGCCTGATACTCCGCTTTCTTGCTGAGCCTTTTATACCCCTTGTTCAGAACGGGTTGGTGTTCAATATTGTGATCATTCTCTCATCCATTCTACAGATATCTTCGGTTATTTTTTATTTGATTGAAATATGGCCAAGAGTCCAAACCCGGAAACGGCGCGTGAGGAGGAATTCGTAATGCCGGCACAAACCATCTGGATGATCAGGCTTTCGCTGATCTATTTTCTGCTTTCAGCATTGATTGGCGGATTGCTGCTGATTCACAAAACCATGTCCCTGCATCCTGCACTATGGCTGCTGCTTCCGCTGCACTACGAAATGGCTATCTGGGGCTGGATGGTTCAGTTTGTAATGGGCACCGCCTACTGGATGCTTCCGCGATTTTTGAAAGGTAAAATACGCGGCCCTGCAAAACCGGCCTGGTGGATGTTTATTCTTTTTAATGCTGGCCTTCTCCTTCTGCTGATTTCTTTCCTGGCCCCCGGGGCAAATGCACTGGCACCTGCAGGAAGGTTTCTCATGATGACCGCTATTTTGCTGTTTTGCTATTTGATGTGGAACAGGATTGCAAGCTTTAAGCACCATGGACACTAACCGATATGTCAGACTAATTTGCTGATTTTCATCTCTTTGCATTAAGAGATCACCTATTTAAGATAAAAATAACTTATTCTCCTTTTTTACTTGACTAATAAATTTCATCCGTCGTATATTAAGACAAAATACTCTTAAATCATTTTATAATCTCTGTTAATGTTACTATCAAAATCTTGCATTTATGGACTCCGGGCCTCCATTCTCTTGGCAAAGGATGAGAGCAACGGGTTCATCACTATCAGAGATTTAAGTGATGAATTGAATATTTCATTTCACTTTTTAACCAAAGTACTCCAAAAGCTGACTCGGTCAGAAATACTTGAATCGTTCAAAGGGCCAAATGGCGGTGTGAAGCTTGCCAAACCGGCTGAGCAGGTTACATTCAAAGAGATTGTGATTTCAATTGACGGCCGATTCTATAAAGTAGATTGCCCGCTTGGTTTGCCCGCCTGTGGTGAGCTGGCCCCCTGCCCGCTTCACGACCAATGGGAAGAACTAAATAACCGCATCCAGAATATGATCGGCAGTGTAACACTGGCCGAATTATCTGATCGGCAAAAACGGGGTAAACCGAATCTGCAATTTTCAGCTCAAACCGGCAGCTGACGACCTTTTTTTGAAACCATTAAAGACCATAAACTCTTAAAACTTAATTATATGTCATTTTTGAAACTTGTATCCAGATTTGTCCTATTGAGTACCCTGCTTTTCGCGCTCCAGGCATGTGGTGGCGATGATTCCGATCAAAGAAGTGCCCAGACAGAAACTGAGGAGCCGGGTTTAACTGAATTTGAACTTGAACACGGTATTGGTCCCATCACCGAGCGAATCGAGGTTGATGATGAAATCGATCAGGAACTTGTTACCCAGGGGCGCAACATCTACGAAATGAAATGTGAAATGTGCCACAACATGGAAGGCAGAATGGTTGGCCCGGAACTTGGAAATGTTATGGAGCGCCGGAGCGCCGAATTTGTGATGAACTTTATCCTCAATCCATCGGGAATGACCAACAACCATCCGGTCGGTCAGGAACTTCTCCAAGAATATATGACCTCGATGCCCTTTCAAAATGTAAAAGAGGATGAGGCGCGCGCCATTGTGGAATTTCTCAGAGATTACAATCAAAACAATTAATTCACACCTAAACCAATAAAAAACAAACAGACCAATGAAAAAACAAAAGACAAAAACCTTACGTGGATTGCTTTTGGGGGGCGGATTTGTGGCTGTTGCCGCTTTTCTGTTCACCGGATGCCCTTCTCAACAGGGAATGATGGACACCGGAGATGCTGCCCAAAAAGTTTATGTTGCTCCCGGAGAACATGATGAATATTATGGCTTCTTTTCGGGCGGATACAGCGGACAACTCAGCGTTTGGGGATTGCCCTCATCGCGGCTTCTTAAAGTAATCCCGGTATTCTCTCAGGATCCTGAAACAGGATATGGATACTCTGAAGAAACCAAACCATTATTCGAAACCAGCTACGGTTTCATACCGTGGGATGACTCTCACCACCCACATATATCGCAAACCGATGGGGATGCGGATGGTCGATGGATTTTCATCAATGCTAACAACACTCCAAGAATTGCTCGTATTGACCTGGAAACCTTCGAAACCAAAGAGATTCTGGAACTGCCAAATACCGGCGGAAACCATGCCTCTTCTTTCGTAACCTCCAACACCGAATATGTGATTGGCGGAACCCGGTTTAGCATCCCATACGAAACCGACCTGGATGTACCGATAGACAGCTACAGTGATGAATTCAGAGGTGCACTCTCGTTTATTGCCGTAGATCAGGAAACCGGAATGATGGATCTTGATTTTCAGATCGTTGTGCCTCCCTACAACTACGACCTCGGGCGTGCCGGAAAAGGGCCGTCTGCCGACTGGGTGTTCTTTACCACCTATAACACCGAAGAAGCCCACACCATGCTCGAAGTGAACGCCTCCAGAAACGACAAAGATTTTATTGCAGCCGTAAACTGGAGAAAAGCGGCCGAACTGGTTGAGCAGGGACATGGAGAAACCATCAGCGCGGAGTATTATCACAACTACTACGAAGGCAAACAGGGATATGCCATCAATGATGTAAAAGACCAGGTTACCATTCTGGATACGCGCGAAATAGATGACGAATTTATCTACTATCTGCCCACTCCAAAATCACCGCATGGTGTGGATATCGACCCAACCGGCGAATTTATTGTAGGTGGCGGAAAGTTGGCTACCGTCATTCCTGTTCACTCTTTCTCCAATATGCTGCAGGCAATCGAGGATGGTGAAATTGAAGAGTACATCGACGGAATTCCCGTACTGAACTACGATGCAACCATCGCCGGAGAAGTTGAAAACCCGGGACTTGGGCCGCTTCACACCGAATTTGACGGACGAGGTTACGCCTATACCTCGGTGTATATCTCATCAGAAATCGTAAAATGGTCTCTCGAAACGTTCGAAGTAGTTGACAGAATTGACGCCTACTACTCCATCGGCCACTTAATGATTACCGGTGGTGATACGGTTGATCCGGATGCACAATATATGATCGGCCTGACAAAAACTGCAAAAGACAGATATCTGCCAACCGGGCCCAAGCAGAACCATCCGGCTCAGTTGTATGATATCAGCGGAGACCGAATGGAGCTTCTGCTCGACTTCCCGACCATTGGTGAGCCTCATTATGCACAGGCCATCCGTGCCGACAAGATCGTAGATCAGGTAGCACAGATCTATGAAATGGAGGAGAATGACCACCCGCATGCACTGCTCAGAATCGCCGATAACCGCGTAGAACGTGAAGGAAATACCGTTCATATCTACATGGGTGCCACCCGAAGCCACTTCCGTCCGGACAATATTGAAGGCATAAAAGTGGGTGATACGGTATACATCCATCTGACAAACCTCGAGCAGGAATGGGATGTGGTACACGGAGTTGCGATAAAAGGTGCGAACAACGCAGAAATACTGCCGGCACCCGGTCAAACCAAAACGCTGAAGTGGGAACCGACAAGAACCGGAATTTATCCGTTCTATTGTACGGCATTCTGCTCGGCCCTCCACCAGGAGATGCAGGGATACATTCGCGTATCAGCCGAAGACTCAGACGTTGACCTGGCCTGGAGAACAGGAACAAATTAACCATTCATAAATTGGTTCGATTTAGCTTTCGGGCCAATTTTCCAAAGCAAACCGGGTCTGGCTGAATGCCAGGTCCGGATTTTTAACAAACTAAAAAGGTATCATGGATCTTTTTTTCAGCAAAATCAATTCTCTGAAACCGGATTTTTTCTGCTGAAAAAACATCAATTAAAAAATTTATCATGAAAACAGAATCAAAGATTGCAATGGGACTGGCTGCTTTACTGCTGCTTGGCCTTTACTATATGCCTTTTTGGACCATCAGCATGTCGGCGCCACAATACCCTGAGGGAATCGGAATGTATATTCACATAGACGATGTAACCGGCCACGGACGACACGATTTGCAGAACATCAACACATTAAATCACTACATCGGAATGGCAGAAATACATGCGGAAGATTTTCCCGAATTTGAGGTTATGCCCTGGGTCATCGGATTTTTGATCGCACTCGGATTAATTGCAGCCGCCACTGGAAGCATGAAGCTCGTAATTACCTGGATTGTTTTAATGGTAATTCTGGCAATAGTCGGCCTCGTAGATTTTTACATGTGGGGACATGACTACGGTCACAACCTCAACCCCGATGCCCCCATCAAAGTGCCGGGGATGAGTTATCAGCCCCCGCTACTCGGCTGTAAGCAGTTATTAAACATAAACGCCTGCTCCTGGCCTTACACCGGTTCCATTTTTATCGGAATCTCTTTTGTGATGGCATCAGGAGTGGTTTGGTATGAAAAATTTAAAAAGAAAAACTGACGAATCATGAAACTTCAAACAATTATACTTTTAATTTCTGCCGGTATATTTTTATTTGGATGTGCCGGCGACAACTCCTCTCAGGATGAGGTTTATCGATATGAGAATATGATTGACATCAGCTATGGGGAAGATATCTGCAGTTTCAGTGGAGAGACGATTGAACGGGTACGGTTTGGCGGCAAAATGGTGATGACCGACGGAACCGAGCATTTGTTTATGTCTGCAGAGTGCACCGCCGGGTTTTACCTCGGGCTTGATGACAAATCAACAATCGTGAGTATCCAAATTGTTGATTTTGCCCATGGCCAAAAGTATCTGCCTGTTGACGAACTTGTGTACCTGAAAAGCCCGCTTCAGCCCAGCCCAAACGGCCTCTATTTAACGCCGATCGACAATTCAAATGAAAGAATGAAAACGTATATCTACGATGCCTATCCGGGCGAATTTTTTACCTGGGAGGAAGTACTCGAACTGGTTGACCGTGAGTGGGAGATCGCACAAACTACAGCTCAAAACATTAGTAATTAAAACAATGATATTTCGAATTTTTTTAACAATTTCAGCAGCTGTTTACCTGATTATACTGGCTGGATGTGAGCCCAAACCACAGCCCATCAATTACGGAAGTGATGGCTGCGAATATTGCCGAATGACAATCACCGAACCCGGGTTTGGCTCGCAAGCGGTAAACAACCAGGGGCGTGCCTACAAATTTGACTCAGTAGAGTGCATGGCCGCCTTCGATCTGACCAATGAGAATCCTGAAAATATCCACTCAAAATGGGTACCGAACTTTTTAAACCGCGATGAATGGGTTGAAGCAAACAAAGCCGTTTATCTTCAAAGCGAGAACCTTCGCAGCCCGATGGGACTCTCACTTTCTGCTTATGCCGACAGAGAATCGGCCGAAGAGATGCGGCAAGAGCACGGCGGAGAAATTATCGGCTATGATCAGGTTAAACAGATTGTTGAACGGGAATGGCTCAGTAACGGAAACATCGGCCAGCATACACATCATTAGAAATACAGGCATGTTTGCTATTAAAAAACATATCATTCTTGCGATTTTATTTCTGACCCCGTTGTCTTCAATCTTTGCACAGATTACGGTGAGCCCGGAAGGGCCGATCAGTTCAATAAAAGAAGCGGTGGAACAAGCAGCTCATGGCGGCCACGTCATCGTAAAGCCCGGCACTTATGTTGAGCACGACATCATCATCGACAAAAAGCTGACACTCGAAGGCACTGATCAACCCACCATCGATGGAAACGAGGAGGGTTTTATCATGATCATCACAGCCGACAGTGTAACGGTAAGCGGTTTTAATATCATCAATACCGGCCGCAGTTATACCAAAGATTTTGCGGCAATTATGCTTGAAAAAGCAAATGATTTTGTGATCGAAAATAACCGGCTCGACAATGTGTTTTTTGGCATTTACCTGGCTGAAACCGAACGGGGTGTTGTGCAAAATAACACTATTCAGGCGTACGATAAACGCGAGGCTTCTTCGGGGAACGGCATTCATTTGTGGAATGTGAAAAACCCGAAAATTTCAAACAATCACGTTATGGGCATGCGCGATGGTATCTACCTGGAGTTTGTAGATGATGCCGAAATCACCGGAAACATCAGCAACGATAACAATCGCTACGGACTGCACTACATGTTCTCCGACGGCGGGCGCTACTACGACAACGTATTCAGAAGAAATGGCGCCGGGGTTGCCGTAATGTATTCCGATAACGTGGACATGATGAACAATCTGTTTGAGCATAACTGGGGATCATCGGCCTATGGGCTTCTTTTGAAAGACATCAACCACAGTAAAATTGAGGGGAACCGTTTTTACCGAAATACCGTGGGCATCTATTCGGAAGGTTCAAACCATGTGCACATTCACCGGAATGATTTTGAGCTGAACGGTTGGGCTGTAAACATCAAATCGAACAGTATGCGCAACCGGTTCACCGAAAACAACTTCATTGAAAACAGTTTTGATGTGCGGACCGACAGCCCGCGTAACAACAATGAATTTGACGGAAACTACTGGAGCCACTACGAGGGGTACGATCTGGAAGGTAACGGAATTGGTGATGTACCTTACCGTCCCGTAAGCCTTTTTTCCATGATTATTGAACGTCAGCCGGAATCCCTCATTCTGCTCCGAAGTATGTTCATTCGCCTTCTCGATACCGCTGAGCGGATTATGCCGGTATTGACACCTAAGACACTTTACGACGAAAATCCAAAAATGAATCGAATATCATGATTGAAGTCAAAGAATTAAAAAAGTCATTCGGCGATTTGCCGGTTCTTAAGAACATGAGTTTAACCATCCCCCCGGGCCAGGCCACCGGCATTGTTGGGCCGAACGGTGCGGGAAAAACAACACTCATCAAAACCATTTTGGGCCTTGTAAAATCCGATTCCGGAACCATCTCCGTAAACGGAACCGTGCTGAACGGAAACTGGCTCTACCGGCGGGACATCGGCTATATGCCACAGGTTGCACGCTATCCGGAAAATATGAGAGTCAATGAACTGCTGGATTTTATCAAAGGGCTGAGGGATCAGGAAGCTGTCTATGAGGATGAATTAATCGAACAGTTCGGTCTCGCTTCCGAACTGGAAAAACCGCTGCGTACTCTCTCAGGCGGTAACCGCCAAAAAGTGGGAGCCACTCTGGCCATGATGTTTAACCCGGAAATTCTTTTTTTTGATGAGCCAACTGCCGGGCTGGACCCAAGATCGAGCCACAAATTTAAACAGCGTGTAGCAGCAGAAAAAGAGAATGGCAAAACAGTGATCATCACATCACACATCATGAGCGAGCTGGAACAGCTTGTGGATTACGTGATTTTTATCCTCGACGGAAAAATCAGGTATTACGGCTCTATGGAAGACCTTCTCACTGAAAGCAAGGAAGAACGGCTTGAGGCCGCTATTGCAAATATGATGGACGATGATTCAACTTCAGAGATGACGAATCAAGCGGTTCAGGCGCCGGCAACAGGTGGCAATGAATACATGCAAATGGTATCAAACCATTAAACTTGTCATCCTGAAAATCCTGAAAAACTGTACGAAATATCACAATCAGAGAAGAGAAAGAAAATGAAATTACTTACACACATCATACAAAACGAATGGAAAACCTTGCTGCGCGGAAAATGGGTAATCGGGTACGGATTGATTTTTTTAATTCTGACGGATTCACTGCTCCGTTTCGGAGGTGGCGGCCCGGAAACCCTGCTCAGCCTCAGCAATGTTATGCTACTTTTTGTGCCGCTGGTAGGCATGATTTACGGTATTTTATACATCTATCAATCCCGCGAATTTGTGGAGCTTCTACTCACTCAGCCCATCGACCGAAAAGTGCTCTACTGGGGGCTTTTTCTGGGTATTGCCACGCCTCTCATGGCCGCCTTTATTATTGGGTCGATGCTGCCACTGGCCTGGCACGGAGTTCTGCTTCTTGACGGGACAGCCTCTGCTATGGTGCTCGCTTTGGGAGGCGTTCTGACCCTCATCTTTGTATCTCTCGGTTTTGTGTTCGGTTTGATGTTTTATGAAGACCGGATCAAAGGGTTTGGGTTTACCATCGTGATCTGGCTTTTTCTGGCCATTCTTTATGATGGCCTTGTACTTATGCTGGTGTTCATGTTTGGTGATTATCCGCTGGATCAATTCGTGATCGTGGTGTCCATGCTCAACCCCATCGACCTTGCCCGGATTATGGTAATGCTCGAGTTTGACATCTCTGCCCTGATGGGCTACACCGGAGCTGTTTTTAACAGGTTTTTTGGCTCAAATATGGGTATTATTACTGCAAGCGGCATGTTAACCGCCTGGCTTGCCGTGCCCAT
>SL_3KL_010_SEDDRAFT_10003436_pt1 | contig 14363 bp, 15 predicted proteins | sample SodLakKL_010_SED_2_FD_10381 | JGI IMG/M metagenome (IMG submission 10381)
AGTTGCGAATCTAAAATACTGCGTCCTGACCTCCATCCATGTCGGGCTGTCTTCTCTCTTGTCTGTCCTGATAACCTCTAAATCGCCATGTCAATGACAGGTTTAACACGCGGCTCTCTCTTTCAAAATACCGGCGCTGGTTGAAGTTTGCGCTTTCAGTATTGAGCGTGAAATTTTGAGTCTGGAAAACATCCGACAAGCTGAGACTTACGGTGGCATTTCGGTTGAAAACCTCTCTTCTCATTCCAATATTGACAGAAAACCTGGGGTCAATGGTTCCCTGTGGAATTACGATCGGTCCACGGTAATTGGCGATCAACTGAAAGGAAAACCAATCCCGAATTCTGGTATTGCCCATCAGGTTGAGCGTCCAGGAGAATCTGGAGTTGGAGTAGCGGCCCTCGCTGTCCTCCCCGGTAATTCTGCTGTAAAATGCGCTGCTGGTTAAAGAGATATCGGTATTGGAGTCGAGGAACAACTGCTTGACAACCTCCATACCGGAATTTCTCCGGGTATCGGCATTGGCCCAGGTTACCACGGATGATCTGTCCTGAAAAAGCTCATAAACTCGTGTAAATGTGTTTTCTGCATGGCGGTGAAATGCGGAAGCGGTCAGGAAAAAATCATCCCACATTTTATCGAAGGAAAGTTCATAATTATCGGTGTACTGCGGTTGCAAATAAGGGTTTCCCAGTCTCAGATTGAGCAAGTCCTGAGCATTGAGAAAGGGCATGAGTCTCCACATATTCGGCCTGCTTATCCTCCTGCTGTAGCTACCTTGAATAATGGTGTTTTCTGCCAGCTCATAAGTGAGAAAAAAGGATGGAAACAGGTCGAAATAATTGTTGACATGAACAGAATCTATCCGGGGTTGAAAGGACTCTGTGGCAGTGTACTCAGCCCTTAGTCCCGCCTGATAACCCCAGGATCCTGAATTACCACTCAAAATGAGGTAAGCTGCGTGAACATCCTCATCAAAGTAAAACTGGTTGGTGAGTAAGTCATTCTGCTCAAACTTTTCATTGTCGAAATCGTAGTCCTCGAAAATTTGCTCTCTAAACTCACTGGATAAAGTGGATTTCCAACCGGCTTCAAAATTAAAGTCCCATAAAGGCATGGAAAAATCTGCTTGCAAAAGGGTCAAATCTCTTTCTACGGGACGCTCATAGGTCTGCAATTCTCTCTTAGAGGGTACCGGTAGGTTATTGTCATCCCTGAACTCCTGGTCAAAATACTCTATTCGGTCCTGATCAGAATAGGAATGTGTTGCCATCAGGCTTAGTTCATAACCTTCTCTTCCAAGGTTGGTTTGAAAAGCCAGACCGCCCTCCAAACTGATTCTGGACTGATCTTCCTCCAAAAAGCGAATGTAGGCACTGTCCTGTTGCTCAGATGCATTCAGGCTCCTTATCTGGTAAAGTCGCTCTCTGTCTCTGGATCGATGATTAATGGAGGAAAAGAAATTGAGACTTGTATTTTCATTGAAATTGTATTCAATGCCGGGTCTTATGAGATGGGTACGGTCCCAGTTTTCGGTGTCGTATTCCTGATCGAGTATGGGAGAAATATTTCCCCTGAAACTCTCGCGCCAACTTTCGCTGTACTCCCATCGCTCGCGGTATTGAAAATTGTAACCCATGCTGAAATTCCAGCCATTGCTCCTGTAGTTGAGATTGAAACCGGCATTGTATTTATTTCCTGTTCCTGCACCAACATTCACCTGTCCGTTAAGTCCATAAAGCTCTGATTCATTGAGAATGATGTTGATGATACCACCTACTCCCTCTGCATCAAATCTGGCAGCTGGGTTGGTAATTATCTCAACTGTTTCGATGGCATTGGCAGGATATTGCTCCAGAATGGATTCTGTGTCGTCTGAGGTGAGGTTGGTGGGACGTCCGTTGATATAAATGAGGAGATTGGAACTGCCCCGGAGATTTATTTGTCCCTCCTCATCGACCTGAATAGAGGGAAGGGTTTCCAACAATTGAATGGCCGTTCCTCCATCGGCTGCTATGGTATTTGCCACATCATAAGTCCGTTTGTCAATTTCTGACCGGAACATCAAAACTGCTGCTTCAACCGATATTTCAGCAAGGGTTTCAGCTGCTTCAGAGAGCTCAATTTCACCAAAATCTACCCCTTCCGGTGCGGCAGTAAGGGCTAAATATAGTGTTTGATAACCCAGATATGAAACCCTGAGCAGATAGTCTTCATTGGCAGGAATAGAGAGTTCAAATTTTCCCTCAAAATCTGTAGTTACACCTGTTATTAAGCTGCTGTCCGTTTTTTGAAGTACAGCAACGCTACTAAAATCGACCGGTTCACCAGAACTTGCATCTATTATATGCCCGGTTATCTCACTTTCACTTTGGGATAAAAGAGCCTGGCCCATTCCGAGGATGGAAATCAGAAATAGTAATCGAGGAAACTGAAATAATCGTACAATCATTTTTACTTATTCAATACAAGATTCCACAGACCTTCAATAACAGAAACAAGTATTTTTAATAAAGAATTGAGTATCCTTTTGTTTATGTAAAAAGGTCATTTGTGCCTTATTGATGGAGGTTTAACACAATTTAACACTGATTAACACTGAGGTTCGCCTTTTCCACAGGTCTCCAGTCAGATTACACAGTCCACTTTCGGTGGATTTTTATAATTTAGCATTTTTTCATGCGACGATGCACAATTAATGGAAGATTCGGCGCTGAACTGCATGGATTGAAACAAGTAAACGGACCAAATTTATGGAAGAGAAGGAAAAGGAACAGCAACCGAATGTGGGTGAACCAAAGAAAACCACCTTGTTTACGCGCTTTCTGGATTTTGTAGAGTGGTTGGGGAATTTACTGCCGCATCCGGTGACCTTATTTGCACTTTTTGCCCTTGGTGTCATCCTGATAAGTGGATTGGCAGAGTGGTTGGACTGGAGCGCCGAAGACCCCAGGCCCGAGGGTGCTCCTGGCCGGGCAGAAGACGGAATAATTGAAGCTGTGAGTCTTTTAAATGCAGAGGGTTTTCGGATGATCGTGGAAAACCTGGTTCCCAACTTTACGGGATTTGCTCCGCTGGGTGTGGTTTTGGTTGCACTACTCGGTGTGGGAGTCTCGGAAAGGTCCGGTTTGATTTCAGCCTGTATTAGGGGTTTGGTATTGAAAGCAGCCTCATTTAAGCCAGGTGAAAAACAGTATGAGTTTAGGTTTTACCCGTTTGAGAAAAAAAATGGGTTTTTGGTTCTTGTGAATTACATCCTGCTTCCATTACGATACATCTTTTACCGGATTAAAAAGTTTTTACACCCTGTTATCAGGTTTGTAATGACTCCAAAAAATCTGGTGACCATTGCCATTTGCTTTGCAGCTGTAGTGTCCAATACCGCATCGGAAATGGGTTATGTGGTTTTGGTTCCTCTGGCTGCCGTAATTTTCTACTCCATGGGAAGACATCCGCTGGCAGGTTTGGCCTGTGGATTTGCCTGTGTTTCCGGTGGATACAGTGCAAATATTCTAATCGGAACCATCGATCCACTTTTGGCCGGTCTCACTCAGGAAGCTGCAAACATCATAGACCCGGATTACGAAGTGCACGCAGCGGTCAACTACTACTTCATGTTGATTAGTACATTCATGATAACGCTTGTGGGAACTTTTGTTACGCTTTACATCGTGGAGCCCAAGTTGGGCAAATACGATCCATCCATAGCCATGGAAGATCTCTCTGACCAGTCGATCATGAACCCATTGACCAAAAAGGAAATAAGAGCACTGATCATTACCGGTATTACCCTGGTGATTATGTTGGGTCTGCTCGCATTGACAATAATTCCTGAAAATGGAGTGCTTAGAAACCCGGAGACGGGTGAAACTTTGAATTCACCCTTTTTTAGAGGGATAGTGGCGTTTATTTTCATCTTCTTTCTGATTCCCGGCTTTGTGTACGGTCGTTTTGCGGGAACCATGAAGAATGACCGGGATATCATTGATGGGATGGCCAATGCAATGTCCACATTGGGTCTCTACATCGTGATCGTTTTCTTTGCTGCGCAGTTTGTGGCATTTTTTGGATGGAGCAACCTCGGGCAGATCTTCGCTGTGAAGGGTGCAGAGTTTTTAACGGATATTGGACTTACAGGACCGGAGGTATTTATAGGTTTCATCCTTATTTCCGGTTCGGTTAATTTGATGTTGGGTTCTGCATCTGCGCAGTGGGCTGTTACGGCCCCTATTTTTGTGCCAATGCTGATGCTGATTGGATACAGCCCGGAGGTAATTCAGGCGGCATATCGGATAGGGGATTCGGTGACAAACATCATCACCCCCATGATGAGTTATTTCGGGCTGATTCTCGCCTTTGCCAATAAGTACGACAAAGACCTGGGAATCGGTACCATTATCAGTATGATGCTACCTTATTCCATATTCTTTTTCCTGGGTTGGATGTTGCTGTTCTTCCTCTGGGTATTTGGGCTTGGAATGCCGGTTGGACCGGATGCACCGACCTATTACATCATTGATTAATCCGTAGGTACTGATGCACTTTTACGAAAGGGTTTATGCAGTGGTAGAACAAATTCCACCGGGCAGGGTGACGACCTATGGACTTATAGCTGACTTTCTGGCGCTGGGATCGGCTCGAATGGTAGGTTGGGCACTTAATCAGAGCCATAAGTCAGGACTCGATATTCCCGCACATCGGGTGGTCAACCGTAAAGGAGAACTCAGTGGCAGAGCACATTTTGCGGGAGAAGGAGTTATGCAACAGCGACTGGAAGCTGAAAGTATAGAAATTACTGACCAAAGGGTAAAAGATTTTGATAATCTGCTTTGGAATCCCTCGGAACACCTGCTTTGATTATTACAAAGGACCTTGTATCTATTTACGCATTTGTAAATGAGATAATTACGCCAAGAACATTTTTGAACGAAAGTATGTTAATTAACCAAAATTACATTATGGGCCTGACTGCAAAAGTGATGTTGGTTTCTTCCTTACTCTTCTTCTTAATGTTCTTACCTGGAATGTTCAGTTTTCATACAGTGATTCTGCTGTCAATGTTGCTCATTCCGGTTGGGTTAATCTGGATGGTGTGGATGGTATTGACGGATAAGCGAGGTGTAGAAACAGAAAGTGGTGACAATATTCCCATACCTCAATAATAGTTAAAAACCATCTGCAGGCCTGTCACCTCTTGATCTGACTTGTCTTTGAATGAGATCCCTGATCGGCACCAATTCTTCATGCAGTTCCCTTCCTAGAAAATAGTACAAATGGATGTTGTCTCTCAAAAGCCTGTTTAACTGTTCAATGGCGGTGTTTTTATTACCTGCTGAAATCAATGCCAGAATGTAGTACCACTCGGCATCCTCTCTGTAAATATTCGACCTGTCCCACATCATAGGCCGCAACAATGCCATTGCCTGGCTGTGGTCTCCATTTTTTAAATGAGTTCTTACCTGTTCGAGTTCTCTTACGATATGTTCGTATTGCTTGCGAATATCTTCAGAAGTTTCAGTCCGTGATTCAAAAGTCAGGGGAATCGAACGTTCCAACCAATACTCAATGTCAATTTCCTTTTGTCTGGCAGGAGATGATGCAGCCTTTTCGGTCTCACGGGAATCACCTTCTTTTTTAGCGTCAGCTTCAGGCTGATTTGCGGAAGAGGGTTTATCCTGTTGACTTGTCTGTCCTGTTTCCGGTTTTTCCTGGAGGGATTCTAAAGTGGTATCTTTGTCTTCTTCTATCTCCCCGGCATTATAGTCTTCATAATTTTCTGTTTCGGTCTTATCAGCAGGAGTCATTATGTGCCGGTCCTTCTGCAATAGGAAGTAAATATTGGCTATTCCTACCAGGATTAGAATAGACACTAAAAATATGAGTATGTTTATGGATTGCTTGCTCATGGATTATTTTTTCTTACCAGTCAGCGTATCGTGTACTAATGATTTAACACTCAGCTTTTAAGAACGAATGGGACATTAAAATAATTGCGGAGATGTTGAATGGTGCAGAATGGATCTATCAGCCTAAAAGGTCAGGATACCTTGATTTTTTCGAGAAAATGCTCCAGAATTTCATTGAATTTTTCAGGGTGTTCCATCATGGGCGCATGGCCACATTTGTCGATGAAGTGGAGTTCCGAATTGACGATGAGTTCGTGAAATTTTTCACCCACAAAAGGAGGTGTGATGGTATCCTGTTTTCCCCATATCAGGCAAGTAGGGGCCTTAATGTGGTGGAGTTTATCTCCGAGGTTATTTCTAACCGCTGATTTTGCGATGGCAATGATTCGAATGGCCTTGTTGCGGCTGTTAACAATCTCAAAAACTTCATCTACCAGCTCTTTGGTGGCTACTTTGGGATCGTAAAAAGTGGCCTCTGTTTTCTTTTTGATAAACTCGTAGTTGCCGCGCTTGGGAAAAGTAGAACCCATGGCACTTTCAAACAAACCGGAACTACCAGTTAAAACGATTGAATTGGTCTTATCGGGTGATTCAAGTCCGTATAACAGGGCAATATGGCCGCCGAGAGAATTTCCCAGCACATTGACTTTTTCATAGCCCATGTCCCTTACAAAACCATCCACATGTTTGACAAGGCCCTTAAGACCCAGTTGGCGGAGCGGCATTTCGTAAATCGGCAACATAGGCACCACTACGTTGTAGCTTTGACCATACCTGGTCAGTATGCCCTCAAAATTACTGAGTGCACCGAATAGCCCGTGTAACAAGAGAAGTACGTCATCTCCACCACCGGATTCTATGTAGCTGTATTTGCCGTTTTTCTTGAGTTCGTAATCCATCTTTCTCAAACATTCAAACCGCTAAATTATACAATTTTTGACACACGAACCGACTATGCTAAAAATTATGCAAGGGTATTTTGTTCAAATGCATTTTCCGGGAGTGAAAATTCGGTGAATAAACTCAGATTATGGAGAGAGATTTCAGGTTTTTTTAGCAATGTAGTAATTGTAGAAAACGGACAACAACAAAAGGGAAGCAACTGCCTGGTGCATAACTCCCCAAAAAACTGGTATTTGGCCGGTGGACGTCAATAGAGTTACGATACCGATGACCACCTGAATAGAAAGCAGACCGCCAAACGCAATCAAGGCGTTCTTATCCACTGGTTTTTGAGCGGTTTTCCACTGACGCCAAATCATAATGGCACCGAGGACCAACAGCAGGTAAGCCACCATGCGATGTAAAAACTGGACGAGGGCAGTCATAAATAAACTCCTGTCGTAATAGGTGAAATTCTCGGCATTCCAGTTTTGGCCCTCCAGTATAACAGATGGTATGAACTCACCGTACATATCCGGCCAGGTCGGGTAAAAAAGTGCAGCCCGGGTGCCGGACATCATACCTCCTAAAAATATTTGTATGATCAATATCAATAAAAATATTAGCCAGGGTTTGCGCGGTAAATTACTGCTACCCCATTTTGTACCATTAACCTTGATGGCCACCCAAAATAAATAGGTAAAAAGCGTCAGACCCAGCATGAGGTGGATGGAGAGCTTGTAAGCGTTGACCCAGGGCCTGTCGATGAGCCCGCTGGCGACCATAATCCAACCGATTGATGCCACAACCGCGGCTAGGCCTACTGCCCCCAATAATTTAAGATTGAGAGATCGGCCTATTTTACCCTTGATTACGAAGAATATGTATGGAATTATGAACACAAAGAAGAGCAGTCGAGCCCACAGCCTGTGCATATACTCCCAAAAGTATATGAACTTGAACTCACTCATACTCATTCCAAGATTAATCTGCTCGTATTGAGGTGTTTGGCGATACAATTCGAATGCCTCTTCCCATTCCTTCTCACTAAGCGGGGGAATAGTTCCGGTGACTATTTCCCAACGAGTAATGGATAATCCACTACCCGTAAGCCTTGTAATCCCCCCAATTACAATCTGGAAAAATACCATTATTACACCTGCCCAAATCCAAATCCGCACCGCGCGGGAGTACTTATTCATAATCCGCTAAAGTTTTCGCCGGCAAATAAATCTCATCTGCCGCATTTTAATCCATCATGCCTTATTAGCCTCCGGAGAAGCATTATTGAAACCACAAATTTATGCTTTTCCACATTCCCCCATTTTTGATAGTAATATTCTTTTCAATATTAAATAAATTAAACCACTATTATTAGTTCTGTGGATATGTGGTTAACTTTTTATCGACTTATTAGGATTAATCGGTTTTATCATTTTCTCGCCATTTTTCCACATTGATGGGTTCTGATTTTTCAGGGTTCTAAAGAGTTATTCACATAGTGTGGATTAAAGTTTCTTGTATAAGTTTTCTCAAGGCTATAGTGAATAAGATTAATTGTACCTTGATGGAAATATCTCTTGTATGGAAAAATTTATTATATAAAGATTTTATGTATACGTCTTACCCGGTTTTTAAAGTTATCCACCTATATATTGCCAGTTATCCACCTTCTCCATTCTATGGATATGTTAAAGGGGGGATGCTTTGTCTTACCTGGGTAATTATTAACTTAGCCAAAAAAAATTGTGAGAGCTGTTATTCAAAGAGCGGAAGATGTGCGGGTAAAAGTATTGAAAGATGGTGTTTTAGATACGAAAGGTGAATTCCCGCGGGGTTTGGTTGTTCTTATTGGACTTGAAGAGGATGATTGTAAGGAGGATCTGAACTACCTTTTACGAAAAATTCCCTCCATGCGTATTTTTAACGACGAGGATGGTAAGATGAACCTGTCTGTAAAAGATGTTCACGGTGGAATTGCTGTGGTTAGTCAGTTCACTCTTCATGCCAATACAAAAAAGGGAAACAGGCCGTCCTTCATTCGTGCTTGCGAAACTAATAAAGCGGAGGCTATGTATGATGAGTTTGTCAGTCATATCAGAAAGTCGGTGGATAATGTGGTTACCGGTGAATTTGGTGCTTACATGAAGATTGATTTTGTGAATGAAGGGCCGGTGACGATCATTGTTGACAGTAAAAACAGGGAATTTTGAATATTAGGGAATTTCAGAAAAGAGTGGACGATTGGATAAAGGAGTACGGCGTTCGGTATTTCGATGAAAAAACCAATATGCTCGTATTGATGGAAGAGGTTGGCGAATTGTCCAGATTAATGGCTCGCGTCTATGGAGAACAATCTTTTAAAAAGCCTGAAGATTCTGCTAACTCCAAAAGGAGAATAGCCGAAGAACTGGCAGATATTTTGTTCGTGATTGGATGTCTTTCCAACCAAATGAATATTGATCTTGAAAGCGAGCTAGAGGGGAATTTCCAGAAAAAAACCAACCGAGATAGACATCGACACAAGAACAATCCGGATTTGATGTAATTGGTGGTAAATAAAGGGTGATTTGTCTAAATTCATCCGTCAATAGTGGTAAGTAGTCTGTTTTTCGGCAATCATTCGTTCAATTGGGTGTTCAATATTGGATATAATATTAACTTAGCGATGGTTTGTATTAAAAAGATTTATGTACGACAACCTTTCAAAGTACGATAGACTCGAGAACGAATTGAAGCTGAAGCAGCTTCAAATCAAGAGTTTATTAACTATTACTCAAGCTATAAATGAGAATGTCAGTGCGAATGGGTTGTTTAGTATGTACCGGACCTTCTTGAACTGGGACATGGGTGTTGGTAAGATGGCCCTTTTTACTTCCGAAGAAAATGATTGGTCTTGTGTTGCACAAATAGGCATCGATTATCAATTGGATGAAAGGGATTTGCTGGAGAGAATACTTCAATATAAGAGAACGAGCCCTGTTAAACCCGATGACCTCGACTATCTCCGAGAGTTTGAAGTGGTTATACCTGTGTATCACAAAGAAGTTCCCATTGCTTTTGCCCTGATAGGCGAAATCAAAGAGGAGGGTGTGGATATCTATGATCAAATTCAGTTTATTAATACCATCACCAACATTGTGGCTGTTGCCATTGAAAATAAAAGACTCTTTAAGCAGCAGATAGAACAGGAACGTTTGAAAAAATCTCTGCAGCTTGCTGCCGAAATGCAGCGGATGCTTATTCCCGACAATATTCCTGAGACTGGTGAATTACAATTTGATTTCTACTATAAGCCGCATTTCAATGTGGGTGGAGATTACATTGATGTCATCGGGCTGGAAGAGGATAAATATATCGTCTGTATTGCTGATGTATCCGGTAAGGGAGTCGCTGCTGCGCTTTTAATGGCTAATTTCCAGGCTCTTCTCCGGAGTATGGTAGATAAGTTCAGGAACCTTGATTTACTTGTTCAAAATCTAAATGAAGGTGTTTTTAGAATCACCAGGGGAGATAAGTTTATAAGTTTTTTTATTGGATGTTTGGATATGAAAAGTGGTACGCTTGAATTCGTTAATGCCGGTCACAATCCCCCTGTTTTTGTCGGTAGTGATGGGATAGAGTGGTTGACCGGAGGATGTCCAGTGCTCGGAGTTGTGGAGAAGCTTCAGGGAGTTGAAAAAGGTGTTAAAATTATTGAGGGGGAGTGTACATTGTTTTGCTATACCGATGGAATATCTGAGTACGAAGATGAGCGAGGTGGATTTCTGGGAAGGGAATTTATAGAAAAATTTACGCTGAATAATATGAAACTGGATGCTGTTAGATTCAATAAGAGGTTCTTAAATGAAGTAAAGGAAATAGGCGGTCAGGAGAACTTCAAAGATGATATTGCTTTTGTTACCTGTGTGTATGACAAAACGGGGAATCGAATTAGGGGTAAGAAGAAAGGCAGGAAATTGGATGAGAAGATTACGTAATGAATTTTTTATAGATGAGTCCACTCCCAAAACCCTTTTGTACATGAAATTTAGCGAAAAGTTTAAGATCGATGAAGATGGTGAGCGAAAGATCCTGGAAGGTGGAGGTTCGGAGGACCTCCAGGTGAGACCGCGAAGCGGATGGGTTGCCCGCTGGCGTGAGCATAGCTTCGTTGAGGAAAGGCCCCAAAAATTTCTTGTCCTTTATGCTTTCGTGAGGGGGCGAATATATTGGATTTTCAGCCATTTGTAATAAAAACAGGTTTTCGGAATGGACTCGTAAATGGCTTTTTGGTCAGAATGTAAATTATGAAGAATAAAAATACTGCTACCCTTTTAGCTTTTTTCCTTGGATGGGTCGGTGCACACCGTTTCTATTTGGGACAATATGTACTTGGGTTTCTGTATATTCTGCTTTTCTTTACTTTCGGGATTTCCTTTATTATTGCGCTTATTGACTTTTTTGGTTTTCTCACCATGCGGAGAGAACGATTTGATTATTTGTATAATAGGATGTATTTTGATAATGATTATAAAGAATTTCTGAGCCGGAGAAAGAGTTTTCAAAAGGCCGGGCCACCCAAAAAGATAAAGAAAGAGGCAAGAAAGAGAGCAAGAAAGGCAAAGTCAACGCGTGATGTGGTTTTGGAACTGAAGAAAGAGGGAAAAAGTCATTATGAAAATTACGAATACGAACAAGCAGTTGACCTGTTTGAAAAGGTACTGGAAATTAATAGTCGGGATGCTGCCATTCATTTCAATCTTGCTTGTTGTTTCAGCCTTTTGGAGAATAGAGACAGGGCGTTTCGGCATTTGAAACTAGCCGTTGAAAATGGTTTTGATGATTTTGGGAGATTTAAAGAACATCCGGGTCTTGCATGGTTGCGGGTACAGGAGGAATGGGATGAAATGGAGAAAACAAACTTTAAGCCCATAAAATTACTTGAAGCTGAAGGCGATGATTTGTTGAATGGGAAAAATTCCCCTGAGGACGGGGAAAAGGATGTCGGTACTGAAAAAGATGGTAAGATTCTTGTACAGTTAAGGAAACTTAAAGATCTACGCGATAGGGGTTTGATAAGTGATTTGGAGTTCAGTAAGCGAAAAGAGAAACTTCTGTAATGGAGGTTATATAGAAGGACCATACAACCATTGCGGCTGTGAATGTGTCTTACAAGTACATAACAATAGAAAAATGTTTGGTAAGGATATAATTTCCGAAGTTGATTACACTGTAGAATCCTCTCATTTAGTAGGTGATGCCGTTAGGTTGATGGAGAATCTTGAAGTGAGTGAATTGGCTGTAGTAAAGGACAATATTTACCTGGGTTTGGTGAGTATGGATGATATTATAGACCTTGATGCCAGTCTGCACCTTAGTGATATTGCAAATCTTGAATTGAGACGTGACTCTATTGATCTCGGTGATCATGTATTACACATTTATCAGAAATTTATTGCCTCTGGTCTCTCCCTTATACCGGTTCTAGATGGAAATCTACAATTGAAAGGAGGTATTAGCAGAGGTGAGTTGTTTATTCATCTGGGAAAGTTGTTCAACCTTACAGATCCGGGGTCTCTTATTGTCCTCAAATTAGATAGACGCGATTACAGTTTGGGAGAGATAGGTAGAATTGTAGAACAGGAGAATACTTCCATATTATCATCTCTAATTAGTGGTGTTCCTGACAGCCAGCAAATTTACGTAAGTTTAAAGTTAAACTCCTTTGATATACAGGGAGTTATACAATCCTTTGAACGGTTTGATTATGAGGTGGTTGCTTACTTTACAGAGGAGAGCTATGAGGATTTTCTCACTGACAGGTACAACGAATTCATCAATTTCCTTGAGATCTGATTTCAGACATAGCAATTTTTTTATATGCGTATAGGAATATATGGAAATCGACTGGGAAAAGATGAGAGAGCCTGGGTGGTTGAATTTCTCCAGTTCTTGATCAAATCCGGTTATAAGCTAAGCGTTTATAATGTCCTGCTCGATCTTCTTCCCTTTGAAATTCGAAAAAATCAAGATACGGTTGCTCTCCAGCTTTCTTCTGAGATAGAGGATCACGAGTTGGATTTTATGATAAGTCTTGGGGGCGATGGCACCATGTTGCGTGCTGTTTTGTTCAGCTACAAAAACAAATTACCTGTACTTGGTGTAAATCTCGGCCGATTGGGTTTTTTGGCCAGTATTGAGAAAGAACATGCCCGAAGAGCAGTGGAGGATATTCTAAACGATAGGTTCTACATAGAAAACCGGACTATGCTTCATCTTGAATCTACACCAGTTTTGTTTGGAGATTCACCTGTTGCGCTCAATGATTTCACTGTATTTAAGCGCGATACAAGTTCTATGATTGCGATCCATGCATACATAAATGGGGAATTTCTAAATACTTACTGGTCTGATGGAATTATCGTTTCCACTCCGACCGGTTCTACAGGATACTCATTGAGTTGTGGGGGTCCCATTGTTTTTCCCGGTAGTGGCAATTTTGTATTGACTCCCGTAGCCACCCATAATTTGAATGTGCGTCCACTGGTTCTTAAAGATGATTGCGTGATTAGTCTTGAACTTGAGGGAAGGACGGATTCTTTTCTGTGCAGTATGGATAGTCGTTTTGAACGAATAAAGGGAAATTATGAGATTGCTTTGAGGAAGAGCGAATATCTCGCCAGGATTATTCACCTGCATGATTATTCCTTCGCTGAAACATTGAGAAAAAAACTCACCTGGGGTGTCGATAAAAGGACTTTGAAATGAAAGCGAAGATTTTAATGGAACTTGGTGGACATTCCTTTCAATCCAATTTAAATCAACCTGTTGAAATTGGCATAACTCTTAGAGATGGAAGTAAGAACCCCAATTGCTTTTATGCCTCCTCCCCTGCCTTCGAACCCGTCAAATCCGGAGATTTTGTGGGTTGTATTAAGGAAGGCAGTCCGGTCAACTTTTATGATGTAAAGTTTAATCCTCATGGCAATGGGACACATACAGAATGCTCCGGGCATGTTTTTAATAATGGCCTTGTTATGGCCGGATTGTTAGACAGTTATTTTTTCCCAGCTGTATTGGTGAGTATAAGTCCCTCCGCTGAAGGTGTCGTATTGAGAAAGGATGTTGGGGAAATTCCTGAATGGGTGGAGGCTGTTATTATTCGTACACTTCCCAATAATAAAGATAAGTTAGAAAAAATTTATTCCGGTAAAGATCCAGCGTTTTTGGAGACCTCCTTGTTGGATTATTTTGCAAAGATTGGGATTAAACATCTAATGGTGGATCTTCCGTCTGTTGATCCAGAAAAAGACGGTGGTCTGCTTGCTGGTCACAAAGCTTTTTGGAATTCCCTGCATGGTGATAGAACAAGATGTACTATTACTGAGTTGGTGTATGTAGGTAATGAGGTTGAAGATGGATACTATATGGTTAACTTGCAGTTTCCATCTATGGAACTAGATGCTGTTCCTTCAAACCCCATACTATATAAGCTCAATAAGCTTTGATGGTTATGAACAAAGGAGGTAGAGATTATTTGATAAAGAGATTTCGAGAAGAGGGGCTTGAGTCCTATCGTTCCATCGTACGTTT
>SL_3KL_010_SEDDRAFT_10003437_pt1 | contig 14363 bp, 17 predicted proteins | sample SodLakKL_010_SED_2_FD_10381 | JGI IMG/M metagenome (IMG submission 10381)
AGCGCGGCCTCGCGGATGCCGACGTCGCCGAGGTGCTCGCGCAGCACAGCTCGGATCTGCTCCTCCGTGGTGGCGGCGAGGAGGTGCGCCGTGACCCTACCGACGGCGTTCGAGCGGTAGTCGGCTTCGACGCGATGCCGTCTGTCTCGACGGTGTGCGGCTTCGCTGAACGCGAGCCGCGCGCCGTGGAGCAGGTCTTCCGCGCGCTCGCGCCGGACGACGGTATCGTCCGCGAGGCGGGTGATCATCTCGCGCCGCAGCTCCGTGACGATCGCCTGGCACGCGTTGGCGTCGGCGTCCACCCGCTCGACGTAGTGCAGGATCGGCGCCAGGGTCGCGATGAACGAGGCATGATCACCCTCGGCGGCGAGGACGCGTAGGAAGGCGGCTACGGTCCCGCGGCACACGTCCTCCGGCTCGGCGCCGTGCCAACGCGCGCTGCCCTCCGCTCGAAGGTGCTGTAGCACGGCGCGCACGATCCGGTCGATCGATCGGGAGCCGTGGCGCCGTTCGGATCGGCCACTCGCGCCGGCGTATCCGCTGCCCGGGACGCAGCCACACGAGAGCCTCGTGACCAGTCTGGGCTCGACGATGATGCGCTCGTGTTCTTGCTGTGGCGCGCGGATGCGTCGCAGGGTCAACTCCAACAGGGCGTGGGCCGCGGCCTTCAGTGGATAGGCCACCGATGTGAGCGACGGCACGTGCGCGGCGGCGCTCGGCTGGTCGTCGAAGCCCACCACGGCCACATCGTGCGGAACGCGCAGTTGCTCGCGTCCGAAGACGTCCATCGCGCCGATCGCGGACTGGTCGTTGCTGGCCATCAAGGCGGTGAAGGCCACGCCACTGCCCAGGATCCGTTCCGTGGCCGCGCGGCCGCCATGCCGGGTGTGCGATCCGTACGCGATGAGGCGATCGTCCACCTCGAGGCCCGCCTCGGTCGCTGCAGCCCTGAAGGCGTGCAGTCGGCTCCGGGTGTCGCCGCGATCGCTCGGGTCGCCTGCGACGAAGGCGACGCACTCATGGCCGTGCGCAACCAGGTGCTCGAAGGCTGCAGTGATGCCGGCGCGATTGTCGATCGCCACGTACGCCGCGCCGGACTCCGCGCCGAGGAACGTGACCGGGAAGTGCGCCGCAGCGAGGTCGTTCAGGTAGCGGCGAGCGGCCGCTGTCCGCACGGGCGGCACGACCATGAGTGCGTCCGTGTTGAAGTGACCGACGGGGGCGACCTCGGAGCTGGCTCCGGCGAACGGCCAGGCCGCCTGACACACGGCATCGCCGAGGAGGTGCTCACTGCCTGCGGCGATGAGCAGGTTGCAATCGTGCTCGGCCGCGGCGGTCCTGAACCCCTTGAGGACTGCGCCGAGGAACGGGTTCAGCGCTTCGGCGTCGTAGACGGGCCAGCCGGCCAGCACCCCCACCGTGAGGCGACGTCCCCCGTCGCGCTCAGGGGCGCCGAGCGCGGCTGGCTGCTGCTTGTTCATCGTCGTTCGATTGTCGCACCGGCGGCGCTGCACGTGCGCCGAGGTCTGCCACACGCCACCAACCCGTCCTCGCTCGCCGCAGACCGCGTCCACGCCGGCGTCGCGATCGTGCCCGCGCCGGGCACAGCCGCCGTGGCGGCGTGGCGGCCCTTGGGCGCCCACGAGCCTCGCTTCCTCGCCTACAGCATCACCAAGACGTGCATCGCGGTCGTGATCTCAGGGCTCCTAGAGGAACGGCGCCTCTCCCTCGACGACGCCTTGGCGCGCTGGTCCCCCGACGTGCCCGGCGCGTCTCGCGTCTCGCTCCGTCAGCTGCTCAGGCACACCTCGGGGCTGCGGGACTACGGCGGGCTCGACGCGTACCACGAGGCGGTCCGGCGCACGCCGTCGTCGCCGTGGCCGCAAGAGACCTTCGCGCAGCACACGTTCGAACGCGGTCTGGCGTTCGAGCCGGACGGGGGCTGGGCGTACTCCAACGTCGGCTACATGCTATTGAAGTCGATCGCGGAGCGTGTCGCCGCGGCGAGCTTCGCGCGCCTGGTCGAGGAGCGCATCGCGTCGCCCCTCGCCCTTGAGCGGACCGCGGTGGTGGAGACGCTGGCGGACATGGCCGGCCTCGCTCCGGCGCCAGCGTGTTCCATGCATCCACACAGGGCGGCGTGACGGCGTGCGCGATGGTGGCTGGGACGGGATGACACGGTTGGCGACGCTGCACGTCACCAGACGTTCGATGCCCTGCCCGAGGTGTGGCAGGCGTGCATCGAACGTGGGCTCGAGGCGCTTCGCGCCGGTTCGTTGCCGATCGGTGCGGTGGTCGTAGCCGGCGACGGGCGGATCGTCGCGCGCGGCCGCAACCGGCTCGCGGAGCCGGTCGAGGCGTCGCCGCACCTGCCCGGTACGCCGTATCTCACGGGCACACCGTTGGCCCACGCCGAGGTGAACGTGCTCCTCGAGTACGGCTACAGGCCGCCTGGCCCGCGACCCGTGCTCTACACGACCACGGAGCCGTGCCCGCTCAGCATGGGGGCCGCTCGCATGGTCGGGGTGGGGCACGTGGTGTACGCGTCGCGCGATCCGTGGGCGACGCTCGTCGCCGCCACGGCGGTTTCATGACGATCGGGGTTCGAGTCGCTCCCGCCAGGGGTGGCCCTCGGGCAGCGCGGCGCTGAGCCAGGCGCGCGCAGCGGCGTCGAGCCTCGGGAGCGCCCGGGGGAGGTCGGCGTCGTCCTTGGGCCGCGGCACCGTGCGGCCGCCGGTGGTGGCCTTGAAGAGCAGCACGACCTCGGGTGCCATGACTGGGACGTCGACGCCGTCAGTGGTGACGCGGCGGATGGCGCGCTCGAGCGGGAGCGTGATGCCGGGCTCGCGCCGGTAACGCCACTCGGTGTCGGTCCAGGGCTCGATGACGACGTCGACCCACGTGTCACCGCGGTGGGCGTGCGCTTGGTGGCCGCCTCCGGGGTGGGCCTCGCCAGGGTTGCGCGGTACGTAGCGGGCCGGCGTGCAGGCGATTACCCAGGCGGCGCGTGCGCCGTTCTGCGCCAAGGCGTCGAGCACGGCTGGAGCGGCGTCCGCGTCCACGGCGATGTCGATGTCGTCGTGGTGGCGGGCGGGGGTGCCGGTGACCAGGTCGAGGGCCCAGCCGCCGGCGATGGCCCAGCGCTCTGGAGCCTCGGCGAGGGCGTGCACGAGGTCGACCACCGGTCGAAAGCCGGTGCGCTCGAGCGCGTGTGCGAGGGCCTCGACCTCCAGGTCCGCGAGGACGTCGGCCTTGGCGTCGTCGTACGCCCTTCGAGCAGCCGTGGCGTCGGCGATTGCCTCGGTGCGGGCGATCGCGTCGCGTTTGGCGGCCTCGAAGCGGGCGCGCGCGTCGCCCGAGGTGCGCAGGTGGTCGCGCAGCGCGAGGCGCCGGTGCCAGAGGTCGCTCTCGTGACCGATGACGTGCAGGTGGATGTCGTGTGGGCCGAGCGTGTAGTCGCTGCATCCGGATTGGCCGTCGCCGCCGTGGTGCACGAAGCCGAGGTCGCCGAGGCGGGCGTTCGCGTCGCCGGGCAGTGGCCATGGGTGCGCGAGCGCCAGCAGGTCGAGCGTTGGCACGGCCGACAGCCCGGGAACGGCGGTCGAACCGACGTGGGCGACGTCGTAGAGGTGGCCGCCGTCGAGGGCGTCACCGAGTGCGTTCTCGATGCGTGCGCACCAGCTCGTGCCGGTGGCGGCCCAGGTGGCGTCGACGCGAACGAGCCGGGGACGGTCGTTCGAGCTCATATCGGGCGGATTCCGATCCAAGGTACGACCGACCTCATGGTTCGACAGGACCGGGACGCATCGCCGCAGATGCCGCCATGCCTGCAACCGTACATGCATGCACATGCAATGGCAAGCAGCACGCATTGCCATGCGCGAAGGTGGTGGAGCACCCGACTCGGCGCACGGCCTTGACAGCGGGCGCCACCGCCCCTACATTGGTAACGATATGGTTACCAATAGTGCCCCCAGGCTCGACGCGGTGTTCGGTGCTCTGGCCGACTCCACCCGCCGCGAGATCCTCCTGCGCCTCAGCCGGGCTCCGTCGTCCGTGGGAGCGCTCGCCGATGCCTTCCCCATCTCCCGCCCCGCCATCTCGAAGCACCTCGACACCCTCGAGCGGGCAGGCCTGGTGGAACGCATGCGGCGCGGACGCAGCAACCTGTGCGAAATCCGGCCGGCCGCCGTGCTCGAGGCCACGGCCTGGCTCGAGTTCTACCGAACGCACTGGGAGGGGGCGCTCGACCGCTTCGCCCTCCTGGTCGAGACCGAGGAGGAGACCCCATGAGACACGAAGCAACCCAGGCACCGATCCTCGTGCTCGACCGGATCGTCCGCGCGCACCGCCAGCGCGTGTGGGCCACCTGGACGGACCCAGACCTGCTCCACCTGTGGTCGTGCCCAGAAGGCATGCACATCCCGCACGCCGACGTGGACTTCCAGGTGGGGGGAGCGTGGGAGGTCGTGATGGTTGCCGACCACGACGACGACGAGCGCCACGTGGCCTTCGGGACCTACCTCGAGATCACACCCCCGGAGCGGATCGTCCAGGAACACCAATGGCGACGGTCCGACGGCGGAGCGTCGCCACGGACGGTCGTGACCGTGGAGTTCCAGGAGGAGGGCGAACACACCCGCATCACCCTCACCCAAACCGGTTTCGACACCGCCGCCTCCCGCGATGGACACCGGGAGGGTTGGTCCAGCACCCTGGACCGTCTGGCCAGGCTGGCGGAGGCGCGATCGTGAGCGAGATCGCCGTGCTCCGAGCCCAGGCTGCGCTGACCGCCGCCGTGGCGGAGGCGGCCCTGGCCGACGTCTCCCACGAGGACAGCCTGCGGACGCCCATCCCCGAGGTGAACGCGATGAACTGGGTCGCCGGCCACGTGGTGCATGTGAACGCCGGGATCCTGGAGCTCCTGGAACACCCCGGCGACCCGTCCTCGTTGGATCTCGCCCACTACGCTCCCGGCTCACCCCCGATCGGGGACGCCACGAACGCCCGGGACATCGCAACGCTCCGGCAGGCACTGCTGCAGCAGGGCCGCAGCATCGAGCAGGCCTTGACGGACGCCCGGCCCGAGCTCCTGTCGGGCCCTCCGCCCGCAGGGTTCGAGGGCGAACTCCGGAGCTTCCTGCACTTCATCGCCTTCCACCAGGGCTATCACGTTGGGCAACTCGGGATGCTTCGCAAGGCGCTGGGACACGGGCGGGCGTTCGGTNAAGGCATCGGCGCCANCACCGTGGGGAGGGCGCCGAAGGCCCCACCAACCGTCGAGCGCGAACTCGACGTTCAGCCGCAGCAGTCCTCGGCGGTCGGGCGGCTCGGGTGGTGCAACGTGCCGCTCGGCGCGCAGCAGCGCGCGTCGACCACGTCGAGCACCGCACCGGTGCGCTCGAGCGTCGGTGCGGCGGCGTCGATGAGCGGGACGTCGCCGACGGAGCGGTCGCGCGCCTTGCACGCGACGGCCGGCGCTGCCAGGCGGACGTCGAGGACGCCGCCTTCGCGCGTCACCACGTCCGTGATGACGTATGCGATGGCAGCTTCGCCCGGCGCGCCGTACTCGATGCGAACCCTGGCGTGGTCGTCGATCGGGACCATGCGTCCGACGCGTTCGTAGATGTCGAGGAACTTCGTGACGCCCATGCGTTCGTCGCCGGGTGCGGCGGCAGGGGACCAGAGTTGGATCGTCGTCTCGTTCCAGTGCGTCGAGCGCCCACCGCAATNGACGGCGTGGATCGTGGTGGCCTTGACTTCGGTGACGTGGTACCCGGCTGCGACGCCGACGTCGCCGGCGTTGAACGCGAGGCGGTGATCGCGGTGCCGTTCGAGGTGTGCGAGGAACTCGGCCGTGGTCATGACCACCCCTCCTTTGCATCGATGATCGTCGATGAATGGGTAGAGACTACTGCCGCGGCGCGTGGTCGTCAACGACATGCGTGACCCCCATCGACTCGAGCGTCAACTCGTCGAGTCCCTCGACGGCGGGCGCATCGGGCGACCGCCAGCCGCCAGTGTCCGCCATGAACTCCACCCGAGGTAGACGGCCACGGCGACCGAGCCTGCTAGGTCGACCCAGCGCGTGGCGGGGTGCCCTGGCGCCCACAGGATGGTCGCGAGCGCAACGATCACGCAGGCGTCGACGGCGACCTTGGCCCGGTACAAGCGCCGTTGGGCGTCGATCAGCGCGTCGGGCCGCTCGTACGTCAGGGCGTGGAAGCGGCGCCAGAACCAGGCGTTGGTCGCCAAGCCCATCACGGCGATGAGGAGGCCGAGCCGCACGTCGCCACCTGGATCGAACGACCGCACGCGGCTGGCGGCGAGGAGGAGCATGACCGCGCCGGAGAGCGCCAACGCAACCGCGACGCCACGGGCGGCGACGCGCTCCAGGCCGGCACGCTGCGCTGCGTCGAGGTCGCCGCGCCGGCGCAGCCGACGGACCACGGCCAACGTGAGCGCCACAGCCACCAGTTCGGCGCTGCGCCGCACGAAGTCGGCGACTTGGGTCGTCGATCGGCTGAGCAGCACCGCCAGCCCCGTGGCCAGCGGCGCCCACAGGCTCAACAGCAACGCGGCGAGGAGCGTCCGCTCGCGGCTCGCCAGTCCGTCGTCGGCTCGCGGTGGCACGCGCTATCCGGCCGTTCCCGCAACGAGCAACCACCAGGGCACCAGCGCGCCGGCGGCGGCGAGCGGCACCGTGAGCGTGTCGAACCCGCGGCGCGAGAAGAGCTCGACGATGCCCGCGATAGGCGCCACCAGCGCAGCAGCCCCCAAACTGACCCACCACGGTGCCCCGCCGTAGATCGTGAGCGTGAGGAAGGTGGCTGCGGCGCCCGCTGCGATCATCGCGGCCGTCCCTTCGAAGGTCTTGGCACCCTCGACGTCGCGGTGACGGACGCCGTGCCGCCCCACGAGCGTGCCGACGAGCGCTGCGGCCGCGTCGCCGAACCCCCAGACCATCGCGGCCGCGGCGACGAGCGGGCGCCAGTCGGGGCCGAGTCCGCCCCAGAACGCGGTGATCAAGATCGCGAACGCCAGCTGCACGTACATCATCTGCCGGCGGAGTTCACCGCCGCCGACGCTGCGGTCGGTCATCAGGCGGCCGTAGGAGGGGTGGCGTTCCCAGAGCGCGAGCACCGGGTACGCCACCAGCGGGAGTGCGAATGCGGCGCCCACCGCGAGGTACCAGTGCTCGAACAGGCCGAGCAGCAGGAACATCGAGAGGGCGTAGGCGACGTGCTGCGCCTTGCGCACGACCTCGAGCGGCAGGCGCGTGCATGTCCCGATCGCCAGCGGCAGCGCGAACACGGCCGTCAGGTGATAGGCGAACAGGATCGCGGTGCCGACCAGGAACTCGGTCATGGCTCTGCCTCCTCGTCGCCAGACCTCGTAATGAGCTATGTGGAGCATATGACATGCGTGACTCGTTTGTGCGGTCTCTGGTACCCTCGACGGGTGCAACATACAGATCGGCGGATACGGCGCACCCGGGCGGCGCTCGGGCACGCCCTGCTCGAACTGGCGGCCGTACGACCGTTCGACGAACTGACGGTCCGCGAGCTGGTGGATCGCGCCGACGTCGGCTACGCCACCTTCTTCCGCCACTACGCCAGCAAGGAGGCGCTGCTGCTCGACGTCTTCGGCGGCATCGTCGGCGAGCTCGCCGATCTGCTGCAGCCCACGGCCGAGGAGGGGCGGCTCGAGGAGGCGGGGTACCAGCTGTTCGACTACGTCGAGAGGAACGCGGCGAGGCTGCGGTTGTTGTTCGCCGCCCAGCGGGGCACCGCGGTCGAACGCGAGGTGCGAAGCGCCGTGGAGGCGCGAATCCTTGCGAGCCGTGGGTTCCGCCCCTCGCCCGACGTTCCCGCAGCGCTCGCGGCCCACCACCTGGCGGTCGCGTCGCTTGCGCTCGTGGCCTGGTGGCTGGAGCACGACATGCCGCACTCGCCCGAGCGGATGGGCCAGATCTACGCGCGGTTGGTGGTGGGTCCGACGCGCGGTGCGTGAGGACGTAGGCGGTAGGCCTGGCCCACGACGCCTGGTGACGGATCTACGAGGTCTACGACGGCCTCGGCCGCGACCCGGAGCTCTTCGACATACCCATCCTCGACGACCGAAACGACCTGATCCACGAGGCCGTCGGTTGGATGGTGCGTCAGGTCAGGGCGCCTGGGTCGTAGGGCACTCCCAGATCTCGATGGCCACGCCGGCCGGCGTGGCGACGTGGATCACGCGTTGCACCGTGGTGCCAGCGCGGATCTCCAGGTCGGGCACCACACCTGACCGTTGCAACTGAGCGCTCGTCCCATCGATGTCCGTCGTCATGAACAGCAGCTTCAGCCCGATCACGCTCGGTGAGGGGAGCGCCTCGTCCCTGCGGAAGCTGAGGCAGTAGGCCCCGTCGGGATGGGTGAAGAGCGCGTAGTGATCCGTCAGGGCGATCGTCTGGAGGCCGAACACGAGGGTGAAGAAGCCGACCTCGGCCGTGAAGTCGGTCACGGGGTACTCGAACATCTGCCGGAACACGACGCCGTCCTGCTCCAAACGGAGCGGAGCGTGTGGGTGCCGGCCGTCGAATCGGATGGCCGCCGCGCCAGCTTCACGGAACTGGTCCAGGCTGCGAGGGTCGGTCATGTGTCCTCACCACGTGGCGAATCGTCGATGGGCTCAGTGTATATGGCGTGCGCTTGACCGACTACCGCCGGTTCGGCGAACATGCTGCCGCACACCCATGTGGGAGGTCCCAGTGTGACTGAATCGCATCGACCGGCCCCTTTCGTGCCGACCGACTTCGTCGTCCCCGAGATGCTCGAGACCGACGAGTTCCGGCTTCGGATGCTGAGCGTCCACGACGTCGTGAAGGACTTCGACGCCGTGATGTCCAGCGTCGACCACTGCAAGACCGTGTGGCCGGGCGGGCGATGGCCCGAAGGACTCACGCTCGAACAGAACCTGATCGATCTGGGGTGGCATCAGAAGGAGTTCCAGACGCGGCGGTCGTTCGCGTACACCGTCGTCGACCCAGCCGAGTCGCGGGTCCTGGGTTGCGTGTACATCGAGCCCACGCGCAAGCGCGGCTTCGATGCCGAGGTGTACCTGTGGGCACGGCAGAGTGAACTCGCCGGGGGGCTCGAAGATCGCCTCTACGCGGCCGTTCGAGACTGGATCGCGAGCGAGTGGCCGTTCGTGGCGCCGGCGTTCCCCGGTCGGGACGTGGCGTGGGAGACGTGGCGATCGACCCCCGACGAGAGGCGGTAGGACTGCGTAGGCGCTGTGGGTACCGTGCGCGTACCGAGTGGTCAGCCGTCGGTCGCACCGCCACCACTCCGGAGCCCTGTCCGGTGCGCATCACCACTGAACTGGAGGTCGGTCATGCCCATCACCGCCGATGCGGTCATCGCCTTCTTGGAGGGGTTCGAGAGGCTTGCGGAGCGCGAGGACTTCGCGTTGATCCGCGAGATGATCGACGAGCACGCGTTCTTCCGGTTCAACGACGGCGACTTCGTCGGCCGCCCGGCGATCCAAGCGGCGTTCGAGCGGACCTGGCGTGGCGACCCGACGGTCGTGAAGGCGCGCTTCTACCTGTCGGACATCGCGGTCCTCACCGTCGACGAGAGGACGGCCACGGCGACGTACACGTACACCTGGGAAGGGTCGCAGGGCGATCGGGCGTTCACCGTTCGCGGCCGCGGCACTCGGGTGCTCGTGCGAGACGGCGGCGGTTTCCGCATCGTGCACGAGCACCTCAGCCGCCTTCCGGGGACCGCCTGATCGACCCGCGCGTAGCACCCCGCTATGGTGTGGGCACGCCTCGGACGGCCAGCGTCCGGGCTCGAGGAGGTCGAACGGTGGCAGAGCCCCAGAACTGGAAACCGGCGTCGTACACGTCCGTGTCGCCGTACCTGGTCGTCTCGGGCGCAGAGGCGCTCATCGGCTTCATGCAAGAGGCGTTCGGTGCGACCGTGCTGCGCCGGTTCGATCGGCCCGACGGCTCGATCACACATGCCGAGGTCCGCATCGACGACTCGGTGGTCATGCTCGGCGAGGCCGGTGACGAGTACCCGCCGGTCCCGTCGACGGTCCACGTGTACGTGGAAGACGTCGACCAGACGTTCAAGTGGGCCATCGCGGCAGGCGCCACGGAGGTCGAAGCGCCGCGCTTCGACGAGGGCGAGACCGACAAGCGTGGGGTGGTCACGGATCCCTTCGGCAACACGTGGGCGATCTCGACGCAGTTCCCGGGGTAGATGAAGGCGTCCCACTGCGCCTGAGTCGGCGGCGCCTCGTCTCGATGATGAGGCCGCCGTCCAGGGAACCGTGAGCTCGATACCCAACCGCTCGACGTCCCGTCGGTACCACCGGAACACCTTCGACTTCCGACGCTCACGAACGATCCGAGTTACGCGCCCTCGCGCAAGAAAGCCAGCAACGAGTCGGCGACCGCTTTGGGCGCGAGGATGTCACCGCTGTGTCCTTGTCCTTCGAACTCGACCACGCGTGCGCCCCGAACCGCCGCTGCGACGGTCGCGACGTCGGCCTTGAACCGATGCGGTGTGTCGTGACCTTGCAGGATCAGTGTCGGCACGGTGACCTGTGCGGCCCGTCCAGGGTCGAAGATCCGTGTGGGCGGAATCGCGAGCTCCCGAGGGAGCGTGTGTGCTGCGGCCACACGAGCGGGCCACGATGGCTGCTGCTTGAACGCTGCCAGTTGCTCGTCGCTCATGTGGAGGGCTTCCCGGGCGAACGTCTCGACGGCTTCCTCTCGGTCCCCTGTCGCCACGAGGCGCTCCAACCGCTGCGGGAGTCCCTCAGGGAACAGGTCCACGCCGGAGACCGCGGGCTCGTACAGGATGAGCCGACCGATGTGCGAGGTCAGCAAGGCCGCGGAGATGACGTAGGCCCCACCCGAGGAGTGACCGTACAGGTCGACGGGTGAACCGGTTCGTTCAGCGACTGCGTCGACCACCGCGGCGATGTCTTCGAACTCGCGAGCCACGTCGTACTCGGGGTGGTCGCCGCTCTCCCCGCGGCCCCGCCGATCCATCGCATGGACGGTCCGCTGGGGCTCGAGATAGGGGAGGAGCGGTGCCCACCGGTTGTGGTCCGCGAGTACGCCGTGGACCAGCACCAACGGGGGACCCTCGCCACTTGAGAAGTACGCGATCTCGGTGCCGTCGCCGGAGGTCGCCCGTTCCAGCAACGCATCACCTGTAGGAGGCATCATCGGCTTCCCCTTCCGCGTCGCATCGGGCGAACGATGGAACTCACCGGCCAGCGAGGTCGGCCACGTAGTTCTGACGGCGATACGCATCGGTGAACCCGAGCCGCCGCAGGTTTCGGTACGAGGGAGCAGGCCGATCGGGAAGCTCTTCAGCCGTCTCCGTGATGACCCAGTCGCAGCCAAGCTCCGACGCCCGCCGGACTCGTTCGGCGATGAGGCTGCTCTGGGCTCCACGTCCCCGGTGGCTGGCCTTGGTGGCCGCGAAGGCTATCCACGCCACGCGCCCGGTCGTGAACATCGCTCCGGTGGCCACCAGATCGCTTCCGTCCCAGGCCCCGTAATGCGTCCAGCCCGGGCGGCCAACGGGTGAAGCGGTCCACTCGTCGACCTCCGGCGGGAACCCGTACGCGTCGCGCACGACCCGGGCGAACTCGTCCGCATCCGCCGGGCCGATCTCGGTCACCCTGAGATCCGTCTGCGGCGTGTCTTGCAACGGTGTGTCGACGGGATGCCAGAGACGCACCCAACGGTTGTGGCGCCGAACGTTGCGTGACTCCAGCCACCCGGTCAGACCGTCCGGTGCCGACGTTGCCGGGGGCACCGAGACCATGAGGTCTGCAAGGGCAGCTGCTTCCGTGTGCTCTGCCGTACGGGTCATGTGTTCGAGGTCGGTCATGACGTCCTCCTTGCGCGTCGACGCTTCGGCCTCGATCAACGAGTCGGCACATGACGTCTACGGTGACGCGCCGTGTCGGTGCACTCGAGACGAGACTGGTCGTCGAGCACCGACTCGACAGCGGCATCGACGTCCTGCAGATGTCCTGCGTTCGGCATGGTTCACCATAGGTACGCGGGGAGGCGACGTTCGTGCTCCGGCCGACCTCAGGCCGTCGATCGGCGAGCCCCATCCACACCCCCCCGCGTGCGCCCCGTCGACGACGAGAGCCCGCGCGCACTACGATGGTGCCCTCATGAGCTGGCACGAGGCGTTCTCCGACCGATACGAGGCGTGGTCGGCCGACATGGCGGCGGACATCCCGTTCTACGTCGGCCTGGCGCGCGAAGCCGACGGCCCGATCGTGGAGCTGGCGGTGGGGAGCGGGCGTGTCGCGATCCCGGTGGCGTTGGCGACCGGGCGGCCGGTGATCGGCATCGACGCGTCGCCGTCGATGCTGCGCCAGGCACGCGCGAACGCCGCCGAGGCGGGCGCGGCGTTGACGCTGATCGAGGGCGACATGCGCGATTTCGCGCTCGGCGAGCGTGCTGGTCTGATCTACTGCCCGTTCCGCGCCCTGCTGCACCTTCGGAAGTGGGCGGATCGGCGGCGGCTGTTCGAGCGGGTGGCGGCGTCGTTGCGGCCGGGCGGGCGTTTCGCGTGGAACGCGTTCGCGTTCGACCACCGCGTGGCCATTCGGCTCGACGGCGTGCGCTTCGAACTGCCGGTGCCGCACACGGCGCGTTACGCCGTCGGCGACAACCGGATCGACCTCGTGCTCGACGGCGGCGAGACGTCGTCGTTGTGGTGGGCGACGAAGAACGAGTGGCTGGGGCTGCTCGACGTCGCGGGCCTGCGGCTCGAGGCGCTCTACGGCGGCTTCGAGCGCGAGCCGCTCAGCGACGACAGCACCGAGTACGTGTTCGTGGCGCGGCGCTGAGGTTCGCCGGCGATGCGCAATGGAGGAACGGTGGTGAGCTGCCCCTTCTGCCCGAGTGCCGACCTGGACGCGCACGTCGTGTTCCGCGACGACCTCGTGCTGTTCGTGCAGGACGAGCGCTACCAGGATGCCCTGAAGCACTCGGGCGTGATCGTTCCGGTGCGGCATGCGGTGACGGTGTTCGATCTGAGCGAGCCGGAGATCGTCGCTACCTTCCGCATGCTGGCGGCGGTCAAGGGTTGGATGGACGAGCGCGTCGCGCCGGACGGCTACAACGTGGGTTGGAACTGCGGAGCGATCGGCGGGCAGGAGGTCTTCCACGCCCACCTTCACGTGATGCCGCGGTTCCGGCAGGAACCGCTGGCCGGCACGGGGATCCGGGCCCTGCTGAAGTCGGACGCGAACGCGTGGTGAGCGAGGGGGCGTCGAAACGCGCGCGTCGGCGACGCTATCCGGGCCCGCCCGCGGGGCCGACGTCGCCGGGACCGTGAACGACCCGGCCGCGCCGCCATCGGCGCCCGTGCCACGTGACGGCGACGTGCTCGTGCGCGTGCACGCCGCCTCCGTCCACCCTGGCGACTCTTACGTCGTGAGCGGCGTCCCGTACGTCCTACGACTGGCGTTCGGGCTGCGCCGGCCCGGACGCGGCATACCGGGTCGCGACCTCGCCGGTCGGGTGGAGGCGGTCGGCGCCGACGTGCGGGGGCTGCGACCCGGCGACGCCGTGTTCGGCTGGACCGCCACCGGCTCGCTCGCGGAGTACGTGGCCGCGCCGGCGGCGAGCTTCGTGCCCAAGCCCGAACGACTCACGATGGAGCAGGCCGCGACGCTGGCCACGTCGGGCCTCACCGCGTTGCAGGCGTTGCGTGACGTGGCGAGGGTGCAGCCGGGCCAGTCGGTCCTGATCACGGGGGCGTCGGGTGGCGTGGGTTCGTTCGACCTGCAGATCGCCAAGGGCATGGGCGCCGAGGTGACTGGCGTGTGCAGCACGCGCAACGTGCCGATGGTCCGGGCGCTGGTTCGGACCGCTCGGGCGGATCCTCGCGGCGCACGTGCGGTCGCGCTTCACGCACCAGCAGCTGCGACCGTTCCTGTCGGTCGAGAAGCACGACGACCTGCGTGCGCTCGCGGCGCTCGTCGAAGCGGGCACGATCACGCCGGTCGTCGACCGAACCTACCCGCTCGAGCGGACCGCGGACGCCCTGGCGTACGTGGGCGAAGGTCATGCACAGGGCAAGGTCGTGGTCACCGTTGGTGGGTCCCCGCCTGGCGTTCGGCCGCAATGCAGGGCCTCACCACCGACATCTTCAGGCGCACGCAGTACGCCCTCGCGCGCGGTGTCGTTTCGTTCCGGAAAGTCGCTAGACACTGTGTGGGTCCTCGGGAACAGGACGGGCGCGACGCTTTGCGCTCGCTCGGATGCTGGTGGACTTCGGCGTGTCCGCACGAGCCGCAGGCGCCGGCCGGATCGTATAGGCGGC
>SL_3KL_010_SEDDRAFT_10003438_pt1 | contig 14360 bp, 13 predicted proteins | sample SodLakKL_010_SED_2_FD_10381 | JGI IMG/M metagenome (IMG submission 10381)
TACCGGCCTGGTCCCAGACGATGTAGTCGCGGCCCAGAATCTGAATCATCATCAGCATGTAGTGGGGGTCGGTCATGGCCGACAGGCTGCCGCCGAAATGGACGCCGACATAATTCCTGTTGTACCAGCGAAGTGGCATCTCGACCACGATGTGGTGAAAGTCATCGGCAATATGCTTGACGTGAATGCCGGTACCGAAGTAAGGCGGATAGAGGTTCAGGCGCCAACGCAGGTAGGAGGCGTTCATATCGTGCGTCCATGATCGGGGTGACTATTTTGCACCAAAATGTCTTGCAGCTAAGGAACTTGCAATGCCGTGGAAGTCCCTACTAGGGTAGGAAGCGACGGGGCGTATCATGGACCGTGCCCGTTGGAATTCTGGCAGCAAGGAGCATGCGTGAGCGCAAACATTGATCCCGTCTGGAAGCGGATGACCGTCGAGGCCATCGACCTGCGCCATGCGCTGCATCGTCAACCGGAGCTGGCCTGGCAGGAAGAGCAGACCGCGGCGACCATCCGTTCCCGGCTCGATGAGCTGGGTATCGGCTGGCGCGCCTGTGCTGCTACCGGCACGGTGGGCACGCTGGCCGCCGACCGGCCCGGCCGACACATCGCCCTGCGCGGCGATATCGATGCACTGCCGATACACGAGGAATCCGGTGTCGACTGGACATCCACGCGGCCAGGCTTCATGCATGCCTGCGGCCATGACGGTCATACCGCCACCCTGATGGCGGCGGCTGCCTGGCTCAAACGCCACGAAGGTGAACTGCCCGGACCGGTCAGCCTGCTGTTCCAGCCAGCCGAAGAAGGCGGTCACGGCGCGAAGCGAATGATCGAGGACGGTGCCCTCGATGGCGTCGATGCGATCTTCGGCTGGCACAACTGGCCGGCCATTCCCTACGGCAAGGCCGTTTGCCCCGACGGCGCGGTGATGGCCGGTAATGGCAGCTTTGAAATCGAGGTGAAGGGGCAGGGCGGTCATTCCAGCCAGCCCGAGGCCTGCCGCGACCCGGTACTGGCCGGCTCGGCCATTGTCGTGGCCCTGCAGCAACTGGTCAGCCGGCGCCTGTCGCCCCAGTACGCCACCGTGCTGTCGGTCACCTCGTTCGAAGCGCCCAGCGCGGTCACCGTCATTCCCGACAGTGCCACGCTCAAGGGCAGTTTTCGCCTCGGCAACAGCGGTACCCGCCAGCCCTTGTCGGAACTGATCGCCGAGGTGGCCGAGAGCACGGCCCGGGCACACGGCGTTGAATGCGATGTCAGGATTTACCCACGCTATGACGCGACGGTCAATCATCCGGCCGAGGCGGCCGAGTATCGCCAGGCGCTCGTTGCCGAATTGGGCGATGCCGTGATCGACCGCGAGTTGCCGCTGCCGATCATGGCTTCGGAGGATTTCAGCTATTACCTCAAGGAGATCCCCGGGGCCTTCGCCCTGATCGGCGCCGACGACGGAAACGAACACCACCATCCCTGTCACAGTCCAATGTATGACTTCAATGATCGGCTGATCGCGCCCGTGGCCGCGGTTTTTGCCAGGCTGGCCGGTGCCCCGGCGACAAGCTGACCCGGATTGTGTGACCTGATAGTTGCCAAGGAGAAAACAATGCAGATCTTCGAACAATGGGAATCCGATATCCGCGGCTACTGCCGTCTGTACCCGACCGTCTTCAAGTCGGCCTCCAACGCGCGCCAGGTCGACGAGAACGGCAAGTCCTACATCGACTTCTTCGCCGGTGCCGGGGTGCTCAACTTCGGTCATAACAACGAACGCATGAAGCGCGCGATGATCGAGTTTCTCGAGCGCGATGGTGTGGCTCACAGCCTGGACATGTACACCGACGTCAAGCGCGACTTCATCGCGAAATTCGTCGACACCGTCGTCAAACCCCGTGGCTGGAACCACAAGCTGCAGTTCATGGGGCCGACCGGCACCAACGCCGTCGAGACCGCGCTGAAGCTGGCACGCAAGGTCACCGGGCGCGGCAACGTGGTGGCCTACTCCCACGGTTTCCACGGCATGACGCTGGGCTCGCTGGCGCTGACGGCCAACAGCTATTTCCGCAACGCCGCCGGTGTGCCGCTGGAGCATGTCATTCGTCAGCCTTTCGGTGGCGACGAACGTCCGCTTGAGCAGTGCCTGGCCGAGGTCGACAGCCTGCGCGAGATGTTCGAGGATTCGTCCTCGGGCATGGAATTGCCGGCGGCTTTCGTCATCGAACCCATCCAGGCCGAGGGTGGCGTGCACGTGGCCCATCCGGAATGGCTCCAGGCGGTCGAGAAGCTGGCGCGTGATCTCGGCGCACTGGTCATCCTCGACGATATCCAGGCCGGTTGCGGTCGCACCGGCAATTATTTCAGCTTCGACGGCCTGGGCCTGGATCCGGATATCGTCACCCTGGCCAAGGGCATCGGCGGTTTCGGTACACCGCTGGCGATGAACCTGGTCAAGCCCGAGCACGACAAGCACTGGCAGCCCGGTGAGCATACTGGCACCTTCCGGGGCCAGGGGCTGTCGTTCGTGGCCGGCGTGGAGGCATTGAAGTACTTCGATGACGACGAACTGTTGAACGCGACGCGCAACAAGGGCGAAATCATGCGCCTGCGCCTGGAGGCCATCTGCCAGCGCCATGGCGGCCAGGGCTTCTCGGTGCGCGGCAAGGGCATGATGCAGGGGCTGGATGTCGGCAACGGCGAACTGGCCAAGCGCACCGCCGCGCGCGCTTTCGAGACGGGCCTGCTCATCGGCGCCTGCGGCACCGGCGGGCGGGTACTCAAGCTGATTCCGCCGCTCACCATTCCCGAGGCCGACCTGAACGAGGGCCTGGACCTGCTCGATGCGGCCATCGACCACGGTGTGGAGAAAGCGGCATGAGAAAACGCGACGACATGACCTTTCCGCTCGAGGAATACGAGCGCAGGATCGGTGAGCTCAGGCAGCGCATGGCCGAGCGCCGACTCGATGCGGTGGTCATCACCGACCCGGAAAACCTGATGTACCTGACCGACTACCAGACCACCGGGTATTCCTTCTTCCAGGCCCTGGTCGTGCCGCTGGAAGACGACTCGTTCATGATCACCCGGGCGCTGGAGGAATCCAATGTCCATGAGCGCACCTGGGTGGACAAGACCCGCCCCTATCCCGATACCGGTGACGCCATCCAGATGCTGGTCGAGAGCCTGCGCGAGTTCGGCCTCAATGGCAAGGACATCGGCTACGAGCGCAACAGCTATTTCTTCCCTGCCTACCACCAGGACAGTATTCACACGACCTTCCTCGACGGTCGGCTGTTTGACTGTTTCGGTATCGTCGAGGAAGGCCGGGTCTGCAAGTCCAAGGCCGAAATCGAGATCATGAAGAAGGCGGCCGTGGCCACTCAGGCCGGCATGAGGGCGGGGCTTGAAGCGACGGTCGCCGGGGTGACCGAGAATGAAATCGGTGCCGCCATTTCCGAAGCCATGTTCCGGGTCGGCGGAGAGCCGCCCGCAGTCATGCCTTACGTCACCTCGGGCCCGCGCACCATGATCGGTCACGCCACCTGGGAAGGGCGCACGGTGCAGCCGGGAGAACATGTCTTTCTTGAGGTTGGCGGCTGTTATCGACGCTATCACACGGCGATGATGCGCACCGTGGTGCTGGGCGACCTGTCACCGTCGATGAAGCATGCCCAGGAGCGCATGAAGCATGCCCTGGTCGAGCTCAAGAATGTCCTTCGGCCGGGCATGACGGTCTCGGATGCCGACAACCTGGTGCGCAACATCATCACTGATAACGAGGTAGGAGCGCGATTGATCACCCGCTCGGGTTATTCCATCGGCATCGCCTTTCCGCCGAGCTGGGATGAAGGCTACATCATCAGTCTCAAGCAGGGCGACTCGCGCGTATTGAAAGAAGGCATGACCTTCCACGTCATTCCCTGGATGTGGGGCGTGGATGGCAACAAGACGGTCGGGATCTCCGACACCATTTACGTGACCTCGGACGGTTGCGAATCGTTTTTCGATCTTGATGAAGACTTTACCGTCAAGCCCGAACACGCGCTCAGGGAGTTGCCGCTGGCCGACGACAAGGCGCGAGAGCTCAAGCAACGGGCAGCAAACAAGCCTGTCCCTGAAAAGCCACGCCGGACTGCCAACGAAAAAACCTGAATACCGGTATTCCACTGAGGAGATTTGCAACCCATGCTCAAGGCAATCAATCCGACCACAGGCAAGCCGCTGCACGAAGTCGAGCCTGCTTCAGGCCGCCAGGTCGAGGCCATTCTTTCGAAAGCCGAGTCGGCGTATCCCGAGTGGCGGGATGCCCGCTTTGCCGACCGCGCCAGGGTGCTCGGTAACGTGGCGCAACTGATGCGTGACGACATCGAGCAACTGGCCTTGCTGATGACCGAGGAGATGGGCAAGCCCATCCGCGAGGCGCGTGGCGAGGTCGAGAAGGCGGCCTGGTGTGCTGAACACTACGCCGAACATGCCGAGGGTTATCTCGAGGCTGATGTGATTGAATCGGATGCGACGTCCAGTTACGTGCAGTACCTGCCGCTGGGCGTGATCCTGGGGATCCTGCCGTGGAATGCCCCTTTCTGGCTGGCCTTTCGTTTTGGCGCGCCGACCCTGATGGCGGGCAATACCTGTGTCATGAAACACGACCCGCACGTTCCGGCCTGCGCCGAGGCCATCGGCAAGCTGTTCGAGCGCGTCGATGCCCCGGCCGGCATCTTTCAGAACCTGCCGATCGAGACCGACAAGGTCGAGGCGGTGATCCGTGACCATCGTGTCCAGGCGGTGTCGTTTACCGGCTCGGAAAGGGCGGGAGGTATCGTTGCTTCTGTTGCAGCCTCCGAGATCAAGCATTCGGTGCTCGAACTTGGCGGCTCCGATCCAGCCATCGTGTTGGCCGATGCCGACCTGGAAAAGGCCGCCGACACCATCACGCTCTCACGCATCATCAATGCCGGGCAGAGCTGCATTGCAGCCAAACGCATCATCGTCGAGGCGTCGGTCTACGACCGCATGGTCGATTTGCTGGAAAAGAAACTCGGTGCCTTGAGACTGGGTGACCCGCGCGAGGAAGATACCGACGTCGGGCCGATTGCCCGCGAGGATCTGCGCGACAACCTGCATCGCCAGGTGCGAAAGTCCGTCGCCGCGGGTGCTCGATGCCTGCTCGGTGGCGAGCTCCCCAAGGGTGATGGCTTTTTCTATCCGGTCACCATGCTTGCCGACGTCACCCCCGATATGACCGCGGCCTGCGAGGAGACTTTTGGTCCCGTGGCAGTGGTGATGAAGGCGGCCAGTGCCGACGATGCGCTGGCCATGGCCAATGATTCACGCTATGGATTGGCCGCCGCCGTATGGACCGACGACAGGCGTGGTGAGGAGATGGCGGCGAAACTCGAGACCGGTCAGGTGGCGGTCAACGGCATTGTCAAGACCGACCCTCGACTGCCGTCAGGCGGGATCAAGCGCTCCGGCATCGGGCGCGAGTTGGGGCCGCACGGGATTCACGAGTTCGTGAACGCGCAGCAGGTCTGGATCGGGCCGGTTAGGGGGTGAACGGGTGGTTGGGGGGAGAACGGGTGGTATCGGGCGGCAGGGGGTCTCCGACGGCGTTCGTTCTTGCCGCTTCATAGGGGTTTGGTGGCGTTGGAGTGCCGATACGATTGTCGGTGCGGGTCTGGTTGGATCAGAGACTTCGACATGACCAGATCGGAGTCTGAATGAACGGTTGTTTTGTTGCAGTATTCCGCGCCGTCTCCGAAACCCTGCCGCACGACACCACCCGTTCTGACGGGTTGGGTGGTTTGGAGGGGACGGGTGGTATGAGCCGGTCGGCGGACTGGTCAAGGGGAGGTCGGCGTTGCATCGCCGACGGACGAGGCCAGGTTTGCCCCCGTACAGCGGGTTGCTCGTCAGCCGGCTTTACTCAGCGCCTGATGCAGCAAGCGATCCTTCAAACGGCGATGGAAGGGGCGTTCGCCGAACCAGATATTGAAGTATTCGGCGCCGCGTCCCTGGTCGGTGCATTCGGTCAGCAGCTCGTCGTTTCGGTACAGGGCCAGCCGGGTTTCGGGTTCGTAGATGACGTCGAAGCGTTCACCCTTTTCGGCGTCGATGTAGGCATTGGCGAGGCAGGCGAGTTCTTCGGGTAGTTCGTCGGCAGAATCGAATCCGAGGTTGTCGATCAGGGTGTCGTTCGCGCTGTCGATCAGGTCCTGGCCCTTCATGTCGCGGGCCAGTTGCAGCGAGAATTGCTTGGGTACGGATTCAAGGATGCGTTCGGCGTCACGGCAGTCGGCCAGGTGCAGGGTGGCGGTGCCGACGTTGAACAGGCCGGCGATGCGCAGTTCCACCTCGGCGCATTTTTCCAGGGAGGTGGCGTTCGCCGCGGTCGCGACCGTTGCCGCGCACAGCAACCCCATGAGCCTGATCAGAGCCGGGGTGCTCATTGCATGCGGTTGTGCGCCTGGCGCACGGCAAAACCGACGAAGGGCAGATGGGCGTAGAGGGCGTGGCCGCTGTCCCAGAAGTCCTGGTGCAGGACAACCTGCCCGTTTTCGTCGAAGCGCAGGTGGGTCATGCCGATGGAATGGGAATGGATGTCACGGCCGGCGGCGCGGGTCTTGAATTCCATTGTCCATCGCACGTAGACGTCACGGCCGTCACGGATCACGTGTTCGATATCGACCCGGCTTTCATCCAGCGAGCCCCCGGTGCGCGTCATGTAGGCGACGACCTCATCGCGCGTGTGAAAAATGTGCAGGGTGTCGTTGAAGTAAAGCTGTGGCGCGTAAAGGGCCTCAAAGCGCTCGGCTCGATCCTCGGCGGTCAGGTCGGCAAAGGCGGCCTCGAACCGTGCCAGTCCCTGCTCGATATGACGCTCGTCGCCTGCGTAGCGTTCGATGGCTTGTTCGTACTCGTTCACGGAAGTCGAACTCAATACCTCACTCCTCGCCAGACAGCCAACGGTCATGGCACCGATCAACACGGTGACGGCCAACAGCTTGATGGTGGTAATCATTTTCATGGCTGGGATTGTCCACCTGCGAACGTCAACTTTCGGTGAACAGTTCTTCACCCACGATTCACTGCCGGGGACATGTAATGGGTGCCATGTTGACGAAAGTGAAGCCCTGCATGAACTACCTGCTGACATGGCTGGATTCCGGTCGCTACCGACCGTCGTCCGGCGATGATATCGAACGGGTCGACTGGCTGCGCATTCTGCCATTCATCGGCTTGCACATGGCCTGCCTGGGTGTGCTCTACGTTGGTGTATCGGCAACGGCCCTGGCGGTCTTTGTGGCCAGTTACCTGGTGCGCATGTTCGCCATCACGGCTTTCTACCATCGTTACTTTTCCCATCGCACCTTCAAGGCTTCGCGTCCAGTCCAGTTCCTGTTCGCACTGCTTGGCGCCACGGCGACCCAGCGTGGCCCTCTGTGGTGGGCGGCACATCATCGTCATCATCATCGCAATGCCGACGGACCGGACGATCCGCATTCGCCCAGGCAGGGCTTCTGGTGGAGTCACATGGGCTGGTTTTTGAGCCGCCGCCACTTCGCCACCGACCTGGCGCAGGTGCCCGATCTGGCCCGATACCCGGAGCTGCGCCTTCTGGATCGATTTGACCTGCTGGTGCCGGTGGCATACGCGGCATTCCTGTTCGGCCTGGGTGCGGCACTGGAGCGATGGGCGCCCGGTCTGGGCACGAACGGCTGGCAGTTGCTGGTTTGGGGCTACTTTGTCTCCACCGTGGTGCTGATTCACGTCACGCTGACCATCAATTCGCTGGCACACGTCTGGGGTAGCCGGCGCTATGCCACCCGTGATGACAGTCGCAACAACTGGTTGCTGGCGCTGTTCACTCTGGGCGAGGGCTGGCACAACAACCACCACCACTTTCCCGGTTCGGCGCGGCAGGGGTTCTTCTGGTGGGAGATCGACATCAGTTATTACGTGCTGTGGCTGATGAGCAAGCTGGGCTTGGTCAGTCATCTCAAGCCCGTGCCGGAGCGGATTCGCAATGCCCGCAGGATCGGGGCGCGCACATGAAGATCGTTATCGTCGGCGCCGGTGTTGCCGGGCTTTACGCGGCCTGGCACCTGTCGAAGCGACACGAGGTCGTTGTGCTCGAGGCCGAAAACCGCCTCGGTGGGCATGCCGATACCCATGTGGTCGACGAAGACGGGCGTGAACGGTGGATTGATTCGGGCTTCATCGTGTTCAACGAGTTGCACTATCCACTGTTCACGGAGTGGTTGAAAGCGCTTGGCGTCGACTCCGAGACCAGCGACATGAGTTTCGGGGTCAGTGATGCGGCCTCTGGCCTGGAATACAACGCCACCACGCTCAACCGCCTGTTCTGCCAGCGTCGCAACCTGTTCAGTCCGAAGTTCTACGGCATGGTCTCGGACATCGTCCGTTTCTATCGCCAGGCGCCGGTCCTGCTAAAGGATATCTCGGGCGAGATCACCCTGGCGGACTGGCTGTCGCGCAGCGGCCTGGGCCGGATGTTCGCCGACTACCACCTCATGCCCATGGCGTCGGCCCTGTGGTCGGCGCCCATGGGGCAGATCGGCGAATTTCCCATGCGCCACCTGCTTGCCTTCATGGATAACCACGGCATGCTGACGCTGGGGCGGCGACCGCCGTGGCGGACGGTGACCGGCGGCAGCCGTGCCTATGTGATGGCCGCCAGCCGCTGCCAGGCACGCTTTGTTACCGCCTCACCCGTGCGTGCGATTTTGCGTGACACCGGCGGTGTTCGAGTGCAGACGAATGGCGACGAGATCCAGGCCGACGCAGTGATTCTTGCCTGTCACTCGGACCAGGCTTTGGCCATGCTGACCGACGCCAGCCCGACGGAGCGGGCGGTGCTCAGTACGATTGCCTACCAGCCCAACGAGACCGTGCTGCATACCGACGACTCGGTGTTGCCGCGCCGTCAGAGCGCCCGGGCGGCCTGGAATGTGCGACGCGATGGCGCCGATCATGACCAGTGCCGGGTCTCCTACTACATGAACCGTCTGCAGAATATCGATAGCCAGGTCGACTACATCGTCTCGCTGAACCAGACTGATCGTATCGATGCGGACCGGATCATTGCTCGTCGACAATACGCGCACCCGGTTTTCACCCCTGCGGCGGTGCATGCCCAGCAGCGCTGGTCCGATATCAACGGTTTGCGCAGAACCTGGTTTTGTGGCGCCTGGTGGGGATGGGGCTTCCACGAAGACGGCGTGGCCAGCGCCCGCCGGGTCATCGATGATCTTGGCAGCCGTCATGGATAGCGCACTGGGCCGCGGGCGGGTATGGCATCGTCGGCTGGAGCCGAAGATGCACCGTTTCGACTATCGGTTGTATTACAGCCTGCTGGATCTGGGTGATATCGAGGACATCTTCTCTCGCAGCCGACTGTGGTCAGTGGAACGCTTCAACCTGGTCAGCTTCCGGCGTCGGGACTACATGGCGCCGACCGACCGCCGCCTGGATCAGGTCGTGCGCGACCTGGTGCTGGCGCGTATCGGATACTTCCCGCCTGCTCGCATACGACTGCTTTCGCATTTGCGCCAGTGGGGCGCCTGCTTCAATCCGGTCAGTTTCTATCTTTGCGATGACGAGCAGGGGCGATTGGCCGTGATCGTGGCTGAAATTCACAATACGCCGTGGGACGAGCGACATTCCTACGTACTCGATTGCCGTGGCCAGGATGGCCCGGAATACCGATTCAACTTTGCCAAGGAGTTCCATGTGTCACCGTTTCTGCCCATGGACGTCGATTATGACTGGCGCTTCGTCATCGATCATTCGCATGTCGATATTCACATGCGACTGATGCGGCACGGCACAGAATGTTTTGCAGCCGGGATGCAACTTGACCTGGAGCCGATGACAACCCGTGCCATGCGTCGCATGCCGCTGGTGTTTCCATTCATCACCGCGCGCGTGATGGCCGGGATCTACTGGCAGGCATTTCGCTTGTGGCTCAAGCGCATTCCCTTTTTTCCGCATCCGGATCGAACGTGAGACAGACAATGAGTCAACTGCATTCCACCGCCGAGCAAACGCTGGGCCCGACAAACGATCGGGGTTCGCGCCTGGATCTTTGGCTGCGCAGGCGCGTTCTGATGCGCCTGGTCGGTCTCAAGCAGGCTGGACTGGTCATACGCGACCCGGTCGGCACCACGCGCCTGGGCCAGCCCGGGGCCGAACTGCAGGGCGTGGTCGAGGTTGCCGATATGCGCTTCTGGCGCCTGATGGCCACCGGCGGCAGCGTCGGCGCGGCCGAGGCCTACATGGCCGGCTTGTGGGACACGCCCGACCCGGTCGCCGTGGTCCGGGTGCTGGCGCGCAACCGCAACGTGTTGCCGCAGCTCGAGCGCGGCGGTGCACGCCTTGCCAATGCATTGCTGGGAATGTGGCATGCCTACAATCGAAACAGCCTGTCGGGCAGTCGGCGCAACATCTCCGCTCACTATGACCTTGGCAACGATTTCTTCGGTGCCTGGCTGGATCGGCGCATGATGTATTCCAGCGCGTTGTTCGAAACAGGCACCGACGACCTGGAACAGGCACAGTTCAACAAGCTCGAACGCATCTGCCGCAAGCTCGACCTGGGACCCGACGATCACCTGCTCGAAATCGGTACCGGCTGGGGCGGACTGGCGGTGCACGCCGCGGGTCGCTACGGCTGCCATGTGACCACCACGACCATCTCCCGCGAGCAGTACGAATGCGCCATTGCCCTTGTCGCCGAAGCCGGTCTGGCAGACAAGGTTCGTGTGCTGATGAAGGATTACCGGGAGCTTGAAGGTGAGTATGACAAGCTGGTTTCGGTCGAGATGATCGAGGCGGTCGGTCACCATTACCTCGACACCTACCTTGCCACCGTTGACAGGCTGCTCAAGCCCGACGGCCTGGCGTTGATACAGGCCATCACCATCGAGGATGCACGGTACCGCGACGCACTGGGCACGATCGATTTCATCAAGCGCTACATTTTTCCCGGCAGCTTCATTCCGTCGGTCAGCGCGATTACTTCCGCCATGGCCCGCTCGAGCCGGCTGGGCGTGATCGAGCTGGCCGATTTCGGCGCCAGCTATGCGCTGACCCTGAAGTGCTGGCGGGAGCGCTTCGAGAGCGCGTGGGCCTGGATCAGCGAGCTGGGGTTCGACGACACGTTCAGGCGCCGCTGGCGCTGGTACCTGGCTTACTGCGAGGGCGGTTTCCGCGAGCGTGCCATCTCTGATGTGCATTTGTTGATGGCCGGGCCCGACTGGCGTCCGGTCTCAGATCGCGGGCTGAGTGCCGGGTCGCCATGAAGCAGGATTTCTGGGTCAACCAGGGCTTGTTCCAGGCGGCCTGGCCGGCCTGTGTGGTGGGTGCGGCCTTCGACATTGCCTGGACGGGCTGGCTGGTCGTGGCAGTGCTGGCAGCCTGGCAATTGCAGTCTTCGCGCCGCCATCGGCTCGATCTTCGAATCATCGCGGTCTGCCTTGCCGTGGGACTGACCCTGGACAGCGCCTGGATTCGGCTGGGTCTGCTTGAATACGCCATGCCCTGGCCGTCTGCGCATTATGCGCCAGCATGGATCATGCTTCTCTGGCTGGCGCTGGCGCTGGTCGTCAACCATTCCATGGCCCTGTTCAAAAACAGGTTGCTGCTGATCGGTGTGCTGGGCGCGGTCGGTTCGCCGCTGTCCTATTTCGCCGGTTCGCGTTTCGGTGCGGTCGAATGGCTGGCACCAGCCTGGCAGGTGGTGCTTGCCACGGGCTTGAGCTGGGCATTGCTGCTACCCGCGCTATTCTGGCTGGCCAGGGAACCCCGCATGCCGGCCTGGGCCGATGACTTTTCCCGATCCCGGAGTTCGCCATGAAACCCATCGATCTGGCCGAACGTGGCCTGGCACCGGACTGGGCCATTCGACGCGGCATCCGCGCCCTGCTCAGGCGTCGCCTGGCCCAGGAACACGCCAGGGACCCGGAGACCCAGGCACGCCGCTACCGCGCGTTGATCGACGAATTGCGCGAGTCGGCGATCGCCATCGAGACCGACAAGGCCAACGAGCAGCATTACGAGGTGCCCGCGGCGTTCTACAAGCTCGCGCTGGGGTCACATCTCAAGTATTCCTCGGCTTACTGGCCGGAAGGCGTAAACAACCTCGACGAGGCCGAAGCGGCGATGCTGGAGCAGACCTGCGAGCATGCCGACCTGGCCGAGGGGCACGACATTCTAGAACTGGGCTGCGGCTGGGGCTCGCTGACCCTGTGGATGGCTGGACGGTATCCGGGCAGCCGCATCACGGCGGTGTCGAATTCGGCCTCGCAGCGGGTCCATATCGAGGCGCGGGCGCTGGAACTGGGCTTCGATAACATCAAGGTCATCACCTGCGATGTCAACGAGCTGAAACTGGATCAACAGTTCGACCGGGTGGTGTCGGTGGAGATGTTCGAGCACGTGCGCAACTACCGCAATCTGTTGCAGCGCGTGGCCGGCTGGATGAAGCCGCAGGCTCGTCTGTTCGTGCACATCTTCTGTCATCGTTATCTGGCCTATCCCTTCGAAACCGAAGGCGAGGGCAACTGGATGGGCAAGTACTTCTTCACCGGCGGCTTGATGCCGGCCGCCGACACCCTGTTACACTTCTGTGATGATGTGCAGATCGAGAAACGCTGGCTGTTTTCGGGCAACCACTACGCGAAAACCGCAGGCGCCTGGTTGGATAACATGGATACCCATCGGCAGGCAGTCCGGCATGTAATGCAATCGACCTACGGTGACGATGCCGCTGTCTGGCAGCAGCGCTGGCGCATGTTCTTCATGGCCTGCGAGGAGTTGTTCGCCTTCGATCACGGCAACGCCTGGCTGGTTGCTCACTACCGTTTTACGCGTCGGTAATGCCTTTCAAGCGTCTTTTCAGCGGCGGGATCAGGACCAAGCTGGTCAAGGTCTTCGTGCTTCAGATAATGGCCATCAGCGTGGCTACCGTGCTCGGCGTTTATGCTGCTGCGTGGGTGGTCGAGCGCGTGCTGGTGAAAGAGGCGCTCAACGGCGAAGCCGAGCATTTCTGGTCGCACTATCGGGCCGACCCGGACTTCGCCCTGCCCAACACCAATAATCTGCGTGGTTTCCTGGCGCCGGGGGGTGACGAGTCCGGAATTCCAGCCTGGCTGCAAGGTGAGCCGCCCGGTTTCCGCCGTGTCGACGAAGCGCCAGGATCCGAGCCGGTCATTCACGTCAGCGAGGAGGGGGGTGATCGGCTTTACCTGGTGTTCGACGAAGTGCAGGTGTCGCAACTGGCTTTCTACTTTGGCGTGGCGCCGCTGACCGGTGTGCTTCTGCTGATCTACATCCTGACCTGGGTCGGCTACGTCATGTCCCGGCGTGCCGTGTCGACCGTCGTCCAACTGGCCGATGCGGTGCGCAATTACAATTTCCGCAGTGGTCAGCTCGAAGAGCTCGATCCAGAGGAATTCGGGGCCGTCAGCGACACCGAGACGCTGGCTCTGATCAATGCGTTCAATCAGTTCATCCATCGTCTCGAGTCATTCATTCAGCGGGAGCGAAACTTTACCCGCAATGCCAGCCACGAACTGCGCACGCCGCTGGCGGTGCTGCGCGCAAACCTCGACCTGGTCACGCGCAAGCAGGGCGAGGATTGTCCGGATGCACCGACTTTCCAGCGAATGGCGCGCACGGTTCGCGACATGGAGAGCCTGGTTGAAACGCTGTTGATCCTGGCGCGTGAAAGCGAGTCGCGACTGAGCTGGTCCACGGTGCTGGTCAACGACCTGCTTGCCGACGTGCTCGAACAGGTCGAGCGTGCCGTTGATCGCCCACAGGTGGCCACGGCGATCCGTGCCACGGGCGTAATGGAAATCGAGGCACCCGAGCGCGTCCTGGCCATCATCTTCACCAACCTGCTGCGCAATGCATTGAGTTATACCGAGCAGGGCCAGGTCCATGTGCTGATCGATCGCAACGGCGTGACCGTTCAGGATTCCGGCTGCGGGATGAGCGAGTCCGATCTCGAGCGCATGTTCGAGCCCTTCTATCGTGGTCATGACCGCTCCAACGAGGGATACGGGCTGGGCATGCCGATCGTCCGGCGCCTGTGTGACCGATTCGGCTGGAAGATCCATGCCGACAGCGAACTTGGCGCGGGCACCGAAGTCCGCATCGAGTTTCCGCAGGCGCGGTTCAAGGCGTTTGGGCGGGGATGACGGGTAAACGGGTCAATGGGTGAATGGGTGAATGGGTGAATGGGTGAATGGGTGAATGGGTGAATGGGTGAATGGGTGAATGGATATGCGGGCATCCGTTGACCCGTTAACCCGTTGACCCATTCACCGTCCTTC
>SL_3KL_010_SEDDRAFT_10003439_pt1 | contig 14360 bp, 10 predicted proteins | sample SodLakKL_010_SED_2_FD_10381 | JGI IMG/M metagenome (IMG submission 10381)
AAAAAGCGAAGGATCTCCTTGAAGAAATTATTTCGACCGGGGTTACATCTATTGAATGTAAAAGCGGGTATGGCCTTTCGGTTGAAGATGAACTGAAACAGCTTCGGGTGTATAAGAGGTTGAAGGATGAGTTCCCGGTTCGCATGGTCTCTACATTTTTGGGGGCACACACCTACCCACCGGAGTATAAAGAGGATCGAAAAGCTTATATAGATCTGGTAATTAACGAGATGATACCGGCCGTAGCGGAAGAAAACCTGGCAACCTATTGCGATATTTTTGTGGAGGAGTCGGCCTTTTCCGTGGACGAAGCCAGAAAAATATTTGAGGCCGGGAAAGAACATGGATTGATCCCGAAGCTTCATGCCGATCAGCTTTCTTCGGGCGGCGGAGCCGAACTTGCGGCAGATATTGGGGCTGTGAGTGCCGATCATCTGGAGCAAATTTCTGATGAGGGAATTCGCAAAATGGCGGATGCAGGAGTCATTGGTGTGACGCTGCCGATTGCCTCACTCTACACGCAACAGCCTTATTTGAACTGTCGGCCGCTGGTAGATGCAGGAGTAGAGGTTGCGGTTGCTACAGATTTTAATCCCGGTTCGGCACCCAGTTACGATCTGCGGCTGGCGATGATGTTAACCTGCAATCACGGACGCTTGACCCCTTCTGAAGCCCTGAAGGGCGCAACTATATATGCTGCCAAAGCGATGGGTGTGGAGAAGAGTGCAGGATCCATCGAGCCGGGAAAATCGGCAGACTTTCTTTTATTAAATGCACCTTCTGTAAATTTTTGGCTCTATCACCATCAGCCCAAAAAGCCGGAGAAGATATTTTTGAAGGGGCAGCTCCTTGCGTAAATTGGCAGAATAAAACTGTTCACACTTTAAACAGGCGATTTGGTAGAACTACTCTTTTGGTTTGTTGTGGGGTTAATAGCGCTGATTGGCGGGGCTGATCTGCTGGTGCGTTCTGCATCGAGAACGGCCCTTTACTTCGGCATCTCCAAGCTGGTGGTGGGACTTACTGTAGTGGCTTTTGGAACCAGTGCCCCGGAGCTGGCGGTGAGTATTGAGGCAGCACTGAACAATCAAACCGACTTGATGCTCGGGAATGTGGTGGGGAGTAATATTGCCAATATTCTGCTAATTTTGGGCGTTTCGGCAATGATTATTCCGCTGAAAGTAAATGCCGATCTTATTAAATCGGATGTACCCATAATGATCGCCATTACGCTGGTGCTTATTGGGTTTGCGTATAATGGTGTTATTTCATTCTGGGAGTCGCTGGTATTTGTGATAATGTTGCTTTTCTATTTGCTCTACTTGGTGCGTCAGAGCGGAAAAACTGACTTTACTGTTAAGGAGCCGAAGGAGAAGACCGGTTCGCTTCCGTGGAATATTTTATTGGGTATTATCGGCTTAGCCGCGTTGATTCTGGGAGCCCGATGGCTGGTGAGCAGTGCTGTTGAAGTTGCGCAAATTATTGGTGTCAGTGAGCTGGTAATAGGGCTTACGGTTGTGGCATTTGGTACGTCTCTGCCGGAGGTCGTAACCTCCATTGTGGCCGCTTTAAAAGGTGAGCGCGATATAGCCGTGGGCAGCGTAGTGGGCAGCTGTATACTAAATATATTGGCTGTATTGGGCGTTACCGGTCTTTTTGTGCCCGATGGTATTGCCGTACAGAATGTAGTTTTACGGTTTGATCTGATGATCCTCCTCGCCGCATCTATCGCCTGTATTCCCATTTTCTTCACAGGTCATTTGATTAGTCGATGGGAAGGATTGCTTTTCTTCAGTTTCTACGTCGCCTATATTTTTTATCTTTTTCTTTACTCAACGGAGCATCAATTGATGGAACCGTTTAGCAATACAATGTTGATGTTTGTGCTGCCAATCACCAGCTTGATGATTTTGATGGTTGCCGGAAGGGAGTTGAAAAAGCGGTGGCGTTTCCGAGGAATGTTTAAAGACAGAAATACTCATGAGTGATCCAAGATTACGAGATATTATTAGTGGCGTAGATAACCGCGAAAACAGAACGGCAGATATTATCCTGTTTCCGTCTGATATGGGCGTGAAACGAAATGGTGGCCGCTCCGGCGCATCCAAAGCCCCGGAGTTGATTTTAGAGTACCTGTTGAAGTTGACGCCCCACCCTTTTCATGCCGAAATACATACAGAGTTTTTAGGGGGTGTGAGAATTTTCGACCAGCTGACGTGCGGAGAGGGTTTGGAGGACGATCAGCAGAAATTGGGAGAGCTTGTTGAAAAATCGCTGTCGGAAGGTCGGATACCGGTGGTACTCGGGGGCGGGCACGAAACTTCGTTCGGCCACTTCCTTGGCTATTGCGGAGCGAAAAAATCGACACATATTGTAAATATAGATGCCCATACGGATGTTCGTCCGTTGAAGGACGGGAAGCCGCATTCGGGCTCACCGTTTTACCAGGCCTTGAACCATCCTTCAGAATTGTGCCGGTCTTACAATGTGGCCGGTGTTAATCCTGCATCGGTGAGTGTGGAACATGCCGAATTTGTGAAATCGAACGGGGCACTGGTTTTGGAAGGGGAAACAGATCAGTTGGCTGTAGAAAAGATACTGAACCGTATTGATGGAGAAAATATAATGGTCACGATGGATATGGATGGCGTGCACCAGGGATTTGCGCCCGGTGTAAGTGCGCCCAACGGCTCAGGACTATCGGCAGAACTCTGGCTGAAGCTCGCCTTGCTGTTTGGCCTTACACCAAATGTTACATCTTTTGACCTCTGTGAAGTAAACCCAGAATATGACCGCGATCATCAAACCGTACGGCTTGCCGCTCAAACGGTATGGAATTTTTTATTGGGTGTGGCGCTTAGATAACAAAAGACCGGAAGCAGGGTTTTCTTCTGCTTAAAAAAGCAATCTGATCGAAACCCGACCTCCTGAATTCTGACTCCTATTTTTCGATTAACACCCAGCCGTCTTGGTCTACCATCTTTTTGGCGTATTTCCACTTCACTTCCTTGGTTTCGCCGCTGCCCATATTTTGAACCTTCACGTAGTCGTTACGCCCGGGCTCTTCCTCTACGGTTACCGGCTGACGCTTTTCGCCCGGTGCTGAAGCTTGCTGTTGCTGATTTCCGTTCTCTTTATCAGCTACGCCACGGAAGCCCATGTTTGTGGAATCCGCTTGCTGTGCATTCGCTTTATCCAGGTTGAATTTGCTCTTCGATTTTTGAGCTTCCTGAACTTTGCCGGAATCTTTCTGCATCTCCGGAATAGCTTTCCAAATCAGCGAAACGGCTTCCTTGTTGATTTCGGTAATGAGGGATTTGAACATTTCAAAAGCCTCTTTTTTGTACTCCATTAACGGATCTTTCTGCCCGAATGATCGAAGTCCGATACCCTCTTTTACGGTATCGAGTTCGCGAAGGTGTTCCATCCATTTGTTATCAATGGTGGAGAGAATAGCTGTACGTTCGAGAGATCGAGCTACTTCGTGACCTTCGTTTTTAGAGGCTTTTTCAACATCTACAACAATTCTCATTCGCCGAATTCCATCTGTGAAAATAACCTGGATTTTGCTCGGCTTTTTATCGGAGTCAGATTTCTCAATCTGCTTGATAATATTGTGGAGTGGCTCCGCCACCATATTCTCTTTCTTTCGGTAGGCTTCATAAGCGCGGTTCAGGATGTGATCAATCAACCCGTCATCACCCAGCTCACCCCATCGGTCGCGATCCAGCTCTACATCTACGGCAAGCAGACGCAGTACATCTTCGTGGATGTTTTCGTAGTTGCCCTGGAAATAGTGCTCGTTTACAATATCGACAATCAGATCCTCAATCATGTCGAAAATATCACTCTGTAGCTGATCTCCGAGAAGGGCGTGTTTTCTACGCGAGTATACAACATTACGCTGATTGTTCAGCACGTCATCGAACTCGAGCTGACGCTTACGGATACTAAAGTTATTCTGCTCTACTTTTTTCTGAGCCCGCTCCAGTGATTTGGAAACCCAGGGATGCTGGATTACTTCACCTTCATCAAAATTGAGCTTGTCCATGATATTGGCAATTCGGTCTGATCCGCCAAAAAGAGCCATCAACTCATCTTCGAGTGATACAAAAAACTGCGTTTCACCGGGATCTCCCTGTCGTCCGGCACGACCACGAAGCTGAAGGTCAATCCGGCGCGATTCGTGACGCTCTGTACCGAGAATTGCTAAACCACCACTCTCTTTCACTTCCTTACTAAGTTTAATATCGGTACCACGTCCCGCCATGTTTGTCGCAACGGTTACCGCACCTGGTCGCCCGGCTTCGGCAACAATTTCACTCTCCGAGGCGTGCTGTTTCGCATTCAATACGTTGTGAGGAATATCGGCACGTTTCAGCAAACGGCTAATCGTTTCAGACACATCCACGCTTGTTGTACCGACAAGAACCGGCTGGCCTTTTTCGCGATATTCACGAATTCGTTCAATAGAGGCGTTGTATTTTTCTCGCTTGGTACGGAAAATCAGGTCGTCTTTATCATCCCTTATAATCGGGCGGTTAGTGGGGACAACCATGACGTCGAGGTCGTAAATTTCGTTAAATTCTCCCTCTTCCGTAGCGGCTGTACCTGTCATACCGGCCAGTTTGTGGTACATTCTAAAGAAGTTCTGCAGGGTAATGGTGGCGTAGGTCTGTGTTGCGGCCTCAACCTTTACATTCTCCTTCGCCTCTATTGCCTGGTGGAGTCCGTCGGAATACCGTCGGCCTGAAAGTACACGTCCGGTGTGCTCATCCACAATCTGCACCTTGCCATCCTGAACAATATACTCCTCTTCGCGTTCGAAAAGTGTATATGCTTTCAGCAGCTGGTTGATTGTGTGAATTCGTTCACTTCTCTCAGCAAAACGTCTGTGTAGTTCGTTGAACCGTTTTTCCCGCTCCTGCTGAACATCCTGCTTGGCCTCATCAATTTTCTTCTGCTTGTATTCTTCACTGAACTCATCGTTGTTTTCAATCTCTTCAACTTGTTCAGCTTCCAGCTCTTTAATCTCTTCTTCCAGCTCGGATGTTTCCAGTCCGAGGTCAGGAATGATAAACATCTCAGTATCTTCATCACCTTTAACGAGGAATTCACGCCCTTTTTCCGTCATCTCGATGTTTTTCATCTTCATATCTACCGCATAGAAGAGATACTCATCAACAAAAGGGAGGTTTTTGGCATTATCAGCCAGGTAGATCGCTTCAGTACTTTGAACCAGCTTCTGCATTTTGGGGTCCTGCATCAGCTTTTTAAAGCGGGAGTTTTTAGGGAATCCACGAGATGCCCGGTAGAGTGCCAATCCGGCTTTGTCCGTCTCTTCTTTTTCGAGATGTTGCTCAGCTTCTTTGACAAGTTGAGAGACCAACTTTCGCTGTGCATTTACAAGTGCTTCAACCCGCGGCTTCATCTCTTCAAATTTTTGGTCGTCGCTCCCCTGTGGAACGGGGCCTGAAATAATAAGCGGTGTACGGGCTTCATCAATAAGAATGGAATCCACCTCATCAATAATGGCAAAATGGTAACCCCGCTGAACCAGTTGTTCTTCTTCAACTACCATGTTGTCACGCAGGTAATCGAATCCAAATTCATTATTGGTTCCGTAGGTGATGTCGGCACGATACGCTTTTCGCCGCGGCTCGGAGTTTGGTTTATAATGGTCAACACAGTCTACGGTTAACCCGTGGAAGTTGAACAGCGGTTCATTCCATTCTGCATCACGCTGGGCGAGGTAAGTGTTAACGGTTACAATATGCACGCCGCGCCCGGCCAATGCATTCAAGTATGCGGGCATAATAGCTGCGAGCGTTTTACCCTCACCGGTTTTCATTTCGGCGATTGCTCCTTTGTGCATTGCAACGGCACCAACAAGCTGTACATCGTAGGGGATCATATCCCACTCAATTTCGCTGCCGGCAACTTCCCATTTTTCTCCAACAAAACGCCGACAAGTATCTTTCATTACGGCAAATGCCTCGGGCATAATTTCGTCAAACACCTCTTCAAGAATGTCGAGCCACTCCTGCTCATACTCCTTTAAGGTGTCGGATAGTTCACGCCGTTCCTCAAGGGTTATAGACTCATCATTGGAGTCCATTTTTCCTTTAATCTCTTTTATTTGCTCAGAAACTTCCGCCGTTTCATCTTTAATCATTTGGCGGAAAGATTCCGTTTTTTGTTTCAGCTCCTCATCGGTGAGCTCTTTCATCTGCTCTTCGAAGCTGTTTATTTCATCAACGATGGGCCATATTTTTTTCAGGTCTTTTTCACTCTTTGTACCGAATATCGTTGTAAGAAATTGAGAAATTTGATCTAACATGGAAGGGTTTGTCCGTTTTATAATTAAGTCTATAAAGTTACGGTTTCAACAGTGCCTGTTCAACACAACATCGAATCATTTTTACCGCATTAGTTATAGCGTAGTGAAGATCACCCAACTTTTAACGAAATAATGGTGGAATCATTGGGTAAAAGTTTTCACTATTAGTAGAAGAGAGTAATTAAACGTTCGGATTTAACAAAATTCTTCTTATTTTTGGAGTCTATCAAAAAATCGGATTGTAGAATTTATTTTTATTAGTCATGAGTAAACGAACATACCAACCAAGTAATCGTAAGCGTAATAACAAGCACGGATTTCGTAAAAGAATGAAAAGCAGTAATGGGCAAAGTGTGCTTAAGCGACGAAGAAAAAAAGGACGCCATAAATTAACCACAAGTGGCAAGAAAGGGGCAAAATAGATTGACGGATTCCCCGTCTGATTTCTCGCTGCCTCGCTCAAAGATACTGAGGGGCAAGCGAAATTTTCAGCGCCTGTTCGACAAATCTACTGTGCTGCGTTCTCCTTCCCTTCAATTTAGGTTCAGAGTATATGAAAATCCCTCCGAAAACTGTCTGGTGGGGTTTATTGCGCCGAAGCGACAGTTTAAGCGAGCGGTAGACCGAAATAGAATGAAGCGATTGCTTAGGGAAGCTTACAGATTGAATCAGCATATTCTTACCCCTCTTTTCGACAAGAAAGTTTTCGGCTTCCACGCAGCATTGGTAGCCCAAAAAAACCCCGGAAGTTTTAATGATACAGAAGCAGAAGTTATAGAGCTTCTGCATCAGGCCCGGGAAAAAGTAGAGCAATATCTTGATACTCCACCCTTAACCGAGAATAAGAAACAGTAAATAATTTTGGATAGGAATACAGTAACGGGTTTAATTCTCATATTTATCATCACAATGGCCTGGGCCTTTTATACCATGCCAAGTGAAGAGGAGCTGGAGCGACAACGGGCTGAACAGGCAATGCAGGATAGCATAGCTGCAGCCGAAGCGGAAGAGCAAGATCTTCAGGAGCCCGTGGAACAAGACGAACGGGCAGATGCGGAACCGGAAACAGATGCCGGTTTTGAGCGAGAGCCTGAGCGGGAAGAGGTTCAACTAGGCACGTTCGAAGAGGCAGGTATTGCCGATACAGTTTACACCACTGTTCGAACACCACTTTACGAAATTGAGTTTACAAATCTTGGTGCAGGCCCGGCAAAATATACGCTTTTAGGCCATAAAACTTGGGACCAAGAGCCTGTGCAGATGATAAAAGATACTACCCGATCTGCCTATTCACTGGGGCTTCTATCCTATCAGAATTACAATATCGAAACGGACCAGCTGCTTTTTGAGCCGTTAACTGATGAGCGCGAAATTGAGCTTTCCATGGATGAAAGCGAAGTGGTGTCGTATCAACTCGATTTTGGTGATGGTTCCAGGCTGGTATTTACCTACACATTTTATGCCGATCAATATCGCTACGATCTGGAAATTCGGTTTGATGAGATGGAGAGCTTCATCAGCGATATGAACGTTGATTTTGGATTTAAGTCTCCACTGAACCTGACGGAGCTCGATCGCCCGCAGGATGCACGGAACGCCGCAGCATATATTTTTGCAGGGGGAGAACTTGAAAAACTCCAGCTTTCGGAGTCGGGAAGTGAGGAGATGCTCATCAACGGTACGATCGACTGGGTATCAACCCGAACAAGATTCTTTGGACAGTATATTAAACCGATTACCGGCACAAATGCCGCTCTTATAACCGGTGAAGTATCGGGAACATTTGGAGAGCCGGATGCGCTTCACCATTACGAATCGTACGTACAATCAAATATTTTAAGTAATAATGTTCTGGAGTTTGAGCTCTATTCAGGGCCGCTTCGGTATTACGATCTTCGCGAATTTGACGATAACGCCTACGACGTTGTAGAAATTGGATACGCATTGATCCAGTGGTTTGCCGATCCGCTCGTGCGCTGGCTGGTGATTCCGTTCTTTGCCTTTGGCAGCATGTTTATTTCTAATTACGGTGTACTGATTATCCTATTTGGGGTGATTGTAAAACTGCTGCTCTTCCCGCTTACGCAGAAGAGTTTTAAGAGTATGGCGGCGATGAAAGAGTTGCAGCCGAAAATGCAGGAGATCAAGGAGAAGTATAAGGATGATCCCCAGAAGCAGCAGAAAGAGACCATTGCGCTCTATAAAGAGAATAACGTAAACCCGATTGGGGGATGTCTGCCGATGCTGTTGCAGTTCCCGATTTTGATTACGCTGTTTTTCTTCTTCCAGAACTCAATGCTGATTAGGCAGGAGCCGTTTTTATGGGCGAGTGACCTCTCAGCACCGGATTACATCTTTAATTTACCGTTTAGTATTCCATTTTTAGGTGATCAAATTGCAGGCTTCGTTCTGTTGATGACTGCCGCAATGTTTATTCAAACAAAAGTTACCGGCGGAATGGGTGGCGGCATGGGTGGAGGATCTGCACCTGCCGGAACGCCAAATATGAAGGCATTTACCTATATCCTTCCACTGATACTGCTGTTTGTATTTAACAATTTTGCAGCCGGTTTGAGTCTGTACTATCTCGTGTACAACGTGCTATCAGTTGCGCAACAAGCGCTGATTAAAAAGCAGATCGCTTCATCTGATGACGCAGAGGTGGCTGATACGAAAAAATCGAAGCGTAAAGGCAAAGGCAGCAAGAAGAAAAAGAAATAAATTAGCCGGCCTTTAAGAGTGTAGCAAAAGGAGATTCAGGCGATGGATCTCCTTTTTTATTTACAGCCAATCTTGCTAATCTAACGGATCTATGAAGAGCAGTTCTACATACCATTTCCCCGAGATACGGTTTAGAAACGGCCGAAGAAAGCTTTTTAACCCTATTCTGAAAAAGCTGTATAAAGATCTGCCGGAAGAGCGTGTACGGCTAAAGATGGTGGAGTACCTGATTCATCAAACCGAATGGAACAGAAACCGGATTGGATTTGAAGCAAAAGTTGATCTTCCGCAGACTAAAAATCCGCTGCGGGCTGATTTAATTCTCTATACCCAGGAGATGACTCCTTACGCCATTGTGGAGTGTAAATCAGGCTCTGTATCGCTCACGGCCTCTGCGGCGGAGCAAATTGCGCGATACAATACGGCCGTCGGAGCACCCTATATTATGCTCACCAATGGAAATGCAGATTATTGGTTCACGACCGGGAAAGATGATGTAGAGCGGGTTGAATCTCCCCTGCCGGAAATAGACCGGGAGATGAATTTTCGGAATATTACCGACTATTGGTCGGCGAGGGGGTTTGTTTCACCGGGGAGCACTGATATGGTTCAGGGTTGGACTGCAGATCTGCTGCGGGAATTATGGAATCCCGATTTAGATTGGCTGATTCGCTATTTAAATCCATCTCCGCCGATGATTGACTACTCCATTACGGGCAATTACCGGGTTATAGAATTTGATGAGGATCGGAAATTGGCGCTGGCTGTTCTGGATGATGGGCGTTCATCAACCCGAATAAATGCGATGCTGAATAAGGCCGGTAGAAATAGTGGTTTGCTGTCGGTGGATTTGGGCCTTCTTTTTGATGGGGATCCAAAACCGGGAGTATTGTATCGCCAAGCGGTGACAGAAAAAGTAGAGCTTTCTATAAATCCCGACGCGAGTGCGGGTAAGGTGTTGAAACATCTGCCGAAAAAGCTGATTGATCTTTTTGATTAATCCGGAGTTCGATCGCCGTCATTTTTTTACGCAAATCATCAAAAGAGAACTATCTTACGGGTAGATATTTACACGGAATTTTTTGCCAATAACTACAAACGGAAATTGATATGTCAGCGAAACTTCATCGAGAAAAACTATTTTCACTTTTTGAAGAGAACCAGGAGGGGGTGATTTACCTCCGCGGGGCGGAAATTATGTATCGCCACGGAACGGATTATGAATTTCCATTTCGCCAAGAGAGCAATTTTTGGTATCTCACGGGGATTGATGAACCCGATTACCATATGGTGATGGATTTAAAGACAAAAACCTATCATCTGTTTGCACCTAAACGCGATCCACAGTACGCGGTTTGGCACGGGTTTATAAAGCCGACCGAACAGATTGTGGAGGAGTATCAGCCGGATGAACTCCATTACGATAACCAGCTGCTATCGGTATTGAATGAGCGGAATCCCTCTTCAATTTACTGCCTAAATGAAGAACAGGCGGAATATTTAGAGGATTTGGATCGCGGCCTGTCGGTGGATACGGAATCTTTGGAGGATGCGATAACCTATTGTCGGGCGATTAAAACAGATTTTGAGCTGGATAAACTGCGTACGGCGGCGAAGGTAAATAATGAAGCGCATCTTGCGGCGATGAAAGCACTGAAGCCGGGCATGTATGAGCATGAAATGAAGGCGGTGTTCGATTATCATCAGCAGAAAAACGGGTTGCTGCAGGACGCCTACTCCGGGATTCATGCCGGTGGTAAAAACAGTGCTATTTTGCACTATACGGAAAATAACAAGCAGATTGGCGATGGCGATTTATACCTTGTGGATGCCGGATACGAGTACAAAGGCTATGCTTCGGATGTAACGCGTACCTACCCNGCCAACGGGAAATTTACCGGGGATCAGGCCGCGATTTATCAAACGGTATTAACGGCCCTGAACGACGTGATAGAGCTGGTAAAGCCGGGTGTGAAAATGGAGGATCTCCATTTGGCCGCGGCGAGAATTATTATGCACGGGTTAAAAGATATCGGCCTGGTAAAAGGTTCTGTTGATGAGTTGATGGAGCAGAATATTTTTGCCCTCTTTTTCCCGCATGGGCTTGGTCATTTTCTCGGGCTTGATACCCACGATGTTGGTGGCTATCCGAAAGGTGTAGACCGGATTGATCGTCCGGGAATTCGATTTCTGCGAGTCCGGCGCGAACTTCAGCCGGGAATGGTAATTACCGTAGAGCCGGGACTCTATTTTATTCCTGCACTGTTGAAACCGGCGCTGGAAGATGAGAAGACGGCCAAATATTTGAATGGCGATAAACTAGAAAAATTCTTCGATTTTGGCGGTGTCCGAATAGAAGATAACCTGATTATCACCGAAGATGGTTACGAAAACATGACCGATGTTCCGAAGGAGATTAAGGAGATCGAAAAAGCGATGAAGGGGTAGAAAGCGGAACAGTTCAATCAGTTCTTGTAGAACATTGGGCGGATAAACTCAAAAGCAGAGAATTATGTATCAGCAATTTCATATTCGTGTTGGGCAGCAGAAATCAAAGCAGCGACGAACACTTAATGCGCTGCTCGCCTTGGCAACAGGCGTGCTCACGCTTATCTATCCCAACTTTTTATACCTGATTGTAGGCGGCTACCTGATGGCGCTCGGGCTGCTTTTTCTGGCTTTTAGAACTCCACCGATTATTGCCGCATTCCCAATCATTGCCTCCATTCTTATTTTTATTTTTCCGGAGCTGATACCCGTAACTTTTGCAGCATTTCTCGGGTTTTTTGGCTTGATACTGCTGCTCAGTTTCGGGTTTATGGTGATGGGGTTTCTTACGCTGATTATAGCGGTTCTAATTGTGATGAACCCCGATTCCGTGGCATATCTGATAGCAGCATTTTTGATGTTGTACGGTATATCAAACCTGATTCGACTGTTTCAGTCAAATGGAGATGATCCAAGATCCGGCCGAAGAATATCTACTGACCCCAATGAGGTTTCTATACAGTAGTTGGACGCTATTGTAGGTCTGCCAGAAGTTCTCTGGCACGCTCTTTCAAATCTTCGTCGTCTTTAAGTTTAGGTTCAAACTCAAGGAGTTTTTCGAGCAGCTCGATCGCTTTTTCATCCTCGCCCACTTCTTCGTAATAAATAGCAAAATCGAGATGAATTAAAATGCTATTGGGATTCATCTCCATCGCTTTTTGAAATGCCTCTTCTGCTTTTTCGTTGCTGGCTCCTTCGGGGAGTCCGCCAAAAATTGCGCGGGCAGCCGTTCGTTCTGCCCAATTCAGGTTGGCCACTTCCGTATGCCACACGCCCAGCAGGTGCCAAGCTCTAAAAAAGTCAGGATCCAGATCAACGGCTCTGTCTGCGTGCTCTTTTATCTCTTCCGACATTCGAATACGATCGCGTGTGCCGGCATTTTGAGCTTTACGGCCAATGGCTACCGCTTTTGAGAAATGGCAAGCGGCTGAGTCGGGATGATGTTCGAGGCATTTCTCTGCCCATTCATCTGCTGTAGAAAAATAATCTTGTTGAGCATCTTCATTATCAGCGCGGTTACCTCGCTGGGCATAGAGTACGCTAACATTCCATATTGCCTCGGAATTTTGCGGATCAATCTCGAGCACCTCTTTGAAAACCTCCATCGCGCCGGATTCATCGGCAGACTCAACCAGTTCGGAGGCTTCATCTAGCATGCTATCGATATCACTCTCTTGAGCAGATACAGACTCAACCGCCAAAAGGTTGATAACTGCAGTGAGTAATAAAATGAGTGTGTGTGGGAATAGTGATTTCATAAAATTGATCTCCGATGATGATTAAATGGTACTATATCATAATGAAAAATTAGATAACTCCCTTGTCGGTGCTATTTACTCTTTAACTCCATACTGCACGAGAGTATCAAGAGAAACAAAGTCGAGGGTTTTTTCATCCGTAGCCTCAAGTTTTACTTTGGGTGCTTTTCCCGATTTATGTGCTTCAACCCATCGAGAAGCGCACAGACACCAGCGGTCGCCCGGCTGAAGACCCGGAAAATTCCACTCTGGTCGTGGTGTACTCAGGTCATTTCCTCGCGCCTTCGAAAAGTCTAAAAACTCTTTCGTCATTACGGCACAGACAGTATGGGTTCCTCTGTCTTGCTCGCCGGTTTTACAGCAGCCATCACGGTAAAATCCCGTTAGCGGATCGTTGCTGCAGGTGATTAATTCAGAGCCAAATACATTTCTTGCCATAACTCTACGTGGTAAAGGGTGATACACTTTAATTATACAAATCCATTACTATTAATGTAACAAAATTAGTGATAGACACTCTACCATTACTACGCCTCATAGTGGAGGAGAAACTCAAATTATTGGTCTACAAAAGTATATAATAACCCTTAACTTTAGGATTAACTTATTGACCGAATGATCTAATATTGATCTAAAATTTATTTATGTCTACCGACAAAAAACACGACTATAGCACTGAATCAGTAGAAGTACACAAAAAGTATGGCGGTAAAGTTGCCATATCATCAAAAATGCCGCTCGATACAAAGTACGATCTCAGCCTGGCGTACACACCCGGTGTGGCCCAGCCCTGTCTCGAAATTGCCGCCGATAAATCCAAAGCGTACGACTACACATGGAAAAGCAATTCTGTGGCGGTAGTAAGTGATGGCTCGGCCGTTCTTGGCCTGGGAAATATCGGCCCGGAAGCCTCGCTCCCGGTTATGGAAGGAAAGGCGGTACTCTTTAAAAAATTCGCAAATATTGATGCGGTTCCCGTTGTGTTGGATTCGCAGGATACCGAGGAGATTATCAAAACCATAAAAATGATTGCGCCTACATATGGCGGAATTAACCTCGAGGATATTTCAGCCCCCCGATGTTTTGAAATTGAACAGCGGTTGAAAAAAGAGCTCTCCATTCCCGTAATGCACGACGATCAGCACGGAACGGCTGTTGTTACGCTGGCCGGGTTGATGAACGCCTTAAAACTGACCGGCAAAAAGTTTAAAGATCTGAAAGTAGTTATTAATGGTGCCGGTGCTGCCGGAATTGCTATTATCAATCTACTTCGCCACGTAGGTGTGGAACAGATTAATGTGTGCGATAGTCGTGGAATCATTCACAGAGATCGGGATGACCTCTCTCCCATCAAACAGAAAATGGCGTCTCTTACAAATAGCGCCAATACCAAAGGTGGACTGGAAGATGCCATTACAGACAGCGATGTATTTATCGGCGTATCTGTTCCCGGAGTACTGACCCAGGAGATGGTAAAAAGCATGAAAGATGAT
>SL_3KL_010_SEDDRAFT_10003440_pt1 | contig 14356 bp, 10 predicted proteins | sample SodLakKL_010_SED_2_FD_10381 | JGI IMG/M metagenome (IMG submission 10381)
AATCCTAAATCCGAATCTCTAAATTCTAAACAAATCCAAATCACCAAAATCCTAATTCCAGAAACTTCTCGATTTTGCATTGTTTTGTACATTTTGTCATTTGAATTTTGGTTAATGCATATGTAAATATTAATCATTTTGCAAAAATATCTTTGCATTTTGTGCAAGGTTTCTACTGTTAAGACAATAAACAAATTCAAATTACCAAAACACAAATTCTTCGTAGTACTGCCTCACATAATCAACTGCACTGTTGCAACATACTGCCGGATCGGCTGAACGTTCGCTACAAATTCAACATAATGATACTGCAGGAGGTTCTTTACACCTGCCGAAACACGCAGCGGTATTCCGCCGGCGACTATTTCGCCACCCGCTGAAATATCGACTACATGCACCGGAACATGTTCATCATAACGATCGATAATAAAACCGAGCTCCGTATCGAGATTCTCCACCTGGCTCATATACCGGTAGTCGATCTCAATCCACCCGCCGGCTATGCGGGCAAGGATTCCGGTAACAAGCATATGCTTGTGCCGGTATTTTAACGGCTCATCTAAATCGAGATCTCGGCCGTCGACAAATGTATAGCCGATACTGGGCTGCAGCTTCCGGTTACAAAGCGAGAAGGTAATCCCTGCTTCGGCACCACGCACCCGTGCACGAACAAGGTTTACAAACTGGGCGGTTAATCCGGCTTCGGGATCTACTCTTGCTTGAGGTTCGATCATATCCCGGAAATCATTCTGGAAAACTGCGGCATCGATATTCATCCATCGTCCCAACTGCGCGTTGAATCCCGCTTCATACGACCAACTTCGTTCTGCCTCAAGGCCGGGATTCGGTTCAACAATCAGACCCGATGCTGCGGTAGTCGCAAATGCTTCTGCAGATGTCGGTGCGCGGAATCCTGCCCCGGCGGAGGCCCTGAGTGAAAGTCCGGGTGACACCTTATACACAACTCCCGCCCGCGGACTGATATTTGTAAATGTATCTATAGTATCAAGCTGCGTTGCATCAAATCGAAGTCCGCCGGTCAAACGGAGCCGCTCGCCGATACTCCATTCATCCTGAATGTACGCGGCAAGCACACTACCTGAACGTTCACCGAATATATCCGAATCCACTGTCTGTATCGATGCTTCCACACCGGTGACTAAAAAATGCGAGCGTGCCAGTGTATGATTAAATTGTACCTCGGAACTAAAAACATTCGCCCTGCTGGCATTGCCGTCGCCGATATTATCATCCCAGTCGGTATGATACCATGACGCCCGCGCCGTGAGAAACGATTCACTGCCGAATACATGCCGGTACTCAAGGTTCGATTGAATACGAAACGATTCGACTTCCTCATCAAGCTGTTCATCGTGCACTTCCAATGCATGATCAAACGATCGCCAGTATAAAAAGTTGTCGCGTATTTGATTTAGAAAAAAACTTGATACCGTAATGGTCTGATACGGTGATACCGTATACGATCCTTTAAGGTATCCGGTCGTTCTTCGTCTCGAGTCGTTCTGACGATAACCGTCATCATACAACGTACCGAGCGAACCGACGATCTGTGCATTACCGAATTTTTGTCCGTGAGAAATTTGCAACTGATGCTTCAGCCGTGTCCGGTCACTCCAACGCCACTGAGCATAGTGCGGTGAATCATACATACCACCCTGCAACCGCACTGCGGATACAGACCGATCGGGTAAATCGCGTGTGATAATATTAACGACACCGCCGAGTGCACTTGAACCGTACAACGTCGAACCTGCACCTTTTACTACTTCAACCCGTTCTACGAATTCAACGGGTATCAATTCCCAGGTGATCTCTCCGGTATCGCCTGAAAGCACCGGCACACCGTCTACCAGCAATGCTACTCTCGTTCCTGCACCATGGCTATACCCGCTGGAGCCGCGAACGTTGATCTGTGATAAATTAAAATGAACGCCGGGTATATTGCGTAAAACTTCATCGATAGAAAAAACGTTCCGCCGCTCGATCTCTTCGGCCTGCATGACGGACACACTTGTCGGAACTTCACGAAGCGACCGCTCACTCCGGGTTGCGGTCACAACAACGGGAGATGTTTCAATTACCATTGACTGAAGTTCAATGCTAAAGGACAGCGATTCACCGCGGGCTACACGTATATCCGGCCGGCTGAATCTTTCATAGCCGACCATTGTAACAACAAGCGTAATACGTTCTTCGGGTACGTTCTCTATCCGGAAGTTGCCGTCGCTGTCGGTCACTGCACCGATCACGGTTCCCTCAAGAAATACATTGGCACCGGGAAGCGGCTGCTGTGTCTCGCGGTCTGCCACGGTACCGGTAATCGTTCCCTGTGCCACCGCATACGACCCTGTCAGCATGAAGGTAACAACACCCAACACAATCACCAAAAATACAGTACGCATCGTCGGTCACTATCCTTTCATAAACATTAGAAGTCCAACGGTATCGTATACACCACCGATGCCTGTATATCGATATCCGTTACTCTGCCGTTTTCTTCTATCGTTACCGGAGTCGGCTCCAACGGGTTATTTGTTTCGGTATACACACCGGAAAGAACCCAGCTTTCAAAATCGAAAAAATTATCGCTTTTTATGCCGACACACGCTATGAGTTCATACGTACCCGGATCGAGGTCGATCGAGAACGAATATTCAATTTGAAACGGCGGTATCAGCTCGGTAAATTTAATTCTGCCCTGAAAAAATTGGCTGATTGCATCATCGGCATCCTGCGGTATGGTCTGGAATACGGCAACGTATAATTCCCGCACCTCGCTGTCTTCTTCCCAGTCTTCGGCAAGTATGACTGCACCGTCAATACCCGGTGTAAGATCTTCCGCTTCAGGGTTGAGTCCATGGTCACAGGCAATGAGGAGTAGTAAAGCTACTCCTGCGATTATTATTATGGCTTTCATGCAGGATATTTAGTTTGTTTATTAAATAGTGCTCTCTGACAAAGTAATGTTCATCGAACCGTACATTCACCTGACCGTGCTGCCCGGAGGCATTGCTTCTTCGGGCATAAGTAAAACGGGGTTATCTTTTTCACCGATAGCGGCAAGCACCATACCTTTCGATTCAACACCCATAAGCTTAGCCGGCTTGAGGTTTGCCACAATGATAACGTTTTTTCCCACAAGATCTTCGGGTTTGTATTGTTCGGCAATACCTCCGACCACCGTCCGTTGTTCGCTCCCGAGATCAACGGATAGTTTTAATAGTTTTTTTGATTTTTTTACTTTCTCACATGCGGTTACTTTACCGGTCCGGAGATCGACCTTCATAAAATCTTCTATGGCTATCTCGGGCTTAATCGGAGCGGTATCTTTTTTGACGGGCGCTTCGGCTTTGCGCGATTCAGCGGCAAGCCGTTCGAGCAGCGAATCAATATCTTTATCTTCGATACGTGAAAAGAGTATCTCGCTCTCACCGAGTTTATGACCTGCTTCCAATTCCGGCTCCCCTGCAGTATCCCATTGTTGACTGTGGAGTGAAGAGAGATTCAGCAACCTCCAGATTTTTTGTGCGGTACCGGGCAACACCGGTTCGACCAGCAGCCCGAGTGTTCGCACGGTTTGCAGACAGATATGCAGTGTCGTCTGACATCGTTCGGGATCGTTCTTGATTGATTTCCACGGAGCAGTATCGTTAAAGTATTTATTCGCAGCACGGGCAACATTCATCACGGCAAGCAGCCCGTCACGAAAACGATAACGCTCGTAATGCTCGCCGATATCCTGCGGTACATTTTTTAAATACTCCAGATGTCTCTTATCTTCATCGGTGAGTGAATGCAGTTGCGGAACGGTGTTATTGAAATTTTTCTGAACGAACGTAAGCGTGCGGTTAACAAAGTTGCCGAGTATCGCGGCAAGCTCGTTATTGTTCCGCGCCTGATAATCTTTCAGATAAAAATCGCTGTCATGGTATTCCGGTAAATTAACCGCAATAGCATACCGTAATGCATCGGCATTCGGAAATTCATCCAAAAAATCTTTCAGATCTATTCCCCACCCGCGGCTTTTCGAAAACTTCTGTCCCTCGAAATTCAGGAATTCATTCGCGGGTACATTCTCCGGCAATACATAGCCGCCTTTTGCCATCAACATCGCAGGGAATACAATGCAATGAAACACGACGTTATCTTTACCGATGAAAGCAACATATTTCGTATCGTCTTGCTGCCAGTAGCGTTTCCAGTCATCGGGATTACCCTGCTGTTGTGCCCATTCCTTTGTTGAGGAAATATAACCGAGCACTGCATCGAACCAGACATATAATACTTTGTTCGGATATCCCTCGATCGGCACGGGCACTCCCCATGGCAGATCCCGGGTGACCGCACGATCCTGTAGCCCTTCTTTGAACCAGCTCCGGCAATATTGCAGCACATTATCCTTCCACCCGTCCCGTTTGTTTCGTTCTTCAACATATTTTTCAAGCTGTTTCTGATAATCGCCGAGCGGAAAATACCAGTGTTTTGTTTCGCGCATTACCGGCGTAGTACCGCACACTTTACACCTGGGTTCTATCAAATCCTCCTGATTAAGCCAGTTGCCGCAGTTTTCGCACTGATCGCCGCGTGCGCCCGGATTTTTACAATTCGGACACGTACCTTCAACATAGCGGTCGGCAAGAAACATAGTATCTTTTTCACAGTAGAGCTGTTTCTCCGCTTTCTCCTTCAGGATCCCTTTTTTATGGAAATCGAGAAAGAACTCCTTTGCGGTTTCGTGATGAAGCGGTAACGATGTGCGGGAATAATTATCGAACTGCATTCCGAAACGGTCGAACGCCTCTTTATTTGCTTTGTGATAATAGTCGACGACTGCTTGCGGTGTTGTTTTTTCTTTTTCAGCGGTAATCGTGATGGGAACACCATGCTCGTCGGATCCGCATATAAATTTCACATCCCGTTGTTTTAATCGTTGATACCGGACATATACATCTGCGGGAAGATACGCTCCCGCGAGATGGCCGAGATGAAGATAACCGTTTGCATAGGGTAGTGCTGCCGTTACTAATATTCGTTTTGTCTGTTGTGCTTCCAATGGTACCTCGTTCGTTGTAGTACTATGAAAAAAAGTCTGAACCACATACAGCACCGGAGTTCAGACTATACGAATTGTATTCCAACGCCGGCTTTACCGCCTGGCGATGAGTCGGCGTATATCAAACGCAAGATTAATAAGGATAAGAGAAAGGTAGATATTTTTTTCCACAAGAGCAATTGCCTGTTCGGTTGCGTTGATTACCGCCGGAAGTGTCGCTGTATCAAAATGAGTGGTAAATTTGGTCAGCGAATCCTGCTGATCGAGATTTATTATAGCATCATTATTATCGTTCTCGATCATCATTGAATCCCGGAGCCAGAGGTTAAGCAACATCAAAGAGCGTGCTACGTGATAGCGTTCTTTCGGACCGAGAAATGCTTCGATTTCTTTCATCCATACCGCCGGTGATCGCGCGAGAATATTGCGCAGAAGATCGATCACCTCTTCCCGCTGCGCAATGAGGTCGGTGCCGGTTAACTCCTGTGCACGTGAGAAACTTCCGTTTGCCATTTTTGAAATAATAATTGCCTGTTGTTCATCCAGATCTTTTTGCTGTGCAAGCAAACCGTTCCTGATCTCATCTTCGCGAAGTAACTCAAACCGCACAAGCTGGCACCGGGAAATTATTGTCGGCAATAAAGCATCCCGATGGGCTGTTGTTAACAGCAAAACGGTGTTCGGGGCCGGTTCCTCCAGTGTTTTCAATAACGAATTTGCCGCACTGGGATTCATCTTATCCGCTTCGGAGATCAGTATGATTTTTGTACCCCGCTCGGCCCGGGCAAGATGCATTGTTCTTCGTATATCCCGAATTGAGTTGATCTTGATCGTGTTTGCCCGGGTAATTGTAATACGAGAGTAGGGGTTGTGCGCTTTCTCCTCGATTGCCTGATGATATTCAGTTATAGTTTTCTGGTCGAGCGTCCTGAACGGATCGTCTCCCTCCTTTTCTCCTTTACCGACCGGTAGCGGTACAATTAATTTCAGATTGGGATGCTGTAACGCTGCAATACGCTTACAATGTGAACACGTATCGCATGCATCGCCTTCAACGGGGTTCTCACAATTGAGTAATTGTGCGAATGCAATTGCCGCGGCATCCTTGCCCGTACCTTCCGCACCATAGAAGAGATACGCGTGTGCTGTTTTATTAGTCGTGAACGACCTTTTGAGAATAGTTTTTACCCGTTCCTGTCCTAGTACTGATTTCCAGCTCATTAAAATGCGTGTCCGATTCCAAAATGAAATGCAATATCTTTAAAAAACGGTCTGTCAAATAACCATTGCCGGTGTGGTGGCCGGTTCGGATCGTATAATTTGAAACCAAAGTCGAAACGTATCGGTCCTATGAGGGTATCATACCGTATACCGAAACCTGTCGCAAGTGCAATTTCCTGCGGTTTGATATCAGAACCCCGCTCCCAGACATTACCGAAATCAAGGAAAAGCACGGCCCATAATTTATTGAAATCAACGGGAAATTGCCCCAGATGCCGGAGTATATTTAAACGAGTTTCGATATTTCCCTCGATGATCGCTTTGCCGCCTATTGCACCCCGTTCATCCTGCGGACCAAGCTGGCGGCTCTTCCAGCCGCGAACGCTGCCGCTGCCGCCGGCAAAGAAACGCCGGTGGATCGGTATCGGTGTATCGTTACTGCTTGAATAGAGTGTTGCAAACCCCGACTTTAATTGAAGGCCGAGAATATTGTTCCGCCGTGTATCCAGCGGATAATACCACCGGCCGGTAAAGGTTGCTTTCACATACTGTGAATACGGAAGCGATTCACCGATATACGAAAAAAATATTGGAAGCAAACCGGCTTCTTCAATTGTACCGGAATGAAAATAACCCTTCGTCGGCGAAAAGACATCGTCGGTTCTGTCGCGTTGCAAGGTAAACGCGATGATCGAGTTAAATTGCGGTTCTTCAAACCGTCGATCCGGCGGGGGTAATTGCTGATCGATTTCTTCAGCCGGTATATCATCTCCGAGTGTGCGCGGCGATATACGCTCGAGTGTCCAATCCAGAAATCCATATGTCGTCGAGGCAAACTGATGGTTGACACCGATCCGGTTTCTCAACAAACTGTATTGAATATAGGGATGCTTCTCAAGAATATATGAGACTCCCCATCGGCCGCTTGTGCGTGTGGTAATAAAATAAGGCTGGGTTATCTCGGCACCTATATCGATAGCACCGAGTAACGAGGGATCCTGCCACCCCTGCTCGTTGAGCACCCGCGCGAGCTGAAGTTCCTGTATCGACTGCACCCTGAACCGTGAGCGCAGGGTAAGAATACGCGCACCACCTAAAAAATTACGGTTTGCATATCCCACACCGAGACCGATATTAAATGCATTGTTCTCGTCGTTGACGAGAATCTCGGGAGTAATTTCATGTTTACTGCGGGGTCTGACATTGACGACACTTGGAATTGACCGTGAAGTATCGTCGGCAGTCGGAATGCGAATATCGATCTTTGCCGATTCAAAAATACCGAGGCGGTTTAGATTCCGCTCACTTTGTGTACGCTTTGCAAGACTATATATTTCACCGGTTTCGTACACAAGCATCCGGTCGATAATACGTGAACTGATGCCATAGCCGCGGCCCTCTTCTATCGACATACCTATCTCGCCGAATACAAACCGCTCACCGGGATCAAAACTCATTGACACAAATGCTTCCGGTTCCTGACGCGCATACCTCACATTCACATTTTGAATCTGGGCTTTTGCATATCCATTGTTATACAGTATGTCGAGTATACGCTGATATTCACGTTCGACCAGGTCGACCCGGTATGGATTGTCTTTCTCCAATTCCGGATCGTCCATGATTTCTTCAAAGAGCAGAGAATCGAGTGCATCGAAGCCGCTGTATTCGATATCTTGAATTATCCAGCGTTCACCTTCGTCGATATCATACGTAAGCCGTACATAATGCCGGTCAAAATTTAATGCGAGAGACGTATCGATCGAGACATCGAAAAATCCGTTGCTCTCATAGAAATTTGTCAGGCGCGAAATATCTTCACCGGCCTGATACACATCAAAATAGTTAGGGGGTCTGCCGATCTTGTCGCTGATCCTGGTATTTAACCATCGCGCGAAACGGGAGGGTGATTTTTCGGTTTCGATAACATTCCGGAGAACACCGTCTGAGAAGGAATCATTGCCCTGAAACCGGACGCTCCGAATAATCATTTCATCTTCGGCAAAGATATAAATATCCTGCGCTTCAACAGCATGCACTAATACAGCCAGCAGCAAAAAAAAGGGGAAAGCACACACAGCGGTAATCTTTCCCCCGTATTGATAAATCCTCTTCCGGTTATTTACTATGCCGGAGATTTTTGGGATTCGCATATAGTCGAGCTGTCCTTCTGAATTATCACAACGTGCGCACCAGCACAGAGCTCGTCGTCTTGATTATAATTCTGAATCATCTTCAAAGAAGAAATCTTCGTCAGTCGGATAGTCCGGCCAGATCTCTTCTATACTTTCGTAAGGGTCATCCGTATCCTCAAGTTCCTGTAGATTTTCAATAACCTCTACCGGAGCTCCGGTACGTATCGCATAATCAATAAGTTCATCTTTCGTAGCAGGCCACGGAGCGTCTTCAAGATATGATGCTAACTCCATTGTCCAGATCATGCACATCCCTCCTTCGTAATAATCAGTACTTCATTGTCAAAGTAATTCATTTTTTGATAGTATAAAAATTTATAACAAAAAAAACCACTGAATGCAATACACAATCAGTGGCCGGAAAAAACTACAACAACAAACCCGTCGGGGTACTATCTGGCGTCTTCCAACCCTCTGGCGAATTGCTCTGCCGCTTCGTTATAATCGATATCATCAAAGAAATAATCAATCGGGTTCTGTTTCACCCCATTATGAATAACCTCATAGTGGAGGTGAGGCCCGGTTACCAGACCGGATCGACCACTGAGCGCAATGACATCACCGCGTTCAACTCTCTGTCCACGCCTGACTTTAATTTCCGACGATAAGTGCGCATAGAGGGTCTTGTAACCATACCCGTGATTAATGATGACCATACGACCATAGCCGCCACTCGTTCTGCCGGCTAATTCAACCACACCATCTGCAGTAGCATACACTGGAGTTCCAACATCGCATGCGATGTCTATACCCTCGTGTACGTGCATCACACCCAAAACGGGGTGTCTGCGGCGGCCGAAACTATTCGGGTTATATCTGCCCTCAGCCGGTTTAATTGCGGGTAAATGGCGGAAGAATTCCTCATTGAATTCATGCTTTTCTTCTATGTCAGCAAACGAATCGCGTTGTATCTGGAGTTCCCGTTCAAGGCGTTCAATCCAGCGATGCGTCCGGTTCAAGAGTTCCCGCGAGCTGCCGGCTGCAATTCCGAAATCCTGGCTCGCTCCTCCAACTCCTGCCTGCCTTGTATCTTCATCGATAGTAGGTAAATCAACAAACAACCGCAACTCTGAGTCGCGTTCGACAATATGGTCGAGTGTTTGTTCAATCTGATGAAGTTTTCCTTCGAACGATTTTACCTGTTCGCGTAAGATCTTATTCTCAGTTTCAAGAAATGCTGCACGTCTATATCCAAGATCTAAAAAATTATAGTAGAAATGATTGGTTATGAGAATTGTACAAAGTGCAACAATTAAAGATCCAAATAATATCGTTACTCCTTTAAAGCGATAGCCGGGAATTTCTTTGAATGTACCGGTTTCATGGGAATAATAAAACAGCTTGTCCTTCTTTTTCATTATGCCGGTCTGTATTTCTATATTTTGTGAATAATTTTAATGAATTATTCCCCCTCCTTGCAGGTTCATGTAAATGAATTAAAAACAGATACTTGCCGAAGATAATAAAATCATGGCCTTTTGTCAAGGTCAGGCATATAATAAGGCATAAAAACACCTTATTTTCTTTACAAATACTGCACTCAGGGGTCTTTACTTTAAAATATAATGCAAAAACTATGCCTCTATTGAGCTGATCAGGGGGTTCCTACGTTACATAAAGCAGTTCGTTGGGCGGACAATACCATCCAGATGAGGAATATTGATCAACACCTATTCAAAATCGTGCTCAAAATAGTCTATAACGCGATTTTTCATCCTGGTTTTCTCCGATATGGCATTTTCAAGCCGGGATTGAAATTCCTTTGCTGCGTCATATCCGTAATGCTTTAGCAGGTAGTTCAGCGCTATTACCTCGGCAATAACCGTTACATTTTTACCGGGATAAATTGGTAATTTTACCTTTGGTAAATCCACCTCGAGTATCTCCATCGTGAGGTTATCGAGCCCGGTGCGGGTATATTCCTGACTTTTGTCCCAATCCTCAAGCTCAACAATGACTTCAACCCGTTTCTGGAAGCGGATTGCACGGATGCCGAACATACTCCGGACATCGATCAACCCCAGTCCCCGGATTTCCATGAAATGTTTCACCAGGTCAGTTCCCGCACCCATCAATATGCCTTCACCTTTTCTGGTAACCACGACAACATCATCGGCAACAAGCCGGTGTCCTCGTTCAATCAGGTCGAGAGCGATCTCGCTTTTACCGATCCCCGACCTGCCGGTCAACAACACACCGATTCCATATACATCAACAAACGAACCGTGAATTACCGTCTGTGCTGCAAATTGATCGTCCAGGAAATCACTTATAAAATAGACAAATTTCGTGGTTTCAAGCGGAGTTTTAAACACCGGGACATTGTTCTTCGTTGAAAGCTCAAGCAGTTCGTTATCAATCTGATTGTTGTTGGTAATAACGATACAGGGGATATCGAACTTCATAAGCGTCGAGTATGCCTGACTTCGTTTTTCGGGTGTGAGATGATTTAAATACCGTATTTCCGTATTGCCGACAACCTGCACGCGATTATACGTAAACAATTCCACATAGCCGGCAAGTGCAAGTCCCGGCCGGTGAATATTTTTATCGGATACTTTATTATCGAATCCGGTATCGCCGGTGAGACACTTCAACTTGAGACGATGCTTATTTGCATTGAAGAGATACTCAACGGTGATACTGTCTTTTTGAATTTGTTGTTCTTTTCTATTCATCTCACACCCGAATACGAGTGAATCATGGTTTTGCGTTTGCTTCGCGCACTACTCGTTTATCTTTTTCGCGCAATTTATCTTTATATTTTTTTAACTGACGTTCGAGTTTATCGATAGCCATATCAACGGATTTCAAGAAATCTTCAGAATCAGCGGCGGCAAATAATGTTTCGCCTTTCACCTTCATGGTCATTTCACAGTGCTTCTGACTATTCTGGGGACGTTCATAAAATAAAACGACATCACAACTAATGATCCCATCAAAAAACTTGACCAATTTCTCAAGTTCAGCATGAATGTGTTCCCGTACAGAATCATGAACCTTAAAATGCCGTGCAGTTATTTGAATATGCATAGTCAGTCTCCTTCTATTTAATTGACACAATGCCACTCACGCCCGCGGGTGTTTATCGTGATAGATACGTTTCAAACGATCCACACTGACGTGCGTGTATATTTGTGTTGTCGATAAGTGCCGGTGTCCGAGCAGCTCCTGTACTGCCCTGAGATCAGCGCCGCGATCAAGCAGATGCGTTGCAAACGAATGTCTGATCACATGCGGGCTCTGCTTCTTTACCTCAGACACCATTGAGATATATTTTTCCACTACCCGCTGTACTGTTCTATTCGATATCGGCCTCCCATTACTGTTGGTGAAAATAAATTCTGATATTTGCTCTGTCGATTGAAGATACGTTTGTAAAACCTCTTTTGCTGTTTTACCGATCGGTATAATGCGCTCACGATTCCCCTTACCCGTAACACGGATGGTCAGATCGTTCCAGTTTACGGCATCCCTTCGAAGCGATGTTAATTCGGATAGCCGTATACCGGTACTATAAAAGAGCTCAAGAATTGCTCTGTCACGATTCGCATTTCTTCCCTCTACCGGTATTGCTTTGAATACTTCGTGCATATCCTGTTCATCGATTACATTGGGCAGATCCCGTGACAGTTTGGGAGTTTTCAGGGAGCGCGCCGGATTATCTTCGAGTACGCCTCTCTTTACAAGATACTTAAAAAATGATCGAATTGCTGTGGTTTTTCGTGCTATACTTCTTGGACGAAGTTCTGCATCTGCAAGTTCCCCTAAAAACAGCCGTAAGGTAAGCATATCGATCCGCCGGGGATCAACGGTATCTGTCTCAAAATGATTGGCGAGAAATGAGTGCAATTGTTTTAAATCTGCCCGATACGCTGTAACGGTATTTGCAGAAATGAGACGTTCATTTTCGAGCGTACTCATATATTGATCAATTAACTGCTTCATAGATACCCCGTTACACAGCTTATTAGCCGGATTCCTGATTAGCGACGGCTATCTCATCCGGATCAAACTCATTCTTACATTCGGGACACTTGAGAAATTGTCCCTTTTTCTGTGTATATTTCTCAACAATATACGGATTATCACAGGACGGACACGACTGCATCACGGGCTTATCCCACGATGCGAAATCACATTTCGGATACCGATTACATCCGTAAAATGTGCGTTTCCGTTTTGTTTTTCTTTCAAGTACTTCGCCTTCGTGACACTTCGGACATTTAATGCCGAGTGTAATCGGTTTTGTGTTGGTACACTCAGGATAATTCGAGCAACCAAGAAATGCTCCGTACGGCCCCCCCTTCACAACCATCTCACCACCGCACTTTTCGCATTTTGTGTCGTTCACAACCTCATTCAGTTTTTCCTGTTCGTGTGCAAGCGGTTTGGTATTTTTACATTCCGGATAGCCGGAGCACGCCATAAACCTTCCGTTCCGACCCCACTTGATAATCATTTCCCTGCCGCATTCATCACACTTTTCGCCCGTTTCTTCCTGCATCGACTTTTTAATATCGGCGGTTTTCTTGCTGACTTTTTCAAGGGATTCGGTAAACGGATAATAAAAATCATCAAGTACTTTTTTATAGGATTGCTTTCCGGTTGCTATCGTATCGAGTTCGTCCTCCATTTGTGCTGTAAACCGGACATTAAATATCTCCGGGAAATATTTAACCAGCAGCTTATTTACTTCTTTCCCCAGTTCGGTCGGGTGAATCTGACGGTCTTTCTGCTCAACATATTTTCGCTCAAGTATAGTCGATATAATGAGCGAATACGTGCTTGGCCGTCCGATTCCTTTCGATTCCAGTTCACGAACAAGACTTGCTTCCGTATACGGCGGCGGCGGTTTTGTAAAGTGCTGTTTCTGAATAACATCGAGCAGCTTTGCGTCCTGTCCCACCGATAGATTCGTCGGTATCGGTGAAGTCGGGTCATCATCGTTGCCGTTCGCGCCGTTTCCACTCACATCGTCATATACCTGTAAGAAACCTCTGAACTTAATGACAGAACCGCTGGCACGAAACAGAAACCGCCCTCCTTCGATTTCTACAGTAAGCTGTTCGTAAACCGCCGGTTCCATTTGTGATGCAATAAACCGATTCCATATCAATTCATATAACCGGAACAGATCTTTCTCAAGATACTTTTTAATTTTTTTCGGCTCGTTCGCAAGCGAAGTCGGTCGTATCGCTTCGTGTGCATCCTGCGATGACTTTGCCTTTTTAAATTGCCGGGGGCTTTTCGGCAGATACTCTTTCCCGTAGTTAGAGTAAATAAAGTCACGCGCGCCTGCAACCGCTTCGTTGCTAACCCTGACGCTGTCAGTTCTCATATAGGTAATTAATCCAACACTGCCTTCATCACCCAGCTCGATACCTTCATAGAGCCGCTGTGCAAGCGTCATTGTTTTTTTCGTGGAAAACCGGAGCCGCGATGCAGCTTCCTGCTGCAAAGTACTTGTAATAAACGGCGGGGATGGGTTTCGTTTGACATCCTTTTTCTGGATATTTGCTATCTTGTACTGCTGCTCATTTATCTCATCGACAATTGCCTTCGCATCTTTTTCAGAGCCGATCTTTTTCTGCTTACCGTCAACCCGCATAAGTTTCGCATAAAACTCCTCAGCCGAGTCGGGTTTGAACTGCCCGATGATAGACCAGTATTCCTCGGGTACGAACTTTTCGATTTCCTCTGCACGCTCACAGATAAGCCTGAGTGCTACCGTTTGCACCCGTCCGGCGGAAAGGCCGTAATAAATTGTCTTCCATACAAACGGACTCACACGATAGCCGACGATACGATCCATAATCCGGCGGGCTTGTTGGGAATACATCAGTTTATCATCGAGTTTACGCCG
>SL_3KL_010_SEDDRAFT_10003441_pt1 | contig 14354 bp, 11 predicted proteins | sample SodLakKL_010_SED_2_FD_10381 | JGI IMG/M metagenome (IMG submission 10381)
AGAATCACGATCGAGTTCGTGACCAGCGCGATGTCGGCCGCCGAACAGGCCGATGCCCTGCTCATCGTTACCGAGTGGTCGGAATTCAAGGCGCCGGACTTTGATCGAATCCGTCAGGCTCTGAACCAGCCGGTCATATTCGATGGCCGCAACCTGTTCCTCCCGGATGAAATGCGTGAACTCGGATTCCACTACGAAGGCATCGGTCGCCTAGCCACGCCAAACCTGTCGAAAGGCCTGCAGAAGGTCAGTTGAAGCCACCGCTGGCCAACTGCCACTGCCGCCGACCCATGACCGATCTGGATCACCTCAACTCCCGCATCGCCGAGCGCACTGCCGTCATCGGCGTTATCGGCCTAGGGTATGTCGGGCTACCGCTGGTGTTTCGTTTTGCCGAAGCGGGCTTCGGGGTTGTGGGATTCGATATCGACCCCGACAAGGTTGACCAACCCAATGCTGGCCGCAGCTATATTCGGCACCTGGACGAGGACCTGGTACAACACGCCTTACGGCACGAATTCGAGGCCACCACTGAAGCCGCCCGGGCCGCTGAAGTCGATGCACTGCTGATTTTTGCGTGCCGACACCGCTAACCAGGCACCGTGAGCCGGACATGCGCTTTGTGCGCCAGACTGTCGAGTCCTTTGCGCCGCACTTGCGTGCCGGGCAGATCGTGTGCCGGGAATCGACAAGCTATCCCGGCACTACCGAAGAAGAGATCCAGGCGACTCTGGAAGCACACGGATGGACCATGGGGCAAGACCGCTTTCTGGTCTACTCTCCCGAGCGCGAGGACCCGGCCAACCCGAATTACAACGCGCGCAGCATTCCCAAGGTCTGCGGCGGCATCACCACCAACTGCCTGGCCGCTGGCATGGCGCTGTACGAGAGCGTCATCGACCAAGTGGTACTGGTCAGCTCCACTCGTGCGGCCGAAATGACAAAGCTGCTGGAGAGCATTCGCCGGGCGGTCAATATCGGCCTGGTCAATGAAATGAAAATGGTAGCCGACCGCATGGGCACCGACATCTATGAAGTCATCGAAGCGGCAGCCACCAAGCCGTTCGACTTCGTGCCGTACTACCCCCGGTCCCGACCTTGGCGGTCATTGCATCCCCATCGACCCGTTCTACTGACCTGGAAAGAGCGCGAGTACGGCCTGAACATGCGCTTCATTAGAATTGCGGGGGGGCGTCAATTCTAACATGCCGCGATGGGTAATCCGCAAGATTGCCGATGCCATCAACAGCCGGGGCCAAGCCATTCGCGGCAGCAAAATCCTGATCCTGGGCAACGCCTACAAGAAAAATGTCGACGACCCGCGCGAGTTCCCGGCCGCGGCCCTCATGGAGCTGCTGCGCGAGCATGGCGCCGAGTTGAGCTACTCCGACCCTCCGACCCGCACATTCCCGAATTCCCGAAAATGCGGCGCCAGCAGTTCGACCTGAGCAGCCAGATGCTAGATGCAAAAACCCGCAGCCATGCCGACTGCGTCGTCCTGGTCACCGACCACGATGCCTTCAACTACGAACTGATCGCTGAACAAGCCGGCCTGATCGTGGACTCTCGCGGAGAATCCCAGCCAAAATGCGCAACCTGGTCAGAGCCTGAAGCCTGAACCGTGAATGAGGTGTCTCAGTCGATCGGCCAGCGCGGTCAAGAAGATCACAAGGAAGGCCAGCGTGTCGCGTCATCCGGAATGGGGCGGATGCCGGTCACGGCCTTGGTAGCTGCATCCAGGAGTTCCCGTTGAATAGAGGCCGGATGGGGTGATTCAGCGTCATTAGCTGATAGAATCTGCGCGGCTGGCATGTCCAGTGGCGGCGATGCCAGAAGCCTGGCCGGGTTTCCGCTCGTATTGCGTACTTAAAGTAGGTGCGCGGAAGCAACGGCAAAAAGACAGCATCGTGTTAAGTACAACTGCCCGGTGATGCCACCTCGCAGTATTGGTGCCGTCATTTGAAGCCGATTCGGCGGAAACAGTAGACACGCCAGGTTCAGGTCTTGGTGGGGCAACCCGTGGAGGTCCGTGGCGGCTCCTCCGTACCATCTGGCTGTGCAATCTGAGGAAATTGGGAAGAACCGGGGGCAGACGAGGTTTTTATGAGGGTTTTGACGGTTTTTGGAACACGCCCCGAAGCAATCAAGATGGCGCCGGTGGTCAAGGCTCTGGGATCGGATCCCGCCTTTGAGAGCAGGGTGTGCGTTACCGCCCAGCATCGTGAAATGCTCGACCAGGTACTCAAGTTATTCGAGATTCGTCCCGACATCGACCTGGATATCATGCGACCGGGCCAGAATCTCACTGGTGTCACCAAAAGTGTCCTGGAACGCCTGAATGGCGTGCTCGAAGAGGAGCGCCCGGACGTCGTTCTCGTTCATGGCGACACCACGACTACATTCGCTGCCGCCCTGGCTGCTTACTATCAAAGGATTCCTGTCGGCCACGTCGAGGCGGGGCTGCGTACCGGCGACAAATATTCACCTTGGCCCGAAGAAATGAATCGCCGGCTTGCCGGTGCCATCGCCACGCACCATTTTGCTCCTACAGATCGAGCGAAGGAGAATCTGCTGGCCGAGGGGATTGATTCATCCGCCATTGAGGTTACCGGCAACACGGTCATCGATGCGCTTCTCGACGTTGTAGAGAAGGCCAGGGTAAATCCGAGCCTGCTTGCCGACCAGAAATTCGGGCACTCCGATAGGCGCATCATACTGGTCACCGGGCACCGACGCGAGAATTTTGGCGAGGGTTTCGAGAACATCTGCCGGGGGCTGGCTGAACTGGCCAGTCGTGAGGACATCGAAATCGTTTACCCGGTGCACCTTAATCCGAACGTGCAGAAACCAGTGCAGCAGATACTCTCCGGCCGAGAAAACATCCATCTCATCAAGCCGCTGGATTATTTGCCGTTTGTGGCTTTGATGGATCGTGCGGATTTGATTATCACGGATTCTGGTGGCGTGCAGGAAGAAGCACCGTCACTGGGTAAACCCGTTCTCGTCATGCGGGAAACGACCGAGCGCCCCGAAGCGGTCGATGCCGGAACAGTCCGCCTGGTTGGTGCCGATCGCCGAAGGATCGTATTCGAGGCCAGTCGTCTGCTGGACGATGCAACGGCCTACGAAGCCATGGCGCGTTCGCACAATCCGTATGGAGATGGACGGGCATCGACACGTATCATCAATGCTTTGCTGGGCAAGCCCGGCGCGGCGAACACTGCACGAATTATTCAGAATTGAGGATTGACCGAAATGGCAACTTCACTGAAAGAAGAGGCTCGTAGTCTGACTGAGAAAGAAGCCAGGGACTCGGGCGAGAGGCTTCAGCATTCTCACCTGTCTGATACGTCGGTGTCCGTCCCGGCAAGAAGAATCTGTGTTATTGGTCTGGGTTATATCGGACTTCCTACTGCAAGTCTGCTCGCTTCCCGAGGTTATAAAGTTCATGGTGTCGACGTATGTGAAGAAGTCATTAGCATCATTAATGCTGGTGATATTCATATTCAAGAGCCTGAATTGGATATCGTTGTGCGATCCGCAGTTGAGAGCAAACGTCTCAAGGCTGACACAAAACCTGCGCCAGCCGACATCTTCATCCTGTCGGTTCCAACTCCGTTCAAGGGTGAACATGAGCCGGATCTCACTTATGTGGAGAGCGCCACCCGGACCATGGCCGCAGTGTTGAAGGAGGGGGATTTGGTGATTCTCGAGTCAACCAGTCCGGTTGGCACGACCGAAAAGATGGCCGCATGGCTTGCCGAGGAACGCCCGGATCTTGCCCATGGCCGAGATGATAACGGCAATGATCATTGTCCCGGCGTGCTGCTCGCGCATTGTCCGGAACGTGTTCTCCCGGGACAGATCATGCGTGAGCTGATTGAGAATGATCGAATAGTCGGCGGTGTGAATGATGCCTCTACCAATGCGGCCGTGGCGTTCTATAAAACGTTTGTTACGGGTGAAGTACTGGCCACTGATGCCCGAACCGCCGAGATGAGCAAGCTGGCCGAGAACACATTCCGTGATATCAATATTGCCTACGCTAACGAGCTATCCATAATTTGTGACAAGCTCGGTATGGATGTCTGGGAGCTGATCAGACTGGCCAACCATCACCCGCGTGTCAACATACTGCAGCCCGGTGCCGGGGTGGGTGGGCACTGTATTGCCGTGGATCCCTGGTTCATTGTCAGCCAGGTGCCCGACGAGGCACGGCTGATCCGGGCTGCCCGAGCGGTGAATGATTGCAAGCCGGCCTGGGTGGTGGAGCAAATCATGTCACGCCTGCAAGGAAGGGGAACCGTCGCCTGTCTTGGCTTGAGCTTTAAGCCAGATGTCGACGATCTGAGGGAAAGTCCGGCGCTCGAGGTTGCCAGCATGCTGGCGGAGGATCCCGCCCTAAACTTGTTGGTGGTGGAACCCTATGTGGATAAGCTACCCACACCCCTCGCATCCCGCGCCAACGTCAAGTTGATGTCGCTGACTGAGGCTGTGGAAGAGAGCGACCTGGTTATTTCACTGGTGCGACATCGGGATTTTTGCAGCAACGCCGAGATGATCCGGGATGCGAACCCCGAATTTCTGGACTTTGTCAACATTCTGGGCCGCTAAACAGTTTCCGGTAAGCAGGTCAACTGGTCAGCGAAATCATGATACTTGAGCACAGAAACTTCGAAGGTCTCATTCGCCACCTGGCGAGCTTGAATCTGCTTGGGGTCCACTGGGTGGTTTCGGCACGCGAAGAGCTCGTGGCTGCGCTGGAAGTGGGACTGCCCTCCGACAAGCTGAGTGTGGGAACTCCCGAAGACTCGAATGCGATGGGCGACACCAGCCTCGTGTTGCTCGATCCGGAAGCTGGAGTCGAGTGCACTGCCATGTTGAACAGCTTGATGGACTCCACTGTCCGACCACTGATTCTTGTCTTGTCCGATGGCGATGATTTGCCGGATGCACTGGAAAGACCACTGAGCAGGATGGGGTACCGTCTCCCGGGCCATAGAGTCGCCAAGGCTTCGATCCTGCAAGTCGAGCCGGCGGGACTGGATCATAAGCGACACTTCGACGTCACCTCCTATTGGGATAGCCGCTATACGTCCAATCGTGATAGTGGGGCAGGGTCGTATGGCCGCCTGGCGCGATTCAAAGCCCAATTCCTGAACCGTTTCGTGCAGGAATGGGAGATCGGCTCTGTAGTTGAGTTCGGATGTGGCGATGGCGCACAACTTTCACTAGCGAAATATCCGAAATATGTCGGATTGGATATCAGTCAGGCTGTGGTTGAGAAGTGTCGACGACGCTTTGAGGGCGATCACTCGAAGCGATTCGAGCATTACAACCCGGAGTGTTTCGATCCTGTCACCTGTCAGGCGGAGCTGGCGCTGTCGCTGGATGTCATCTACCACCTATCCAACGACAGGATTTATCGCCAGTATCTTGAGCACCTGTTTGAGTCCGCCGTCCGCTACGTCATCGTTTACAGCAACTCGGATCAATCGGAGTTGCCGGGCGTCAACGAGTCGGCCGCGTACATCAGGTTTAGGGACTTCCTGAGTGACGTCGAGCGCTGGTTCCCAGGTTGGAGCCTGGTCTCGGCAGCGGCAAATCGCTTCCCGTACTCCGTACTGAATTCAGAGCAGACATCATTTGCCGATTTCTACGTGTTCCAAAAACGCGAGCAGTCCGAAAGTCGCTCGAATGACGATCAGCAAGTCATTGATCGGCTCGTTTTGCGCAAGGTGCTTAATACTCTTTCCGTTGCCGACGAAAATTCCGCACGATTATTGCAGGGCGTTGACCGGAACGAAGATCTGATTCGTGAATTATCCACTCAGGCAGGCAGCCTGGCTTCCGGCCTGGCAAATGAGGGTGAGCGGGCTGAAGTCGGGCGCAAATTGCTGTCCGAGCTGATTGATTCGAGTGACGAAAAGACGACAGAGCGGTTCAAAACGCTTCACAAGTCGATTGAGCGTTTGCAGTCGGAGCAGCAGACTGAGCGGGAAAAACTGTTCGATTCACTCAATCGTTGCAATGAGTTGCTGCAAGGGCAACTGACCAAGCTTGTAAACACGGTGGATGAACGGGAACGTCAACTCGAGCAGGCGAAGGTCGCGTTGCATGAACTACGTGATTCGGAAGTACCCGACCTGGAAAGAAGGTTGCAAGAGGCCAATGCCAAAGCCAAGCAACGAATCAATGCACTGTCTGGCGATCTTGACAAGGTCAAGAACGACCTTGAGTCGGCCAGGAAGCACGACATCCCGGCATTGAGAAAGCAGGTCGAGACGGAACGATTCATGGCCGAACGAGCTGTCCAGCAGCTGAAGAGCAGCTTGACCTATCGTGCCGGGCTTTGCTTCCGGGAGGCTGCAGGATCAATGCGAGGCCTGTTCCGTCTGCCCATATCGCTGTTCAGGGTCTGGCGCCAAGCCAGGCAACAGTCATCCGGAAGTCGGCTCCAGTCCGGCCCGCAGTTCAGGTTGATCCGTCAGGCACCTGCCTCGGAGTGGATAGCGCTCGGTACCAGACCCGCTTGGCAGACAATTAAGTTGCAGGGCTCGGGCGATGTCGGTGTGGTGGGGCGAGTGCGTGTGGAGTTGGCATCTGATGCCACTGAACGCTGTGGGCTGGTCCGCATCGAGTATCTGGATGCAAGGAACCAGTTGATCACTGCCAGGTATCCACGTACCAGTTTTTCCTCACGTGTGGGTCAATACCGTTATCTCAACACTACCGGCGACGTAGAAGTAGAAGAGGAGTTGTTTAGGCTGCGCCCCCCCAAGGGTGCCCGGGCCGTGCGTCTGGGGTTCCAAAGCTGGCATTGTGAGGGCCAGCTGCTGATGCGCAACGAGCTTAGTCTGGCAAACGCAAAAGCCACGCATCGCCGGATTAGCCTGCCGGAGTTCACGCCGCCATCGGCTGCGGTTCAGGAGGCGGGTGCTTTGGGTTGGCCAAAGCCGCCTGATAACGGGAAGTCGCTTGTACTTGGCGTGATGGATGAATTTACCGAGAGCTGCTTCAGCGAAGATCTTCGGTTGGTGCAGCCGCGGCCGGATAACTGGTACGCGCTGGCAATGAAGTATCGCCCTGTCATGGTGTTCGTCGAGAGCGCCTGGAAGGGAAACGGTGGAAGCTGGCAGTATCGGGTAGGCACCTATAGCATCAAGCCGGGCAGGGAGCTGGAGGAAATGCTGGCTTGGGCGCGCCAGGAAGGGATTCCTTCGATTTTCTGGAACAAAGAGGATCCCGTCCACCACGAGAAGTTCATGGAGGCGGCCTCACTGGCCGAGCACGTGTTCACTACGGACCGGAACATGGTCGACTCCTACAAGGAACGGACCGGCAACCCCTCTGTACATTCGCTTCCGTTCGCGGCCCAACCATCGCTTCACAAGCCGGCTCCGCTAGAGGGTCGTATCGCGAGAGCGTGCTTTGCAGGGAGCTGGTATGGCGACCGCCACGTCGAGCGTGGTGAAGCGATGAAGTGGTTATTGCGCGCCGCTCTCGAGCACGGACTGGATATCTTCGATCGGAACCACGGGACCGGCCTGTTTCCGTTCCCCGAAGCGTACCGGGAGGGCATCCGGGGCGGGCTGCCCTATCGAGAGCTGTGCCGGGAGTATGCCCGTTACAGGCTGTTTTTGAATGTCAATTCGGTCACCGACTCGCCAACTATGTTTTCACGTCGCGTTTTCGAACTCATGGCCTGCGGCACGCCTGTCGTCAGCACCCCGGCCCGGGGGCTGGATGAGCTTTTCCAGACCGGTGCAGTCTGGGTGGTCCGGAACAAGGCAGAGGCCGATGAGGCAATCACTACCTTGCTGACCGACGATGACGAGTGGCGCCGCCGCAGTCTGGCCGGAATTCGGGAAGTTTTTCAGCACCATACCTACGCGCATCGAATCAATCAGGTCTTCAGAACTGTGGGCCTGAATGACCGTATCAACACCGAGCCAAGGGTACTGCTCGTCGGGCAGGCCGAGCGGCCCGAGGATGCAGATAGGTTGACAGCCATATGGCAAGCGCAGTCCTACGGGAATGCGGAGTTGATGATCGTGTGCGATAACCGGAACGTGGTCCGCCGGATCAGAGGTGCGGTTGAGACGGTCAGGCCAGCTGAAATGGAGAAGCGCCTTGCCGCAGATACCGGGAAGGTTGCAGCTATCGGGTGGCTTTCCGGCCAACACCAATACGGTAATCATTATTTGCAGGACCTGGTCAATGCCATGGCATATCGGCCAGAAGCCGTCGGTTGGGCTAAGTCCACCGAAGTCGACACTTTCCGTTATGAAGGAAACGCCTGTTTCGGGGGCTCTCTTTGGCGACCGGATGCCTTTCTGGAGCGATGGACGCGCTGGCACGACGGGCCGTTATCGGACAGCGGGTTGTTCGTAATTGACTCGGAAGAATTCAGTCCGAGCATTCAGCATGGTTCAGTTAGGGGGAGAGAGCATGTCTGAACAGAGAAGCGTGCTGATCTGTGCCAATCCTGATCTGAACTATATCGACGGGTCGTCGATATGGGCGCAGACGATTGCGCTGGTCATTGCAGAAACGGGAATAGCCTCGGTGGACTTTCTGGCCAAGAGTAAGCCCGAACGTGATGAGCTGTATCTGCCTTTGAGAGAACACCCGGCAATTCAGATTATCGATGGAACCCGATTTACGGACAGCGGTCAGCTCTCAAGGCGCTTGAGTCCTGCAGGCATGGCGGATGCGGCCGTATTGCTGGATCAATCTGGTGCCTACGACCTGATTGTCGTCCGCGGCCTTGCAATTGCAAAAAGCCTGATGCGTCACACAAACTTGTTTGCCAGATGCTGGATTTATCTCACTGATCTTCCACATAATCAAACAGAATTTCATGCTGGAGAACGTGAGCAGGTCGCTCAGATCGCCAGGGACTGCCAACGCATAATGTGCCAGAGCGAGGGTTTCGTCAGGCTTTGGAAGGCACTGGCCCCGGAGCTGACAGAGGCAAAGTTTCTCCGCTATACGCCGGTCATCCATGAAGTTGCTGACAAAGCCATGCCAATCGCCGAGCGGAGCAGCCTCGTCGTGTATGCAGGCAAGTTCTGTGCCGACTGGATGACGCTTGAAATGACTGAAGTCTGGAAGGAGATGCGTGAGCGCCACCCGGGTGCCGTTCTGAGAATGATTGGCGACAAGATTCATCATGTTCCGGAAGATTACCACTTGCGCATGAAGGCGGCCCTGACCGGGACACCGGGACTGGAGTGGCCGGGAGCGATGTCGCGACAGGCAGTGCAGGATCAGTTACTGGAAGCCCGGCTGGGGTTGTCCTGGCGCTCCGAGAGCCTGAATCAGACCTTGGAGTATTCCACCAAGATACTAGAATACGGAGGTGCAGGCTGCGCGGCAATTATTAATCGAAATCCGTTACACGAAGAGCTTCTGGGGGAAGACTATCCCCTGTTCGCCAACACCCGTTGCCAGTTCGAGCGTGCGCTGAATACGGGGCTCGAAGAAGACGCATTAGCTCAGGCGGCGGCAGATCGACTGCGAACTCTAGCTAACGAGCATACCTTTTCGCGGCGTGTCAATCAGTTTGCTCAGTGGATGAAAAGTGTTTCTGCCCAAACGGCATCAATTAGCGCTGGAGATGATCAGCCATTGTGCGTCCTAGTGGCGGGGCATGATCTGAAATTCTTTGAGCCCATCAAGGAAAAGCTTGATCGAGTTGGCCAATTTGAGTTTCTCGTGGACCAGTGGTCCGGCCATAACAAGCACGATGAGACCCGAAGTCGTGAATTGCTGGGTCGTGCAGATGTCATCGTATGTGAATGGTGCCTTGGTAATCTCAAGTGGTATTCTCACAATATAGGGCCTCACCAACGACTCATCGCAAGATTTCATCTTCAGGAACGCGAATTGCCGTATGTCGCGGAAGCCAACTGGGATGAAATTGAACATATTGTTTATGTGAGTGAATTCATTCGACGAGAAGGCCAGAAAACCTTTGGCTTTCCCAGTGATAGAACATCTGTAATTGCAAATTACCTGGAGCCGGAACGCTTTCAAAAGAGAAGCAAGGCGAATGATGCACGGTTTACAATCGGAATGATTGGTTGTGTGCCTTCACGCAAGCGCCTTGATATTGCTGTTGATTTGATTGAGGAGCTTGTCAAAGTTGATTCTCGATACTGTTTACGCATAAAGGGACGTCATCCTTTTGAATACGGTTGGCTCGCAAAGCGCGCTGATGAACTTGACTACTATCAGGGGCTTTTCAGGAGGATCAATTCCAATCCCGATATGTTACACCGGGTTATTTTTGATCCAGCTGGCGATGATGTAAATGAATGGCTATCTATGGTTGGCTATATACTTTCCCCCTCAGACTTTGAATCCTTTCATATGGCCGTAGGGGAAGGTATTCTGGCCGGGTGTCAGCCCATAGTCTGGAACTGGGATGGTGCCAGAGAGATATGGGGAGACCATTGTGTAGTTGATCATTTGACAGAAGCTAGACAAATGGTGCTTGATCCATTCAATCCCCCATGTAAACTGCCGCCACACATGGATCCAGAAAAGGTTATTGGAGACTGGATTAACCTACTTATCGACCGTGGCCACGGAGAAGCACATCCATGAGCAAAGGTATTAGCCGGTTGGGCGTTTTTGTTGGTGGCATGCGTTGTGGTTCCACGGCCATAAATGATTATTTGAAACAGCATCCTGAGGTATGCGTGCATTCGCGCAAGGATCCCCACTTCTTCTCTGGCAAGAAGAACTGGTTGCTGGGCTGGGATCACTATCTTGAGGGTTGGTCTCATTTTGATTCGGAGAGACACAAGATTGCGTTTGAAAGTTCGACTCATTACACAAAGTATCCCTTGTACAAGCCCACTGCGAAGCGGATGGCGTCGTCACCATATGACATGCGGTTGATTTACGGGGTTCAGGATCCGCTTGCCAGGGTGGAATCTCACTTTATTCACAATACAGGCAAAGGTTACCTGAACCCGCACGATGCAACAGAGCGAAGAAAGCTTCTTGAACAGGCGGTCAATGTCTCTAACTATGACTTGCAGGTTGCACGCTTTGAGCGCTACTTTTCGCACTATCAATTGATGGTGCTTCGCACTCGCGATTTGATCTCCAGGCCCATGGAAGTGCTGGAAGCGATCTGTGATTTCCTCGGTATTGATTCCAGCTATGAGTTTGAGAAGATTTCCCGTCGTCCAAGGAGGTTCAAACACGATTTCGAAGCAGCCCTGCTGACTGACGCCGAGAAGTCCTGGGCTGCATCCTTGCTAAGAGAGCCGATTATGCGTTTCCAGGAACGATATGATGTAGTCATCTGGGATGGTGAACAGTATTGCAATGAATAGAGTTCTAGTGACCGTCGATGTGGAGGCCTTGCCTGCGCGAGCAAGAAGAGATCATGTCCAGCGTTTGATTTGGGGGGAGCACCCCAGGGGGAGAGCTGGTATTGCTGAGATATGTGATCTGGTAGAAGAGTTTGGCGGGGTAGCGTTGTTCTTCCTTGAGGTGGCGGGTAGTCTATATGATCTTGCCAGCTATAGGGAGATCAATAGCTATCTGACCAGGCGTGGTCACCTTGTCGAATGGCACTATCACCCGGAGATTCTGGGCAAAAGCTTCTGGCGTCAGTGTGGGGCAACTGGCTCTACCTTGCGCCAGGATTTGTTTGATGCAGATGATGCCAATTTGATTCTCAAGTGGGGATTGGAGCAATTTGTTAAGGTTGCTGGAAGAATGCCCTGCGCATACCGTGCGGGTTCATTTCGTTGGAACCGTCAAACGCTTGCGTTTCTCTCCGAAAATGACATTGGTTTCTCATTTAATGCATGTGCCGAGACCGCGCTAAGGGATAACTACGCTACATTCAAACCAGATAGTCCAAGGCCGTTCTACTGGGAGAATGGTGTTATTGAGGTTCCCTGTGGCGAACATGTGGTGGGTACTGAGGTTGTGCATTTTCGATTCCCGCGCCCATTTCCGAAGGATTGCGGACCTCGCGAGTTGGCCAGAGCGATTGCGTCACGCTCAGGAGGTCCAGTTCAGATTCTGTTGCACTCATGGTCGCTCCTCGACAGGGATGAGCATGGATATTTTTATTATCGTAACTCGGATCGAATCAAAGCTTTCCGAAGACTGCTCGAGCGCTTGACGAAAGAGTTCTCGATTCCACCCACTCCCGACCTTTTTATCTCCAATTTGCATTCCCTTCTGCAAGATGACGAACAAGTCCCACTCCCCACCGTAAGTTCAGTGGTATCCAGCGAAAGCAATGTTCATGTTAAGTGATGCAGCCTGCAAGCTGGCTACTCAGCCAATTCGGAAGAGAAATCTTGCCCGATTGAGAATTGCGGTAGACGGGGATGTGGCGATTTCTCCTTCCTACCCCGATATAAAAATAGATTTGAGAAGCTTTGACTGGAAGGATCGTGGATACAGCAGAAACTGGTGGTGGTCAATGCAGCAATTGCCAAGCGTGGCCTGGTCAGCAGGAGACCTGGACGTGCTGGACTCAGAGTTTCGCAAGAAAATTATGCTCCTCAATGAGAGTCTGATCGGTTCCTGGAGCCGAGAATGTCGTGGCAAACCCAGCACCGTTCCCCTCGCTTGGCACGACCATGCTTCCGCTCTGCGCGCTATCCACCTTTTTCGCTGGACGAGTAGCCTGTTCGCGGCCAAATGCATAGAAACCGATATTGAGTCCAATAAAAAATTGATCCTTGAGCATGCTCATTGGTTGGCGGACTCCGCGAATTACTCCATGGGGAACAATCATGGCTTTGAGCAGTCATGGATTTTGCTTGAGATTGCATGTGATTGGCAAGGCGTCGATGAGCTACGTCAGTATGAAGAGCTCGCGTGTAGGCGCCTTCGGTGGGAGGTGGAAGAGGCGTTTACGAGCGATGGAGTACACATCGAGAATAGCCCGGAATATCAATACTTCATGTTGAAGCGGCTTCGTCAGTTACACAAGTTTCTTGAGGCTAGACATATGGAGCTTATAGGGCTGGATTGTGCACGTCTGATCAAGAAATCTGAGCATTTTCTTCAGTCGTTGGTTATACCAGATGGCAGGTTTCCGCTGATTGGGGATACGCAGAATAAGCCGAAGTATCGAGATGATCTCATCAGGTACCATAAACAGAATAAGGGGGAAGGTGACAGAAAGGTTGATTATTCATCCTCCGGTTATTTTATCTGGCGAAGCTCTGAAAGGGAAGATAGTCCAGGTATTCATTTCATAATGAAGTGTGCTCATGATTCTCAGTATCATCGACATGATGATGATTTGATGGTTCACCTGGTGGTTGATGGGGACGTTGTTTTTGGGGATTCGGGCTTGTATATGCATGACGGAAAGTGCGCAGTTCGAGAGTATATGCGATCTCCCTATGCCCATTCGACCGTCTTTCCCGACGGAGTGACACGATCAAATCGGAATCCTAATAGGCTTCGAAAAAGACCTAACCTCATTTATAAAGAGAAATCCTTTTCGGTTATGGGAACTACCTTTCTTTTTGATGGGCTAGTTCTTTCAAGGCGATGTAAAATGATTGGACGCAGAGATCGAATCATGAAGATCTCGGACATCGCAAATAATAAGCATGGAGAAGATCGGAAGATGATTACGTCGTTCATTCTGCCATGGAAAGTGCAGGTAGAAGTCGATGATGAGGAACAGATTATCAGAATACCTTTCACTAGTGAACGTGATATTGAGTTGGAACGGATTAGTGGAGCCTTGGATCGGGTGCGAATCTTTCGGGGATGGAACGGGTCGGCCAAGAATTCTGCCGTGACTTCAGAGCTGGTAGGGCAACTGGCTGATGCAACGCGGCTGCAGATCGAGTGGACAGCTCGGTCAAATTCCAAGAGCAAGATTGAGTTATTGGTGAGGTTTGCTAGTACGCATGATAACCTCGATTCTGCCCGTTAAGGTTTTGTCTCTTTCCGGTCGGATTTTGTGAAATGGAAAATCTATTACTATGAAGAAAGAATTTAGGGTGCATCAGCATGGACTAGAAACTGTCTTTGTTGGAGAGTACGGGTCTATGTATAGTAGTTGCTTTTCAAGGAATTCTTTTTATGAACAGGGATTTCTTGATTATGTTCGCTCGCAACGCATTGAAGGTGTTTACCTGGATGTTGGGGCGAATATTGGCAATCACTCTATTTATTTCAGTCAGCACTGTCCGTCGGTGAGGGTATACGCGTTCGAACCCCTTTCACGCTACTCGAGCTACATTGAGAAAAATATCGAGGCGAATGGCATTGAAAATATTGTTATCTGTACCTTTGCTTTGGGTGCAGCACAACGTCAGCATCTTGTCAAGGTGAAGGCGGGTGAG
>SL_3KL_010_SEDDRAFT_10003442_pt1 | contig 14353 bp, 14 predicted proteins | sample SodLakKL_010_SED_2_FD_10381 | JGI IMG/M metagenome (IMG submission 10381)
GTGCGGTGCGCATCAAGCCGATCGCGCTGACCGCCATTTCGGCCATGGTGGGTGCGGCCTTCATCCTGACCGACCCGATCTTCAGCGGCCTGGCGATCTCGCTGATCTTCGGCCTGGCCGTCTCGACCCTGCTGACCGTGCTGGTCGTTCCCCTGCTGTACTATGCCTTCATCGGCGAAAGCGAGGTAGCCCACCTCCGGCGCCGCTAAGTCCGAGGGATAAACAGCGATGCTTGAATTGTCTGACCCCGCCCGGCGACGCGCGGGGTTTCTTTTTGTCTGCGGATTGATGGCGGCGGGCGCAATGCCGGATGCGCGCGCCGGGGAGCGTCTGTTTCACCTGGCCGTCTACGGTGGCCAGGCGGCCGAGGAGCGCATGCTCGACATCCTGACCCGCTTCGACACCGGCTTTCGCAACGCCTACCTTGTGGCCGTGGCGCCCGGTATGGTGGTGCGCGAGCATCCGCACTGGCGCCAGGAACTGGAGGGCCAGGTCGTCCGCCACTTCGGCGACCAGGATCACTGGGAGTTCAACGCCGCCTGGGTGGCGCGCTGGATGCGCTTTCCCTGGGATCACCATGTCGATACGCGCGCGGCCCTGGCCCTGGGGCTGTCCTGGGCCAGCGAAATTCCGCCGATCGAACCGCGCGCCAAGGAGGAAGAAGGCGAAAGCGCCCGTTTCCTGGGCTATGTCGGCATCGAGCTGGAGTTCGCCCCGCCGGGCGACAGCGACTGGTCGGGTTTCGCCCGTCTGCACCACCGCTCCGACGCCTTCGGCCTGTTCCACGACCAGCGCGGCGGATCGAACTTCGTCACGCTGGGCCTGCGGCGTCGGCTTTGAAGCGGTCGATCTGCAACAGTAGTCGCCGACCCTGGCCGGCCTCCAGCGGGAGTATTCGCTGAAGGCCTCGCCACCGCGTCGAACTGAAGCGGATACTCCCGCTGGAGGCCGGCATCGAAGGCACCCGGGCCAGATGGCCTCGGATGGCTTTAGCTGTTTCTCGTCCGGGCGGTCAACCCCGCGTCCCCAGCTTTGGAATCCGCTGACTCTGGTCGCGGAGTCGCTGCCGCAAGCCCTCGAAGCTTCAGCGATCCGCAATCACCAGACGGCAGTTGCTGAACTGCCGTCCGTCGATCTCGGCGCTGGCCGTGCCGCCCTGGCTTTCGAAGCGCAGATCCACTTCAGCAAAGCGCTCCGAGCCGTCGGTGCCCTCCTCGATGCGATCCAGCACGTGCACGAACTCCTGGAACACCAGTCCCATGTGGGCCGGGCCGATGCGCGCTTCCAGGCGCTCGCCCTGGCAGTCGTAGATGCGCTGCTCGATGTCGGCCGGAGTGGTCTGGTTCAGCAGCGGCAGGAACGGGGCCAGCGAGCCTTCCTGTTCGGCGGCAGGGTCCAGCCCCAGCAGATGGGTCATCAGCGCATACAGATCCACCGAACGCACGGTCGGAATCCGGCTGCCGGCGGCGAACGCGGGACCGTGGACGACGAATGCGCCATGCATTTCGCGCAGGGCCGGGTCCCAGCCGTGCTGGCCCATCAGCGAAAACTGGCGCTGGCCGGCCATGAACGGTCGATTGGAGATCAGCCAGCCCGGATCGGCCTTGGCGACCACGTCCGGCACGCGCCGATGCGTGCCGAAACGGAAGCGGGCCGGGACGTCCTCGCGCGCCCACACGCGCAGGTGCGGGTGCGCGCCGTCCAGGGCGGCGACGATCTCGTCGACCTCGGTGTCGGTGGCCCAGATCTGTGCCGCCGGGCCCCAGTCCGAGACCAGCACGCGCGAGAGGTCGAGGAAGTCGTCGAGCATGATGTAGCGCTCGAAGTCGACCCAGCTCATGCCGTGGTCGGAGGTGATCAGGATGTGCATCTGGTCGAGCAGGCCGCGCTCCTCCAGGCCCTCGAACAGGATGCCCAGGTGGTGGTCGACGTCGATCAGGGCATCACGCACGGGATCGGCGCGCGGGCCGTGGCGGTGGCCCATGGAGTCGACGGCGCTGAAGTACAGGGTCAGGAAGGTCGGGCGCTCCTCGGCCGGCAGGTCCATCCATTCCAGCAGGGTCTCGACCCGCTCCAGGTGGGGCACGTCGTTGGAATAGAGCTTCCAGAAACTCGGCCGCACGCCGCGGATGCGCGCCTCGGAGCCGGGCCAGAAGTAGGTGCCGGCGCGCAAGCCCTGGTTTTGAGCCGTGACCCAGATCGGCTCGCAGGCCTGGTACCAGAAGCCGTCGCCGACCGCCTCGCGATTGCCCAGCGAAAAGCGCGCGTCGCGATCCGGGTCCCACATGCTGTTGGCGACCACGCCGTGCGTGCCGGCATGACAGCCCGTGACAACGCTGTAGTGGGTGGGAAAGGTCTTGGTCGGAAACACATGATGCAGGCCGTCGGCCTTGACCCCGCCGTCGACCAGGCGCTGGATCGCCGGGATCTCGGCCAGGTCAAAGTAGTCGTAGCGGAAGCCGTCGATGGAGATCAGCAGCAAGGGCAGCGGCCGCTCTTCCTCCGCCACGGGGCGGGTGTCCTGGCAGCCGCTCAGGGACAGCACCAGGGCCAGAAAGCAGGTCGATAGCAGGGCAGAGCGCATGGTCAGGCGGCAACAGGTCGGATCAGCGCTCGATTTTAGCCGCTGCCGGTTACACGCAGGTCACGGGGACACGGCGATCCCGCCGGTCTTCATCGCACCTTGCCGTGCTTTCGCAGTCCAAAGCCGCATATGCTGACTGTCGTGGCAAGCGGGCGTTGAAACGCCGGGAGAAGACCAGGTGCGCAAACTGTTGATCGTGATCGGTGGCCTGCTGGCCGTGGTGCTGGTGCTGATGCTGGCGGTCGTGCTGCTGGTCGACCCGGACGACTACCGCGACGAGATTGCCGCCCGCGCCAGCAACACGCTCGGGCGCGAAGTGCAGCTGGAAGGTCCGATCGGCCTGCGCCTGTTCCCCTGGCTGGCGCTGCAGATCGAGGAGGTTCAGGTCGGCAATCCGCCGGATTTCGACACGGCCCCGGTGCTGGCCCGGGTCGGTGAGGCCGCCGTGGCGGTGCGTTTGTGGCCGCTGCTGCGCGGCGAGCTGGAAATTGGCACGGTGCAATTGCGCGACGCCCACTTCGCGATCGTCACCGACGCTCGCGGCCGGAGCAATCTGGACGGCCTGCTGGCCGACGAACCGGCCCGGGTCGACGAGCCGGCGCCGCCCGACCTGTCGCGCCTGTCGCTGGGCCAGCTGCAGCTCAGCGAGGTCACGCTGGAACTGCTGGACCTGGGCAGCGGCGAGCGTACCGTGGCCAGGCTGCAGTCCCTGGAACTGGACCCGTTTCGGGCCGACCAGGCAGTGCCCTTCAGCCTGCGCGGCAGCGTTTCCGACGGCGAGACGGTCCTGGTCGACGGACTGGAACTGGACGGCCGTCTGCGCGTTGCGGCCGACCTTGCCCGGGTGGTGCTGGAGAACTGGCGTGCCCGCCTGGAGCTGCCGGCGGCAGCCGCGCGCGTCCGGGCCGAGGGTGAGCTGGAAGCCCGGCTCGACGGCCCGTCTCCGGTCCTGGTCCTGCCGCAGCTGAGCGCGCGCGTTGACGCCGGCGACCAGGACATTCGCTTCGAACTGCGCCAGCCGCTGCGGCTGGTGATGGACGATGCGCCGGCCGGTGAGCTGGCGGCGGCGCGCCTGAGTCTGAACGGCCAGGCGCTGGACCTGTCCGGTTCCTTTGTCCTGGGCGACCCGCTCAGCGCGGAGCTCAAGCTCAGCGGCGAGCGCCTGGACCTGCGCCCGCTCATCCCCGCCGATGACGGGGCCGCCGGTCCCGGCGCCGGCCCGGGCGATGCGGCGGCCGACTTCTCCGCCCTGGTCGGCCCGCGCCTGGGCCTGGATCTCGACCTCGACGAGGTCATCGTCAGCGACGCCCTGCGCGTCAGCGAGCTCAGCGCCCAAGCCCGCCTGCGCGATGGTCGGCTGCAGCTCGAGCCGGTACAGGCCGGGCTGTTCGGCGGCAGTTTTGCCGGCAGCGTGGACGTCGACTTCACGGTCTCGCCGCCGCGGACCCGGATCCAGCCCAGCGTGAGCGGCATCCGCGCCGAGCAGGTGGCCCAGCTGCTCAGCGAGACCGCGCCGCTGCGCGGCCTGGGCGAGATGAACCTGGATTTCCGCTTCAGCGGCCTGAGCGTGTCCGAGATTCTCGCCAGCCTGGACGGCGAAGGCAGTTTCAGCCTGGATGACGGCGCCCTGATGGGCGTGGATCTGCGCCGCCTGATTGACGAAAAGCTGACCGTCAGCACCTTGGCCAACGTCAACCAGGCCTTCGGCGGCGAGACACCGTTCCGGAGCCTGAACGGCAGCATCCGCGCCGAATCCGGGGTGATCTTCCTGCCCGACCTGAACCTGACCGCCGCGGATTTCGGCGCCGCCGGGCAGGGCCAGCTGGACTTCGCCGCCGGCGAGGTCGCCTATCGCCTGGACCTGCGCCTGGGCGAGACCCTGGTCGAGCGCCTGCCGCGCCAGCTGGCGCGCGCCACCGGCGGCGTGATTCCGCTGGCCATCGCCGGACCCCTGGCCCGGCCCAGCGTCCAGGTCGACCTGGCGTCGATTGCCGAGGGCGCGATCCAGCGCGAGCTGCAGGATCGCCTGCTGGACCGTTTGCGCCCGGGCGACGCGCGGCCGGAAGCGCAGGCCGAGCCCGAGGCGGACCAGGAAGACGAGCCGCGGCGGCGCGAACGCACCAGCGACCTGCTGCTGCGCAGCCTGCGCGACCGGCAGGAGCGCGAACGCGATCCGGATCCGCCGCCGGACCGGCCCTGAACGGGCCGGGTTTTATCAATAAGGTTTTCCTGATTACGTAATCAGGCAGGTTTCTGGATGCCGAGTCAATCGTGACCGGCGGGACGCCGCCGCATGGGCTGCAGGCTCAGGTAGGTCAGGCTGCGCCACAGCCATTCGGCCGGGCCGAACCGGAACCTGGTCATCCACCAGTGGCTGAACCCACCTGGACGGCGAAGAAGGCCAGCACGAACAGCGGGTGGGACCAGCGCGGCAGCTGGCCCCACAGGCCCAGGCCGTGGCCGTAAAAGATCCAGGTCCACAACAGCGACTGCAGCAGGTAGTTGGTCAGCGCCATGCGCCCGACCGGAGCTAGCCAGCCTAAGCGTTGGGCGCCCAGCATGACCAGCGAGAGGTAGGCCAGCGACAGCACCACGGCGGCCAGGGTGTAGAAGCTCAGGGCCAGCGCCGACAGGGTCGACGGCACGATCAGGTTTCCGGCCACCAGGCCCAGCCAGGCGGCCAGCGCCCCCAGCGGCAGACCCAGGACCAGGCCGCGCGACCGCCAGCGTCGGAAAAACATGCGGTGCTCATTCGGCTTGAGCAAGCGCTGGGTTTCGATCAGCCAGCGCCCGATCAGGAAGAAGCCGACGATGGGCGGCACCCAGAACAGAAAGCTGGAAAACAGGAACTGCATGTCGCGCGCTCGCTGGCCCACGTTTTCGGTCCAGCTGCCGGTGGCGTTGATGACCGCCGCCTGTTCGACGTCCGCCACCAGTTCCTGGTGGGCTTGCTCGAAGCCGGCCTGGATTCCGGCCTGGAGGTCGGGATCGCTGGCCGCGGCCAGCAGTGCGGCCACCCCCAGCCAGACCACCAGGCTGGGCACGGCGAAGAACACGACCGCCCATTTCCACAGCCGGCGGGTGGGGGTGGTGCGGAAGAACAGAATCATGAACAGGGCGCAAAGCGCGTAGACCAGCAGGATGTCGCCCGACCAGACCAGCAGCAGGTGGGCCAGCCCGAAGGCGGCCAGCACCAGCAGGCGGCGCAGATACACGCCCCAGAACGGTGCGCCGCGTTCCGCGGCGCGCCCGGCCATGAGCGCGAAGCCGGCGCCGAACAGGATCGAGAACAAGGCCACGAACTTGCCGGTGAACAGCATCGCGATCAGGAAATCGACGACCCGGTCCGGTCCGCTCAGGCCGGGGTCCGGCCCCAGCGCGATCGCCTGGATCGGCAGCGTGAAATAGGCGAAGTTGACCATGAAGATCCCGAGCAGCGCGAAGCCGCGCAGGACGTCGAGATGATCCAGCCGCTGCTGAACCGGCGTCAGTGATGCCGCGCTCATGTCGACCTCCTGCCCGAAAGCTTTGCTGCCGCTGATGGCTACCGGCATGATAGCCGAGCGCCGCCGTTCGAACGCGGTTCATTGTCGCGGGCGCGGTAGAATGACTGGCATGGCACATGCCCCCCTGACCAAGGCAGCCGAGAGCGGCAAGCGCGCGCTCGTCCTGTCGCGCGCCAGCCATTCGCAGCAGGCCCTGGTCAATTTCGTTTTCGGGCCGGCCCAGGCGGTCTGGCCGTCCACCGACATCGGCCTGAAATGGCTCGGCGGCGACCTGGTCTGCGAGCAGTGGATGGCAGCGGCGCCGGTGCGTTTCGGCCACGGCGACGGCTGGAGCTGGTCGCGCAACGACGAGCTGCTGGCCGTGGCCATGGTGGCACCGGATGAGGGCGATCCGGCCGAAACCACGGCCCGCTTTTATCGCGAACTGATCGCAACGGTGCGTTCGGCCGGTTATCCGCACCTGCTGCGCATCTGGAACTACCTGTCCCACATCAACGGCGGCGACGGCGACAACGAGCGCTATCGACGCTTCTGCGTCGGACGCGGGCAGGCCCTGGCCGAGGCCGGCCTGGAGGATGCCCGGATGTGCGCCGCGACCGCGATCGGCAATCACGACGACCGCTTTCGCCTGTTCGCCCTGGCCGGCCGCACGCCCGGCCAGTCGGTGGAGAATCCGCGCCAGGTCAGCGCCTGGAACTATCCGCCGATCTACGGCGCCAGAAGCCCCGCCTTCGCCCGCGCCACCGCCGTCAGTCTGCAGGATCAGCGCACCGCTCTGCTGATCTCCGGGACGGCCAGCGTGGTTGGCCACGCCACCGCCCATCCCGGCGACGTGCTGGCCCAGACCGACGAGGCGGTCAGCAACCTGGCCGCGCTGCTGGCCGAGGCGGCCAGCGATCTGCGGCAGCCGGGCCTGGCCCGCTTCGGCAGCGAGTCGGCGGCCCGCGTTTACGTGCGTCATGCCGAGGACTGGCCGGCCGTCCACGAGCGCCTGCGCGAACACTGGCCCAGCCTGCCGCTGGCCGGATTCCTGGGCGACATCTGTCGGCGCGACCTGCTGATGGAAATCGAAGCCTGGCACTGCGCATGAGGCATCCGGAAGTCAGCCGATGAAGCTGCAGCATTCGACTTGGCCCGAGGTCGAGGCCTACCTCGGCGAACTCAAGGCCATCCTCATTCCGATTGGCTCCACCGAGCAGCATGGGCCCACCGGCATGATCGGCACCGACATCCTGTGCCCGGAGATCGTCGCCGAGCGCATGGCCGAGCACACCCGCATCCTGATCGGCCCCAGCCTGGGCGTCGGCATGGCCCAGCATCACCTGGCCTTTCCCGGCTCGATCAGCCTGCGTCCCTCGACCCTGATCCGCGTGCTTGCCGACGTGGTCGAATCGCTGGCCGGCCAGGGTTTCACCCATTTCTTCTTTCTCAACGGGCACGGCGGCAACATCGCCACGGTGCAGGCCGCCTTTTCCGAAATCTGGGCCGGCAGCAGCTTCGCCGGTGCAGCCAGTCCCTTGCGCCTGCGCCTCCACAACTGGTTCCAGGGCGAGCGCGTGCTGGCCTTGTCGCGCGAGCTGTTCGGTGACGGCGAGGGCAGCCACGCCACGCCGTCCGAGATTTCCCTCGTGCTGTCGGGCTATCCGCAAGACCGGCGCAGCGTGACGCTGCACCCGGAGCAGGCGCCGACCGGACCGATCCACGATGCCGCCGATTTTCGCCGCCGGCATCCGGACGGCCGCATGGGCGCCCGGTCCGCTCTGGCCACGCCGGGGCATGGCCTGCGCCTGCGCGAGGCCGCGACGGCCGATGCGCTGGACGCCTGGAAGCGCTTCGTCACCCTGTGACCTGAATGGTCGCCCGCGCGCCCCGGGACGGCGCGGTCGGGGACGCAAAAATCCGCACTAAGCCCCTGTTTCTGGTGATGCTGTTGTCGCCGCGTTCCATTTAGGCATGCTGCTTGCATATTCAGGGTCATGGAGGGCAATTCCGCCCAGACACGCGCCATCAAGGGGAACGCCACATGTACAGCTCAAGCTCCAGCGGACCAGCCGATCCTTATTTCGATGACATCGACGAAATGGACGACCTGTCGTTCACCTTCGCCTTTCAGCCGATCATCGACGAGGGACCGAACCGCGTCATCGGTTACGAAGCGCTGATCCGCGGCGTCGCCGGGCAGCCGGCCAGCGCGGTTTTGTCGACCATCCGGCCGGAAAACCGCCAGCGCTTCGACCAGGCCGTGCGCCTGCGGGCGATCCGCGAGGCCAGCCGCCTGGGCCTGCGGGCGCCGCTGCATCTCAACTGCAGCTGGCTGAGCCCGGCGCATACCCGTGCCGCCATGGTCGGCCTGCTCAATGCGGCCAGCGCCAGGGGCATACGGCGCGAGGATCTGGTCCTGGAGCTGCAGAATCTCGATCAGTACAACTCGATGGAAGAGCTGAAGCAGATCCGCCAGGGCATGCGCGATTTTCGCGTCCGCCTGCTGGTCGACCGCTTTGGTGCCGGCAACGCCGACCTGGCCCGGCTCGCCTTTCTGCGCCCGGACATGGTCAAGCTGGATCGCCAGTTGATCGCGGGTATTCAGAACGGTGGCGCCCGCCAGGGCATCGTGACCGGCGTGGTGGCGATGTGCCGCACGCTGAACATCCAGGTCGTCGCCGTGGGCGTGGAAGAGTTCGCCGAGCTCAGCTGGCTGACCGGCCAGGGCGTTCGCCTGTTCCAGGGCTACTACTTCGGCAAGCCGGCCATCAACCGGGTGCCGGAAGTGGAGCGTTTCAAATTCGACCGCTTCCTCGGCGACCAGGAAACGCGCGGCGGCGCCGCGAGCTTCAGCGCCTGCTGACGGGCTGCGCGGTTCAGCCTCGCCGGCGCTGCAGCTCTTCCAGCACGCCGTCGAGGCTGCTCCCGGCCGCGCTCAGGCACACCAGCAGGTGGTACAGCAGATCTGCCGCCTCTGAGTCGAGCTTGTTGCCGGTGACCGCGGCCAGCGCGGTTTCCACCCCTTCCTCGCCGACCTTCTGGGCGCAACGGGCCAGGTCGCCCTGCAGCAGCCGGGTGGTGTAACTCTGCTCTGGATCGCCGTCGCGGCGCGACTCGATCAGCGCCTGCAGGCGCGCCAGCAGACCGACCGGCGGCCAGTGCGTGTCACCGAAGCAGGTGTCGGTGCCCAGGTGGCAGGTCGGGCCATGCGGAACAGCCTGGATCAGCAAGGTGTCGCGGTCGCAGTCGGCGGCCAGGTCGACCAGCGCCAGCACGTGGCCCGAGGTTTCGCCCTTGGTCCACAGCCGCTGCTTGCTGCGCGAGTAGAAAGTCACCTGGCCGCTGGCCAGGGTTTGCTCCAGCGCCGCGGCGTTCATGTAGCCCAGCATCAGCACGCGCCCGTCGCGCGCGTCCTGGATCACCGCCGGCAACAGGCCGTCCCCTTTGCCCCAATCCAGTTTTTCCACTTCTTCGGCAGTCAACATGCGCATATCCGCTCTAAACAGTTCTTATCTGCGTTTATCCGCGTTCATCTGCGGTTTTCTTGTTAACTTGGCATCAAAATACCTCCGGTATTTGATGCTCGGCATTTGCGGCGCATGTCCGCAAATGCCTCCGCTTCGCGTTCCCGGCCGTGACGGCCGGGCTAAGAAATTCTTGTGATAATTCGCCGCTCGCCCAGCCAGCGCTTCAGCTCGGGAATCGCGATCTGCCCTGAGTGAAACACCGTGGCCGCCAGCGCGCCGTCCACGTCGGCCTGTTCGAACACCTCGAGGAAATGCTGTTCGCTGCCGGCGCCGCCGGAGGCGATCAGCGGTACCCGGCTCAAAGCCCGGATGTGGGCCAGCTGCTCGAGGTCGTAGCCGGTGCGCACGCCGTCGGCGTCCATGCAGTTGAGCACGATCTCGCCGGCGCCCAGTCGCTGCACTTCCTCGACCCAGTGCTCGGTGTCGCACCTGGGGTCGACCATGTTGTCGGGGTCGCCGGTGTACTGGCGCACCCTCAAGGCGCCGCCGTCGCGGATCGAGTCGATGCCCACCACCACGCACTGCGAGCCGAAGGCGTCGGCCAGTTCGGAGATCAGCGCCGGCCGCTCCAGCGCCGGTGAGTTGACCGAGACCTTGTCGGCGCCGGCATGCAGGACGGCGCGCGCCGTGTCCACGTCGCGGATGCCGCCGGCCACGCAAAACGGAATGTCGATGGCCTCGGCCACCTTCTCGATCCAGGCCACGTCCACGCTGCGGCGCTGCGGCGAGGCGGTGATGTCGTAGAACACCAGCTCGTCGGCGCCCTCGTCGCGGTAGCGCTCGGCCAGCTCGACGATGTCGCCCATCTCGCGATGATTGCGGAAGCGCACGCCCTTGACCACGCGGCCGTCGCGCACGTCCAGGCAGGGAATGATTCTTACCGCGACCACTGCGCAATCGCCTTCAGCGGCACCTTGCTCTCCAGCAGGGCGCGGCCCACGATGCAGGCCGCCACGCCGCTGTGCGAGACCTCGACCAGGTCGGATAGGCTGCCGATGCCGCCCGAGGCCTGGGTGCGGAGAGCCGCGTAGCGCGAAACCAGGGCCTCGTACAGCACCAGGCTGGGTCCGGCATACATGCCGTCGCGTTCGATATCGGTGCACAGCAGGTGCTTCAGGCCGGCATCGTAGAAGCGCTTGACCAGGGTGAACAGGTCCAGGCTGCCGGCTTCGGTCCAGCCGGCCGCGCGCGGAATCCAGCCGCCGTCGGTGGCGCGGGCGACGTCGAGCCCGGCCACGAGCTTTTCGCTGCCGAACTTGCGAATCCACTTTTGGAAGGTATCGGGCTCGCGCACGCACATGCTGCCGACCACGACCCGCGCGGCGCCGGCTTCCAGCCGGGCTTCGACGTCGGCCTGCGAGCGCACGCCGCCGCCGGTCTGGACCTGGATCGACAGCTTCGAGCAGATCTTGCGGATGATCTTGAGGTTGGCGTCGCCGCCGTGCCGGGCGCTGTCGAGGTCGACGATGTGGATCAGGCTGGCGCCGGCGTTCTGGTAGCGCTCGGCGACTTCCAGCGGATCGTCGTCGTAGCGGGTTTCGCGGTCGTAGTCGCCCTGCTGCAGGCGCACGACGTTGCCGTTGCGCAGGTCGATGGCGGGAATCAGCTGCATGATGAATGTCTCCTTGCCGAGCGACTCGGCCCCTCCGTGATGCGTAGTTTCAGTCGCCGGCGCAAGCCCGCCGTCATGTCGTGTCCTGCCGGGCCGCGCCCCTGCCCCGATGCGTCCGCCGGATCAGCCGGCCTCCAGGAAATTGGCCAGAATCCTGGCACCGGCCGCGGCCGATTTTTCCGGGTGGAACTGGCAGGCGGCGAAATTGCCGCGGCGCACCACCGCCGCGAAGCTCTGGCCATGTTCGCTGATGGACACCGCATCGGCAACCGGCGCGGCGTAACTGTGGACGAAGTAGAACCACTCCTGGCCGCTCAGGCCCCTGGCCAGCGGGTCGTCGGGGCGGTCCACTTGAGCTGGTTCCAGCCCATGTGCGGCAGGCGTTGATCCGCCCGCACTTCAAGCTTGCGCACCGTGCCGGGGATGAGCCCCAGGCATTCGGCGTCGCCCTCCTCCGAGCGCTCGAACAACAGCTGCAGGCCCAGGCAGATGCCGAGCACGGGCTGGCTCAACTCGCGAATGACCTCGACCAGCCCGGCCTCGCGCAGCGCGTTCATGGCCCAGGCCGCCGCGCCCACGCCGGGCAGGATGACCCGCTCGGCCGCGCGGATCTCATCGGCGTCCCGCGTCAGCACGCTCTGAGCACCGAGCCGGTTCAGCGCATGCACCACCGAGCCCAGGTTGGCCCCGCCGGAATTGATCACCGCGATGGTCATGAGGCTGGCCTCGCGCGCATGAAAAGCCTCTCGCAAAGACGCAAAGGCGCAAAGGAACGCAAAGAAAAAGAAAGAAGGGGGTTCGACAGCGGAGAGGACGCGTCATCCTTCCCGCCCAAAGAAAAACCTCTGCGCCCTCTGCGTCTCTGCGCCTCTGCGTGATGCTTTAAATTTCTGATCTGCCCGGTAGACATGCTCACAACAGGCCTTTTGTGGACGGCACGCCGGCGGTCACGCCGCGGGACAGCGCCGGGCGCAGGGCTCGGCCTACGCCCTTGAAGCAGGCTTCGACCATGTGGTGGGTGTTTTCGCCGGACAGCTCGATGTGGATGGCGCAGCGCAGGGTCTGGGCCAATGATGCGAAGAAGTGGCTGACCATTTCGGTATGCAGGTCGCCGACCGACTCGCGCGGAAACTCGCCGTGCAGCACGAATACCGGCCGGCCCGATAAATCCACGCTGACCTTGGCCAGCGATTCGTCCATCGGCAGCAAGAAGCCGTAGCGGCCGACTCCGACCCGGTCGCCCAGGGCCTGGTCCAGTGCCGAACCCAGCGCCAGCGCGCAGTCCTCGACCGTGTGGTGTTCGTCCACGTGCAGGTCGCCTTGGGCATCCAGTTCCAGGCTGAACCCGCCGTGGGCGGCGATCTGTTCGAGCATGTGATCGAAAAAGCCGATGCCGGTCTGAATGCGGATCGGCTTGGGCGCGTCCAGGTTGACCGCCACGGAAATCCCGGTCTCGTTGGTGCGCCGTTCGACCTTGCCGGTGCGCGGGGTCTCGAGGATGGCGGCAGCAATCGCCGGCCAGTCCAGGCCGTCGCTGCCGATGCGGTAACCCTTGAGTCCCATGTTGGACGCCAGCTGCAGGTCGGTCTCGCGGTCGCCGATCACCGCCGACTGGGCCCGGTCCAGGCCGGGATCACGCAGGTAGTCCAGCAGCATGCCCACGCCCGGCTTGCGGTTGGGCGAGTGGTCCTCGGGCAGGCTGGGGTCGATGTGGACGGCGTCGAATGTGATGCCCTGCGAGGACAGAATCTGCAGCAGCAGATTCTGCGGGCCCTCGAACTGCTCTTGAGGAAACGACTCGGTGCCCAGGCCGTCCTGGTTGGACACCATGACGAAGCGGAAGCCCGCGCCTTTCAGCCGCAGCAGGGCCGGGATCGCGCCGGGCATCAGGCGGAACTTGTCGTAACTGTCGATCTGCTCGTCGGGCGGCTCTTCGATCAGGCAGCCGTCGCGGTCGATGAAAAGAATCTTGCGCAGACTCATGAGTGCCAGTCCTTCAGAAATTCGGTGAGTGCGAGCATCTCGGCCTCACTGCCGATGGTGATGCGCACGCAGTGGTTCAAGCCCTGCTGGGCCGACTGGTCCCGGAGTCGGATGCCGGCCTGCATGGCCGCGCGCATCAATGCGCCCGAGTCGGCCACGCGGGCCAGCACGAAGTTGGCCCGGCCCGGCCACACGGCCAGCACGTCGGGGTGGGCGGCCAGCTGCTCCAGCAGCACGGACTTGAGTCCGGCCAGGGTGGCCAGTTGGCCCTCCTGCCGGGCCAGGGCCTCAGGAGCCAGCGCGGCCAGGGCCGCGGCCACGGAGGGGGTGGGCAGCGGGTAGGGGGCGATGATGCGGCGCAGCAGGTCGATCACCTGCCCGTCGGCAATGACCGCGCCGATGCGGCAGCCGGCCAGGGCGTAGGCCTTGGACAGGGTGCGCAGCACGACCAGGTTGGGCTGATCCTTGACCTGTCCGGCCAGCGAGGGCCGGTCGCAGAACTCGATGTAGGCCTCGTCGATCACCACCAGGCCGTGGCCGGCGACCCGGCGCGCCAGGTCCAGCACCGTCTCGGCCTCGATCAGGTTGCCGGTCGGGTTGTTGGGCGAGCACAGGAAATACAGGCGACACGGCGGGGCCTGCCCGATGGCGGCCAGGTCAAGGCGCCAGTCCCCGTCGGCCTCGAGCAGCGGGACCTCGATCACCTCGGCGTTCTGCACCCTGGCGCTCAAGGCATACATGCCGAAACAGGGCGGGCAGATCAGCACCCGGTCAGCCCCTGCGCGGCAGAACACGCGCACCAGCAGGTCGATGCCCTCGTCGCTGCCGCGGGTGATCAGCAGCCGGGATTCGTCGACGCCGTAGACCTCGGCCAGGCGGGATTTCAGCGCGGCCGGCTGCGGGTCGGGATAGCGGTTGAGGCCCAGGCCGGAATCACCGGCCGGCGGCCACGGATTCTCGTTGGCGTTCAGGAGCACGCCGGCGCTGTCGGCCAGGGCTCGGGCCGAGGCGTAGGGCTTGAGGGCGCGGATCTCGGCGCGCGCCAGCTCGGCCGGGTTGGCACTTGAGTTCATGAGCGGGCCAGCTGGTCCAGGCGCAGGGTGATGGCCAGTCGGTGGGCGTCCAGGCCCTCGTGCGCAGCCAGGCGTGCGCCGGGCGG
>SL_3KL_010_SEDDRAFT_10003443_pt1 | contig 14352 bp, 15 predicted proteins | sample SodLakKL_010_SED_2_FD_10381 | JGI IMG/M metagenome (IMG submission 10381)
CGAAACGCACAACCTGCCTGATCTTGTTGGTAATATAACTGTTGCGGGACTGGGGAAGGTGTTTGAGCAAGGGATAAATCCTTCGGATGATGTTTCCGGAACCCCCGGGATGCCTGGCTTTCCACTCGGCCAGGTGTTTGTTGTAACCGGCAAACATTTCATCGGCCCCGTCACCCGACAGGGCTACCGTCACTCTCTGCCGGGTTTCACGGCTCAGAATATACACTGCCAGTGCCGATGAGTCGGCAAAAGGCTCGTCAAGATAATCCAGCACCGGGAAAAGCCCGTCAAGCAAATCGTTGGTGGTTAATGAAAAAACGGTATGGTTGGTTTTGTATTTTTCGGCTACCATGCGTGCATAACGGGTTTCATCAAAGTGTGGTTCATCCCTGAAACCGATGGAGAAGGTGTTGAGCTTATCCACATGCCGGGAGGCAAGGGCAGTGATGATGCTGCTGTCGATACCTCCGCTCAAAAAGGTGCCCAGGGGAACATCCGATACCAGCCGTTTTACCACAGCAGCTTCCAGCTTTTCTTTTAACTGGGCCTTGGCTTTTTCATAAGAAGGAGGTTCCTTTTGTTGAGAAGAAAAGGCAGTGCTTTCCCCTATGCGGTAATATTGCCCGGTTTGAAGACCGTCAGGGGTTGCGGTCATCCAGTGGCCGGGCATGAGTTTTTGCACTCCTTCCAGAATGCTCCAGGGACCGGGAATGTAGTTCAATTGCAGGTAGATTTCCAGGGAGGTTCGGTCCAGTCTGCGCGGGATGCCCATGGCCATCATGGCTTTCATTTCAGAAGCAAAAATCATGTGGTTTTCATCCCGGAAAAAATAAAGGGGTTTGATGCCTATACGGTCCCGGGCCAGCAACAGGCTGTTTTCTTCCCGGTCGAAAAAGGCAAATGCAAAAAAACCCTGCAGGTCGTCAAGGCCATTCCTGCCATAATGGATCAACCAGTAAAGCAGAACTTCCGTGTCGCTTTGAGAACGAAAGCTTACTCCTTTTTCCAGCAGGGTTTTTCTCAGCTCCCTGAAATTGTATATCTCTCCGTTGTAAGCCAGAGTATACCTTCCGCTTTGGTCGGTAAAGGGTTGGGCAGCCTGGGAAGTGGTATCAATAACCGAAAGACGGGTATGGCCAAGGCAGATCCGGGGGCTGCTGAACAGGCCATTGGTGTCGGGACCGCGTCTGAAGAGTGTTTCAACAGCCCTGCTTACCGGTGCTTCCCAATCGGGCCCGGCTTCCGAAAAATTGTATATGCCTGCTATTCCGCACATGATATCCCGGTATTAAAAAGCACTGCCGGGGTTAATTCCGCAGCAGTGCTTTTGGCAGGTTGATTCCAGATTTTTTTATGGTTTGAAAACGTGCCTGCTGGTTAAAGATGGATCACCTCGTCATAAGCTGCTGCTGCGGCTTCCATAATGGCTTCGGACATGGTGGGGTGGGGATGTACGGCCTTGATCAGCTCGTGTCCGGTGGTTTCCAGCTTGCGGGCCACCACTGCTTCAGCAATCATTTCGGTAACATTGGCTCCGATCATGTGCACGCCTAATAGTTCTCCGTATTTTGCATCAAAGATCACTTTCACGAAACCGTCCTTGCTGCCGGCAGCACTGGCTTTACCGGAAGCGGAAAAGGGAAACTTGCCAATCTTGAGTTCATAACCGGCTTCTTTGGCGGCTTTTTCGGTGTACCCCACGGAGGCCACTTCCGGCACACTGTAGGTACATCCGGGAATGTTGTTGTAATCCATGGGCTCNGGNTTCTCTCCGGCAATTTTTTCCACGCAAATGATGCCTTCTGCCGAGGCCACATGGGCAAGGGCCGGGCCAGGAGTAACATCCCCGATGGCATAATAGCCTTCCACATTGGTGCGGTAAAACTCATCCACGGCAATTTTCCCGTTTTCGGTTTTGATGCCGGTTTCCTCCAAGCCAATCTTTTCAGTATTGGGAGTAATCCCTACAGCCGAAAGTACGATATCGGCTTCTATGGTTTCTTCTCCCTTTTTGGTCTTAACCACCACCTTGCATTTGTTTCCTTTGGTGTCGACAGATTCTACACTGCTGTTGGTCATTACCTTCATTTTCGACTTTTTGAAGGTGCGCTCCAGTTGTTTGGACACATCTTCGTCTTCCAGGGGAACAATATTGGGCATGTATTCCACAAGGGTAACCTTGGTGCCGATGGTATGATAAAAGTAGGCAAACTCGGTGCCGATGGCTCCGGAGCCAACCACCACCATGGATTCGGGTTGCTTTTCCAGCACCATGGCCTCCCGGTAGCCGATGATCTTTTTGCCGTCCTGTTTCAGGTTGTCCAGCTGACGGCTGCGGGCTCCGGTGGCAATGATAATGTGTTTGGCTTCATATTCTTTGGTCTTGCCGTCTTCGCCTTTTACTTCCACTTTTTTGCCGGGCTTTACCGTGCCGTGGCCCTGCAGGTGGTCAATTTTGTTCTTTTTCATCAGGAACTGCACTCCCTTGCTCATGCCCCCGGCAACATCCCGGCTTCTTTTTACCATGGCTTTCATATCGGCTTTGGGCTGTTCTTTAAGGGAAACTCCGTAGTCGCCGGCATGGTTAAGGTAGTCAAATACCTGGGCGCTTTTCAACAGGGCTTTGGTGGGGATGCATCCCCAGTTAAGGCAAACTCCGCCCAGTTCGGCCTTTTCCACAATTGCGGTTTTCATTCCAAGCTGGGAAGCCCGTATGGCCGCAACATATCCGCCCGGACCGCTTCCCACAACAATTAAATCATAGCTCATATCTATAAATTTATGGGTCAAAAATGTATCACGAATTTACAACTTTTTCTGCCTTCAAAGCCCTTCTGCGGCCTTTGTTTTCCAACAAACAAACGAAACCGGTTTTTAATTGTTCAGGGATTTTTTCACCTTTCCGATATCGGAGATGATCCCGGGACGGGTTTCAGCCGCATTGCCGATGGTGATCAGATCTGCTCCCGAATCCCAAATTTCTGCCGCTGCCTCAGGGGTGCGTATGCCGCCGCCGATGATCAGGGGGATGTTGATGTTTTGCCTGACGGCCCTGACCATTTCAAGCGGTATGGATTGCAGGGCCCCGCTTCCGGCATCCATATAAATGATCTTTAATCCCAGCATTTCTCCTGCCATGGCCGTGCACACGGCAATGTCGGTTTTGTCGTTAGGAATGGGGGTGGTGTTGCTCATGTAAAGCACCGAGGTGATCTTGCCGCTTTCCACCAGCATGTAGCCTGTTGGAATAACCTCCAGCCCGCTGTTGCGGATGATGGGGGCGGCCACCACGTGGTTGCCTATCAGCATGCCAGCATTGCGACCCGATATCAGGGAAAGCAGTAGGAGGGCATCGGCCGAACCGTTGACCTGCAACATGCTGCCAGGAAACAATATCACCGGCAGGTTGCAGGATTCCTTTACCTTCAATATGCACTGATCCATGTTGTCTTTGGTCAGCAGGCTGCCTCCCACAAAGATGTAATCCACCCCTGCCTCATCTGCCAGCCCGCATGAATTATGCAAGCTATCGGAATGGCATTTGTCGGGATCAATCAGCAGTGCCAGTTGTTTTTTGCCTTGTGCGCTGCGCTCCTGTATTTTTTCAAAAACATTCATTTTTTACAATCACTTAATAATCTATGGCGTATACCAAAAGATAATTTTCAATGGTTTGGTAATGCAGGGGGTATTCTTTATGAAATTCATTGCAATTTATTTCTCCCCTGATGGTTCCTTCATGCTTAAACTCAAATGGAAAAATGCGGAAATTTTCCCGGAAAAGCAGATCCCTTTTCCCGTAAAGCTTATAAAGCGCCTCCTTCCCGCCCCAGATCAAATAAAGACTTTCGGTTTTATGGCTGGAAAACACCTGAAGGAGCTCTTTTTCGTTTAAAAACTTATGGGAAACTTTACTGATCTTGGGGCTCATTGCCTCTATATCGATACCCACACTTTTGGTGGGGCTAACGATCATGGCTGAAAATTTTCCGGAGTGGGCCACCGATATATGTCTGACTCCATTGTCCAGGTGGGGCTTTCCATATTCATCGTAATGTATGGTGCTTAACTCTTGCTTTTTTACCAGGCAGGGAAGAATGAGCCGGTAGCTCAACCAGTGTTTTTTACGCAATGGGCTTTTTAACTGCGAAAAATATTTTTTTTCCTTCGTGGAAAGCTTTACCCTGGCAAACAATTCTTCTTCCGTTTCGTTAATTTCCCATATGCCTATGGAAGCATCCTTTATGGTTTTTTTTAGAAAAAGGCTCATGGGCGTATCAATTTCCTTTGATGGTTTTTGCCGGGAAAACAAAAAAAGTATTTTCGGGAGCCTTGCCCCAGAAGGTTATGCGGGAAGAGGTTTCCTTACAATACTTACCGCGGTTTTCCCTTATGGCGGGAATGTATTATCTTTGCAAAAATAAAAATTTAAAGTTATAAATAAATGGAAAAGCAGGTAGCTGAAAAGCAATTAAATTATAGGATAAAGGATATTTCTCTTGCCGAATACGGGCGCAGGGAAATTGAAATTGCTGAAAAGGAAATGCCGGGATTGATGTCCCTGCGCGAGAAATATGGGAAGGAAAAGCCATTGAAAGGCGCCAGGGTTACTGGTTCTCTGCACATGACCGTGCAAACGGCTGTGCTGATAGAAACCCTTGCCGAGCTTGGGGCTGATGTAAGATGGGCCAGCTGCAATATTTTTTCTACCCAGGATCATGCTGCTGCAGCCATTGCTGCAGAAGGCATTCCGGTATTTGCCTGGAAAGGGGAAACCCTTGAAGAATATTGGTGGTGCACCGATCAGGCCCTCACTTTTCCCGGAGATAAAGGCCCGCACCTGATTGTGGATGACGGAGGTGATGCCACTTTGCTCATTCATAAAGGAGTAAAGGCCGAAAAAGAACCTTCATTGCTCGATGCCAGTCCCGCCAATCGTGAAGAAAAGGTGGTGCTTGATCTTTTAAAAAGAATCAGCAAAGAAAACCCCGGAAAATGGAGCCGTATGGTCAAGGAGCTCAAAGGGGTTTCTGAAGAAACCACCACCGGTGTGCATCGTCTATACCAGATGCTGGAAAAAGGCGAATTGCTCATGCCGGCCATTAACGTGAACGATTCGGTTACCAAATCCAAATTTGATAACCTTTATGGCTGCCGCGAATCCCTTGCCGATGGCATCAAGCGGGCTACCGATGTGATGATCGCCGGAAAAGTAGTGGTGGTTTGTGGTTATGGTGATGTGGGCAAAGGATCGGCAAAATCCATGCGGGGCTATGGTGCAAGGGTTATCGTAACTGAAATTGATCCCATCTGCGCCCTGCAGGCCGCCATGGAAGGTTTTGAAGTAAAAACCATTGAGGATGCCCTGGAAGAGGGCAACATTTTCGTTACCGCCACCGGTAACAAGGATGTGATCACCGCCGATCACATGTCCAGAATGAAAGATCAGTCCATTGTTTGTAACATCGGCCATTTCGATAATGAAATACAGGTGGAGCAATTGGATGAAATGTCCGGAGTGAAGAAAGTGAACATCAAACCCCAGGTGGATAAGTACATTTTCCCCGACGGACACGAGATATTTTTGCTGGCCGAAGGCCGCCTGGTTAACCTGGGTTGCGCTACCGGACATCCCTCATTTGTTATGAGCAACAGCTTTACCAACCAGGTGCTGGCACAGATCGATCTTTGGAAAAACCAGTATGATATCGATGTCTTTTGCCTGCCCAAACACCTTGATGAAGAAGTGGCCCGGCTGCACCTGGAAAAAATCGGGGTTAAACTTACCGAACTTACTCCCGAACAGGCCGAATACATTGGCGTAAAAAAAAGCGGACCTTACAAGCCTGAGCATTACAGGTATTAAGGTTGAGGCTGAGGCTGAGGCTAAGGCTAAGGCTTAGGCTTAGGTTGAGGTTGAGGTTAAGGTTAAGAGTTAATTATCATCAGATAAATTTTAAAAAAGAGTTTTCAGTGTTAATGCTGGAAACTCTTTTTTTTACGGAAGAGCAGGTTGTTGAGCCCATCCCTTGAAGAGGAGCCTGGTGTTCCGGAATTGAGTTACAGGATGGCACACTGCATAGTAAAGAGGATGAAACAATGGTAACACTGATCTGAAAAAAGTTTGTTTTTTCAAATGCTTGGACGAAACAGGAAAAGGGCCGGAAAACCTTAATTGGTTACTTCTTTAATTGGTTACCTGAAGATAAGGATGATTGTAATAAGTGCGGTATTCTTTCAGCGGATGTCTGGCAGGGCCGGTTACCACGCTTCCGTCAATCAGGAGGAACGTTGATCCGCAGCAGGTGTCCTTTGCCAAAGGGGGGTCATATACCCCTACACGACATTCACTATGAGGATGGTAAGGGCAAGTCCGGTCAAAGGCTCGAAATTCATCCACCGACTGACGGTAAATAATTATACCGTTATAATTATAACCGCCCGTGAAATAGGCCCAACCACCGATATTATTCAACTCAATGTGCTGGGTGGACTCCACGTTGATGGTAAAATCCACGGGTACAACGGGCACCGGATGGCGGCTTTCCTTGTCACAGGCAAAGGGCAGGGCAACAATGAAAAGCCATAAGAGCGGCCAGGATATTTTTTTCAGAAAATCTAACATTTCAGGTTACCTCTTCGTTTTAAAATATAACGTAAAGTTAGCAGGAAAATGGTAAATTTGTGTAAATAAAATGCAGACCTTGTTTTGGTTCAGGCTGTTTAGCACTTAGAAAAATTTTTATTATGGAAGATTTTGGAATCCTGATAATGATCCTGATTTGGCTGGTGATCAGCTTTTTGCGGAAAAAGCCCAAAGATGCCAAATCTACCGGAAAGCCACGCCCTGCTACCCGGCAGGAGCCGCAGGAAGAAACCGACTTGGAAGAAATGCTGGAAGAATTTCTTGGCGGGGGTAAGAAAAAGGAAAAACAGGAAGAAGTTGTTGAAGCGGAAGAACCTGAAAGAGCGCATGAAACTGCAGCAGAGCGCCATTATCGTGAAAAAGAAGAAATGTTGCAGAAAAAGGAAGGTACAAAAAAAGAATATGAGGAATTTGTCGGAGTTGAAGAAGATTTTGAATTTTCCTCCGAAGGCAAGGTGGAAACCATTGAAGACTTGATTAAAGCCCACAAAGAGAAAGAACCCGTGCTTGAAGTGGAGGAAGTGGACGGTGATCAGGAGGTGGGTGTCCGGGACGAATTGCCTGATTTTGATCTGAGAAAAGCCGTTATTTATTCCGAGATCTACAACAGAAAATATACCTGATAAATTTTTTTATTGCCAGCTTAAAATTGTTTATCATTGCATAATTTCTTATATTTGCCTAAAGTTTAATCAAATTTTAAAAACCTGGTTATGGCAAAAATGCCATGGTCAGGTGTTTTTTCACCGGACAACACTGTTTTACCAGATTCTGATTAAAAATGTTGTCAGTTTGTTTTTTTACGGGCTGTCAACAATTTTTTTTTGCCCTGTGTTATGCAGTTTACCCGGAAGTTTTTTATGTGCAACAACCGAGAAACATATTGCTTTTTTTTGCATGTGATTTTTATCATGTGCCGGCAACTGCTGTTTTATGGTCGTTGTAACCTGAATAAAATATCCCAAAGATCAGGCGTTAGGCCAATTCTTGTCAAAGTTCCCTCTTTTCCCGGGCCAGTCATAAGAGCAAATGCCCCAATAATGAGGGATAAACCAAATCAATAATTTTAAAATCTTTATCTCTTTTTTTGAAAATGCAAAATTTTGCATCAAAAGGAGTTTTGTTAAACAATTTAATGCAATAGTGATGAGCGAGGTAAAATATTTCACAAAACAAGGACTCAACAGACTGAAAGATGAACTGGAAAAGTTAAAGTCTGTTGAGAGACCTGCTATTTCCCAGCAAATTGCAGAAGCCCGTGAAAAAGGCGATCTTTCAGAGAATGCCGAATATGATGCAGCCAAAAATGCACAGGCCATGCTGGAACTCCAGATCTCCAAGCTGGAGGAAACCCTGAGCCAGGCCAGGGTGATCGATGAAAGCCAGCTGGATGAAAACAAGGTTTCCATCCTTTCAAAGGTTAAGCTTAAAAATTTAAAAAACAATGCGGTGGTAACCTATACCCTCGTTCCTGAAAATGAAGCAGATATCAAAGCCGGCAGAATATCTGTAAACTCTCCCATTGCCAAAGGCCTTCTAGGTAAGGCCATTGGCGAAAAGGCAGAAATTGAAGTGCCTGCCGGCATTATGTCTTTTGAAGTAGTAGATATTTCAAGGTAAAACCGTTTTTTTTCTTGCCCGCCGGGTTGTGTCCTTAGAAAAGCAACCCGGCTTTTTTTATTAAATTTGAAAGTCATTTAAAACAAAAGGATATGGCAAGTATTTTTACGAAGATTGTGCAGGGAGAGATTCCCAGCTATAAAGTAGCAGAAGATGAAGATTTTCTGGCATTCCTGGATATTAATCCTTTGGCCAAGGGCCATACCCTGGTGATCCCCAAAAAGGAAATCAATTATATTTTTGATATTGAAGATGAAACCTACCAGGGACTTTTTCTTTTTGCCAAGAAAGTGGCAAGGGCCATGGATAAAACCATTCAGTGTGAGCGAATCGGGGTAGCCGTTCTAGGGTTGGAGGTGCCCCATGCCCACATTCACCTGGTGCCCATCAATGGGATTTATGATATTGATTTCCGCAAACCCAAGCTGAAACTGGGGCCCGATGAGTTTAAGATGATTGCAGAGCGCATCGCAAGAAAGGTGGAGTTATAAATTACCGGGAAATGCGGCCGGGGTTATCTTGAATAAAGGCTTTCCAACCGCTGTAGTTGTTTCCCGCTTCCCCTGCCGATCCTTTTTTTTGGAAAAAATGGCACAAACCAACGGCAAGGGCATCGGTAATGTCAAAGTTTTGAGGCGTTCCCTGCATTTCCAGGATGCGGTATAACAAGGAGGCCACCTGTTCTTTGGAAGCGCTGCCTTTGCCGGTGATGGATTGCTTCACTTTGCGGGGAGAATACTCAAATACCGGGATGTCCCGGTAAAGAGCGGCAGCAATGGCTACCCCCTGGGCCCGACCCAGCTTGAGCATGGATTGAATGTTTTTGCCGTAGAACGGGCTCTCAATGGCGAGCTCATCAGGATGGTAGGTGTCAATATTTCTCAATACGGTTTCAAAGATCTTTTTAAGTTTGAGGGCATGGTTGGGCAGCTTGTCAAGCTTTAAAACGTCCATGGTTACTACCTGCACTTTTTGCCGGTTGATGCCAAGAACACCCAGCCCCATGGCGTTGGTGCCGGGGTCGATGCCAAGTATGATCCTTTCGTAATTCAAATTGAAGGTATGGGTTTAAAACACCGGTTTTTTCCCGGCAAAGCAAAATTACATAAAATAATCCGTGTGGTCGTGCAGTATTTTATACCGCTGGCTGCTCTTGCCTATATCGTTTTTGCCATTCGCGGCCTTCCCGAAGAAGGGGTAAAGCGTTGGACGGCTTCCCTTGAGTTTTCTACTGAAGTGTTTTTCATGGTGGCCTTACTGCTGATCCTCACTTTTTTTAATTGGTTTTTTGAATCGGTTAAGTGGAAACTGCTTGCCGACCGGCTGCAGAAAATATCTATGGTTCATTCTTTGAAGGGTGTTTTGTATGGGGTAACCCTGGGAATGATCACTCCCAAGCGGGTAGGGGATTTTGCCGGCAGGGCTTTGGTGTTAAATTCCGAAAACAGGGTGAGGGGCATGGTAGTGAATTCTGCCGCCAGCCTTTCCCAGATTGTAGTTACCCTTGTTCCCGGATTGCTGGCCCTGGTAATGGTCATTCTGTTTTTCGCCGGGGGCGGGCCCCATGGACCTGCCGGGGGAGCCCTGCGTATGGATTTGGTCTGGTACACGGCAATTGCCATTTTGTTGCTGCTGGTGTTTATTTTTAATATGCGCAAATTATCAGGATGGCTGATTAAGTTTAAAGGTCGTCATTCCTGGCTGCAGGTGCTGGATGTCTTTGAAAATCTTAGTCACCGCCAAATGACCAGTTTGTTTTTTTTCAGCTCCTTAAGGTATGGCATTTTCATTCTCCAGTTTTACATTTTGCTGAGGTTATTCCAGTTTCCCGCCACTTTGTTTGATGCCTTTTTTCTGCTGGCCCTTATCTACCTGGTGATGACCGTAGTACCGCTTTCCTCTTTAGGAGAAGCAGGTATAAGGGGATCTGTCGCCTTGTTTGTGTTTGAGTTCTTTTACCTTCCTTCCGAAGGGTTTTATTCCGGGATGGGGCTGGGCGTGCTGGCCGCGGTGATGGCGGTATGGTTTATTAACCTGGTAGTTCCCGGACTGGCCGGTGCCCTCATTGCCATGTCGGGCGGGATCTCCCTTAAAAAGCAACCTCCAAAGCCATGATCTTTGCCATTGTATTGATATCGGCAGCCTTGATCTATGGTATTCTTATTTTCCGGTTTACCTCAGGATGGACTTCCCTTCCCTTGCAAAATAATGATGCAAGACCTTCAGCAATGATTTCAGTGGTTGTTGCTGCCCGAAACGAATCCTGCAGAATCCGGGGCATGCTGGAGTCTATTGCTCAACAGGATTATCCAAAAAATTTATTTGAAGTGATCCTCGTGGACGATCATTCCAAAGATGACACAGCAGGCATGATCAATACTTTTATGGAAAAACACCCTGACCTGCCATTAAAACTATTCAGGAATGCCGGAACGCACAACCCTCGCGGGAAAAAACATGCGCTGAAAGCAGGTATCAAAAAAGCCAGGGGCCATTATATTCTTACCACCGATGCTGATTGCATAATGGGAAAAGGGTGGCTTTCCTCAATGGCATCCGTTATTTCCTGCCAGGAACCCGAAATGATCATTGGGCCGGTAATGATCTCCGGAGAAAAAGGATTTTTTCAGAAATTGCAGGCCCTTGAATTTTTAAGCCTGCAGGGAAGTACCGGGGGAGCCGCAGCACTTTCAGAGCCCATTATGTGCAATGGGGCTAACCTGGCTTTTAATAAGGAGGTTTTTTTCGACACAAACGGTTATGAACAAAACCTTCACCTGGCTTCGGGAGATGACATGTTTTTGATGCACCGGATCAAAGAAAACAAAAACAGTAAGATCGTTTATCTGAAAGATCCCCGGGCTATTGTTTTTACCATGCCGGAGCAAGGTTTAAAACCTTTTTTCAGACAAAGAGGCCGTTGGGCCGGAAAATTCAAAGCCTATTCCGACCGCTTTACCTTTTGGACTGCATTGGCGGTTGGTTTATTTTCCCTGTTACTGGTCATTGGCTTAATAAGCCTTCCCTGGCAGGAGCCTATAGTGAGATGGGCGGTGGCGGGAGCCTGGCTTTTCAAGGGACTGGTTGATTTTCCCCTGATATTTTCCGCTGCAGTATTTTTCAAAAAAAAGGATCTGATGCCTTATTTCCTCCCTGCTTTCCTGTTTTATCCCTTTTATGTAACGGGTTCCATTGTTTCAGGGATAAGCCTTAAAGGCCACTGGCGATAGGCCTTCTGAGAAAACCCGTAGAAAACACCCATATAAAAATCGAGCAAAAATACTCTTTTGCATGGATTCAGGGCGCTGTACTTTTGGAGTGAAATTGATTTTTGAAAAGTTTTTTTGTTGATTATTGTTTCAATCCTCGTATGGTTTTTGACCATTACGTTTCGGACAATCTTTCCCGCGGATTGTTCGTCCGGGGCTTCCCGGAAAAAGAAAAAGCCTGCAACTGCTTGCGGGCTTTTTCTTTATAACCATCACGGTTTTTATTGAATGATCAGCTTTTTGGTTTCAAGAAATTCTTTCCCGCTAAGGGTTATCGTATAGATACCTGCTTGCTTTTTGCCGGCATCAATGGGCACCGCGTAATTGCCGACATACCATGCCGGGATATTCACGCTGCGCAAAACCTTACCTGAAATATCGGTAATGGTGAAAACATAATCCCCACTTCGGGTAATGGTGAATTCTGCAATGGCATGATCTGAAGCAGGGTTGGGGAAAATTTTCAGTTCCGCTTCTTCCCCGGTTTGGATAAAATCTTCAACAGAGGTGGAGTCATCATCATCCCCGTTGTCATCATCTCCGTTGTCATCATCCCCATTATCATCATCCCCGTTATCATCTCCATTGTCATCGTCATCATCTCCGGGATTTTGCTGGAAAGGAGGCAATTGATTGGTGATGCAATGAATTGCGCCTTCCCACCCGATCATGTGGTTGCAGTCAATCCCGATGATTTCCTTGCCAGGCATAAGGTTTTCATAAGTCGCCAGTGCAAGGGAATCCCTCGCATCATTATAAATGGGTACCAGCACGGCATCGTTTACAATAAGGCTGTTGATATAGGTTTTCCAGTTGCCTGCCTTGGGAATTTTATGAATAGAGTAAGCTTTTCCTTCAGGATGGTCAATAGCCAGCAATGCCTGGTAATTATCTTCCAGTATCTGATGGTCATCGTGCCACTCATCTACGCTGCTGATGATGAAGGTGGTGTCGTTAAGGAGTTTGATCTGCATATCCAGGTGACCCCAGTAATCGCTGCTTAAAGCACTGAAGGTAAAGATCTCCTGTATATTCATATATTGGGCCAGGATGCTGTCAATATCTGCAGGGGGTATCCCGGGATTGTTGGAATAAAGGCGGTCGGTGGCAAAAAGCCGTCCGTGACTGTCCACCATATAGTTTCCCCCGTCAAAAATGATGTGGGTAAAATCATAAAAGTTCAAATCCCAATACTGGGCAAGCCGGTAGGGAAGATCCTGGTCGCCGTGGCTGGCAGCAAGATCATCAAAGCCAATTATGGCCAGTTCCCCTTCATCATATATGCTGAAAGGTCCGTGATCCCTGATCCATATGCGGTCGCCATAAACGTTGATAAAAACCACATTGTCAAGAGGCACCTCATGATAACTAAGGGAATTGATCATGTCGGAACGATGATCATCATTGTTCGTTTGCATAAAAACGGTTGCCTGTTCCTGTATGCCGTCAATTACTGCTACAGCAATTAAATCGTATTGATGGTTATTGTAAGGAATCCAATACATAACCACCCCGGCTACGGAATCATATTCAGGAATGGTGGTGGGATTAACCGGCAAATCTTCTGGCAGGTCTGCATTAAGGTTTAAGGCAAGAAAAACTGCGAAAAATGAAAAGGTAATACTTTTTACCATGGAACAGAAGTTGAATTTTTATTTTATGGATTAGCTGATTTTACCTTATAACCTGCATCTTCAATGGCCATAGTGATTTCATCCTGGCTGGTCAGGGTTTTATCAAAAGTTACCAATGCAACCATTTCTTCATGATTGGCTTCAACCGACTCGATTCCGGGAAGTTCTTTAACCCTTCTCTCAATAAGTGATTCGCATCCTGTACAGGTCATTCCTTCGACGTGAAAGGTCTTTTCTACCCGGTCTTCCGGAGCAATTACCGGGGTAACCACCCTTTCCTCCTCAATTCTTTCATGGGTTGTTTGAATATACCAGGGTAATGCGAGCAATACCAGTGCAAAAATGGTTACAATACCCAGAAAAACGATGGGGTTTACCCCGGTTCTTCTGCGATGACCCGGGTCCTGCCTGCCGCGCCGCATGGTGCGGATGTTTTGATACCAAAGGATGGTTAGCAGCAACAAAACCAAAACGATAATGAATGGCCAGAAAGTAAGTATTCTTTCTATCGTAGCGTTTCCTTCCGCAGGAGCAGCCATAATAAAACCGCCGCCAAAAAGGAGTAAGCCCATTGTAATAAAAATTTTAAACGGAATTTTCATGTTTATTGTATTTTGGGATTTGAGTCTGTTCTGTAAAAGTAATATGTTTTTCTAAATTTATCCAAGCTCTATTTGAAGAAGCATGAAAAACATCCGAATATAAATTATGGTGTTGCCGGTTTTTTTTCTTATATTTATAGTAAAGAAGTATTTCTAATCAATAAACTATTCAACTATGACCGACCATCAATTGTATAAAGAAAAAGTTAAAGCCCAGCTGGAGGAGTGGGAAGCGGAAATGGAAAAAATGAAAGCCCAGGCCAGGCAGGAAGACATAAACAGGCGGTTGGACCAGGATAAAAGACTTCAGGAATTGCAAATTAAAATGTCCAAAGGACGAAAAAAACTTGAAGAAATGGAAGGATCCGGGTCGGAAGCGTGGGGAACCCTTAAAGAGGGTATGGAAAAAGCAATGGACGATTTACGGATGGCTTTTAAGGAGGCCTGGTCCAAATTTAAAAAACCGAATTCTGGAAATTCTCCGGATTAAAAATGCAGAATGAATTAAATTTAAAAACCCTTGCTTTTTGAATTGGCAGGTAGCCTTTCAAAAAAGCAAGGGTTAATTTAAAAAGGGGGAT
>SL_3KL_010_SEDDRAFT_10003444_pt1 | contig 14349 bp, 9 predicted proteins | sample SodLakKL_010_SED_2_FD_10381 | JGI IMG/M metagenome (IMG submission 10381)
CTTAAATTTCGCAGGTTTGAAGCACAGCATGTGATGGGTTCGGTAAGCCTTCAAAACAAACAATTTTTTGCCGAAGAGGTTGCTTTTCGTGCCATGGACGGACATATCAGGGCTTCAGGTTATATTGACGGCCGGCAAGGCAAAACCATGACCTTTGGTTGTAACGCCCATTTAAGGGATGTAGACATCCATAAACTCTTTTACCAGATGGGCAACTTCGGGCAGGAAAGTATTGTAGCTGACAATATTTTTGGAACGGTCACTTCCGACTTTCAATTTTCCGCCCAATGGAGCCCAACCCTGGAAGTGGACTGGAGTACCCTTGAAACTACTGCAAACCTGAAAGTGGAAAATGGCGCCCTGGTAGAATATGAACCCATGCTTGCCCTTTCGCGCTTTTTAAGGGTAGAGGGAGACCTGAATCATGTTACCTTTTCCACCCTGGAAAACCAGATCCGGATCAAAAACCGGAATATCATTATTCCCGATATGGAAATCAACTCCAGCGCATTGAACTTAAAACTTTCCGGAGAACATTCATTTGAAAACGAAATCAATTACCGGATGCAAATCCTCTTGTCAGAAATTCTGGCACGAAAGGCCCGCGACAGGCGAAACCCCCAGGAGCAATACGGCGATATCATAGATGACGGACTGGGGCGCACCACCCTTTTCCTGTTGGTTACCGGGACTACCGACAATCCTGATTTCAGCTACGACTACCAGGGGGTCAGGGAAAAGCTCAGAGAAGACCTCCGGGAGGAAAGGCAAAACCTCAGGGAAGTATTCCGAAAAGAATTCGGTTTGTTTTCAGGAGAAGAAAAAGATACCCTGACCGAACCAACCCCCCGGCAAAAAGAAATGCAACGCATTCAAAAACAGGAAGAAGGAGAGTTTATTATTGAATGGGAGGAGGAGGATTTTTAGTTTTAATCCGCCTGCCCCTAAAATAACGCAACAGTGATCGTTTTCCCCAACTGCAAAATCAATCTTGGCCTCCATGTTTTGGAAAAGCGGCCCGATGGATTTCACAATATTGAAACCATATTTTACCCCTTGCCGTTTTATGAAGCCCTGGAAGCAGTTAAGGCCCCAGATGGGGTCACTTCCTTTCACAGCAGCGGCCTGCCTGTCCCCTTGGATGGAAAACCCAATATTTGCCTGCAGGCTTATGAAATCCTTAAAAAAGAATATAAAATCCCCGCAGTTAAGTTCCATTTGCATAAAAAAATCCCGTCCGGGGCAGGGCTGGGAGGTGGAAGCGCCGATGGGGCTTTTACCCTATGCCTGCTTAACAAAATTTTTTCCCTTGACCTCTCCAAAAAAAAGTTGCAAACCATGGCTGCCAGCCTTGGAAGCGACTGTGCCTTTTTTCTGGAAAACAAGCCCATGCATGCCCGGGGCAGAGGAGAAATATTAACTCCTGTTGCAGTAAATTTAAACGGGTATTCCCTGGTTTTGGTTATCCCTCCCATTCATGCATGCACCACCGAAGCATATGCCAATATCCGGCCGGAAAAACCCGCCATCCCCCTAAAGGAAATCCTTAAAAAACCAATAGAACAGTGGAAAGAAACCCTGACAAATGACTTTGAAAGGGCCGTATTTTTAAAATACCCTGAAATAAAAAAGATTAAAGCCCTCCTTTACCAGGAGGGTGCAATGTATGCTTCAATGAGTGGCAGCGGATCTGCAGTGTTTGCATTATTCAAGGAATCTCCTCCCCCGGGGTTAAAAAGACTTTTCAACAATTGTTTTTTCAGGGTTTTTGATTTTGGAAATCTCCACTCAAAAGGTGCCGGTTTGAAACGGCAAGGGAGGGTGTTTTTATAAAAAACTTTTTCGATTTCTTTTTGTAAAGTTGGTTTGTTGCATAAAGGTTTTTCTAATTTTATTATTTTTGAAGAAAACCCCAAAAGACCTAAACAATTATTCAACAAATTAAAACCCTTTACCATGACAAAAAAACATTCCTGGATTGCAGTTTTTTCCATGCTATGGTTACTGGCATTTGCCCCCGGATCACTTGCCAATAACGATGATGTTTTAACACCCCAGAATCTTTTTGACCTGGAAACCGTAGCAGAGGTTGCCATTTCACCGGACAAAAGCCATATTGCCTTCACCCTTCACGTTCCCCGTCCTTTTACCCATTCAGCCGGACCCGATTACAGGGAGCTTTACCTTTATGAAGTGGCAACCGGTGATATCATTCCCTTTATGACCGGAAACCGAAGCATTTTCAATATTGGCTGGACCCCTGCGGGAGATGCGGTAACATTCAGGGCAAACCTTGATGAAATACCCGGGGTGCAGGTTTACGCCATGAGCCTGCGTGGTGGAGAAGCTTACCCCTTAACCGAGCATACTGCCAGTGTTTTGGCGTATGAATTTATTAATGAAGAAAATCTGGCCATAGTTTCTTTAGGGCCTCAGGATCCTATGCAGAGCGAGTTACGCCGCCAGGGCTTCGAAATTGAGGTGTACGAAGAAGAATGGCGACACCGCAATCTTTATAAGTATGAGATAGGAACCCATCAAACCACTCAGTTGACTGAAGGAGTCACCGTTTTCGATTTTACCCTGAGCCCGGATAAAAAATACGCGGCTGCAGCCATCGCTCCCAGAAACCTGGTAGACGACAGTTACATGTTTAAGCGCATACACCTGGTGGATATGGAAACCGGAGAGGTTACCAAAATCATGGACAACCCCGGAAAACTGGCCAATATGGCCTGGAGCCCAGATGGTTCCAGGCTGGCCTTCAGAGCTGCCAGCAAACTGGAAGACTCCGTGGAAGGAAGCCTTTTTGTAATGGACGTACCTACCGACAAAGAATTCGAAGACCTTCGCAATTATGCGGAAGGCATGGAACTTTCCGTAATAGATTTTGCATGGGAAGACAACAACACCCTGCTTTACGCAGCAGAAGAAAGCGTTGATATAACCCTAAGCCGTCAAAAAATTGATGAAGAAGACCGCACCCTGGTCATTGAGCCCGAGAGAGTGGTTTTCAATGGGTTTCAATTCCATGACGGGTTGGTTGTCTTTACCGGCAACACATGGGAGCACCCCAACGAACTCTACACCTTTAACCTTGAAACCGAATTGCTTCAGCGCCATACCGACCACAACCCCTGGCTGGAAAATATACGTCTTGGGCAACAGCGGAAAATGGTTTACAATGCAAGGGACGATAAGGAAATCCATGGTGTTTTGCTGTATCCTTTAGATTATGACGAAACCCAATCCTATCCCCTGATCACCTATATTCACGGGGGGCCCGAAGCCGCCGTTCAAAACGGATGGTCTACCTTTTACTCAATCTGGGGGCAAATTGCCGCGGCAAGAGGGTATTTTGTATTTATGCCCAACTACAGGGCCAGTTCAGGACGTGGGGTGGATTTTACCATGGCCGGATATGGCGACCTGGTAGGCACCGAATATGAAGATGTGCTGGACGGGATCGATCACCTCATTGACAAAGGGTATGTTGACCGAGAGCGTGTCGGAATGGGTGGAGGATCCTACGGAGGGTATTTCTCGGCATGGTCTGCAACAAAATATACCGATCGTTTTGCTGCTTCCGTGGTGTTTGTGGGAATCTCAAACCAGATATCCAAACGAAATACCACCGACATTCCGTGGGAGGATTATTATGTTCATTGGGGGTATTGGACCCACGAAGATTGGCAGGATGTTTATGATCGCAGCCCGGTAAAATATGCGCACCAGAGCCTTACCCCTACCCTGGTGCTTCATGGAGCCGATGATCCCAGAGTACATCCCGGGCAAGGCCTGGAGCTTTACCGTACTCTCAAGTTGCATGGCAATGCCCCGGTGCGACTGATCTGGTACGAAGGCGAAGGGCACGGAAACCGGAAAAATGTGCACCGCCTTGATTATATTGTACGCACCATGGAGTGGTTCGACCACTATCTGAGGCTGGACAAACCCCGGGATGAAAAACCCGACAAATACCCGGATTACGGATTCTGGTAATAAATCAACCCGCCGAAAAATCAATCGGCGGGTTTTTTTTATTCATTTCCCGGCGTTAAACCAAAAGTTTTATCTTTGTCGCTACTAAAATTTTGCCGCTTTTCTTCAATCTTTCATTGAAGAACCGGCAGGGCAATCCTCATAACCGTAAAACCATCAATATGCAAAATTTCTGGAGTAAATTAAAAAGCACCTCATCAAAGGGTTTTGCAAAATCCCTTGACATAATAGAGATTGTAGGAAATAAATTACCCCATCCAGCCACCATTTTTGCCATGCTGGCTGGCCTTGTGATCCTGATATCTGCCCTCACTTATTTTCTGGGGGTTTCTGCCGTTCACCCCGTTGATGGTAATGTGATCACGGTAAATAATCTTTTAAGCGGCGATGGCATCCGCTGGATGTATACCAATCTTCTGGATAATTTCCTTAGGTTCCCGCCCCTTGGTTACGTTTTGGTAGTAATGGTCGGTATTGGCCTGGCAGAAGGAACCGGACTTTTTGCCGTATTGATCCGCGCCCTGGTGCTGGGTGCACCCACCAAATTGATCACCGCAGCCGTGGTTCTGGCAGGTATCATTTCCGGACTTGCCGTTGAGGCCGGATATGTGATCCTGATTCCACTGGGAGCCATGATCTTTCACGGAATCGGCCGACACCCAATGGCTGGCTTGGCAGCTGCCTTTTGCGGAGTAAGCGGTGGGTTCGGTGCAAACCTGGTCATCGGCTCCATTGACCCCATCCTTGCAGGTATCTCAACCTCTGCAGCGCAGCTGATCGACCCCGATATGGTTGTTAATCCGGCCGTGAACTATTATTTTATGATTGCTTCCAGTTTTGTGGTATTGTTTGTTGGGACATGGGTTACCGATAATGTGGTGGAACCCCGTCTTGGCAAATACGAAGGCAAAGCAGAACGCCTGACCATTGAGCAACTGAAACCCGAAGAAAAGAAAGGCCTGAGGTGGGCCGGGATTTCCGTGGTTTTATTCTCCTTACTGATGGCCTATACGGTTATTCCTTCCGATGGACTGCTCAGGGATCCTGAAACCGGATCGGTATTGCATTCTCCGTTCTTCGACGGGATCATTATCGGCATCCTGCTCTTTTTCTTTGTCCCCGCTTTGGTTTACGGACGCATTGTGGGCACCGTAAAAAACGACAAGGATGTAATGAAACACATCATTAAATCCATGAGCGGAATGGGAGGTTATATCGTGCTGGTGTTTTTTGCTGCCCAGTTTGTTTATTTCTTCAATGAGTCCAACCTGGGCCTGATCATCGCCATTAAAGGAGCTGCCGGGCTGCGCGATATCGGTCTGACCGGGCCACTGCTCATTGCGGCCTTTGTTTTGCTATCTGCATTTATCAACCTTTTCATGGGAAGTGCCTCCGCCAAATGGGCCATTATTGCACCGGTATTTATTCCCATGCTGATGCTGCTCGACAACGCTTACCACCCGGGAATTACCCAGGCGGCTTTCCGTATCGGCGACTCCCTCACCAACCTGGTAACCCCCATGATGAGCTATTTCGCCCTGATCGTGACCTTTGCCCAGAAATACGATGAAAAGTACGGCATTGGTACCATTATCTCCACCATGCTGCCCTATACCATCTTTCTAGGTATTGTGTGGATTGCAGTGCTGATGCTTTGGGTGTACCTGGGAATCCCCCTCGGACCCGATGGACCTATCTATATCAATTAAATGAGCTTATAAAAAAGAGGCTGTCTCAAAATCAACTTTCGGGACAGCCTCTTTGTTTTTTTAAGCATCTCGCCGTCAGTAAAAACTGATGGCAAAAGTGGTAAGATTATTATTTGAATAACGCAACAGAAATGTTAATCCCCGTCCACTTGTGTAAATTCGACGCCGGAATGTCCTGCGGAGGATTCCAGGACTTTGGTTTTATTATGCTTTCCATCTTTGGCGGGACATGGAAACACTTGAAACTATGGAAATCATTAATTCAATAATCAAAAAAACATAAATAAAGCCCAATCCAAACGCTGACTTGCCCAGCCTGTTATTCTTTGTGCATGGGTAAAACAGAGGAGACGCAATAAAAAAAAGGCTGCCTTTTAATTTTAAGACAGCCTTTTTCTTAATCCTGTAATTCTGTATAAACTATTTTATAATGAATTTTAAGAATCCGGTTTTCCCATCTTCCTCTATCCTGAGAATATACATGCCGGAATTCAGATTCACCACTTCCAGTTCAAGGCTGTTGCCTTTCATTTTTTTACGTAGTACTTCATTCCCCATCACATCCATTACCCTTACCATTGCAGCATCTCCGGAAGTCTTTTCAATCCTGAGTAAATCCGAAGCCGGGTTGGGATAAACCGTAACATCCAACAATTCGGATTCTTCAATTGAAGTAGTGGAAGGGTATATTCAAAGGTGGAAATGTCACTGAAAAATCCCTCTTTATAAGCAATGGCATTAATTGTAAGATCGGTTTCAATTACGATTGGATCGGTAAAAAGCTCGCTTTGGTCGTCCGGGTCTTCACCATTAAGGGTATAGAAAATGTCTGCATTTTCGGTGTCCGTCATCAGGGTTACTTGCGTACCTGCGGGCACTTCGCCTGGTTCGGGATCGGCATAAGGGGCTTCCACATCAATTTCATCCATAATGTCTCTTACTTCAATGTGGTCGATCTTGATCATGAATTCTCCAACGGTTTCGGTATGATGAAACGCAATGTAGATGTCCTGCCCGGCGTATTCGGTAAGATCCAATGCTCTTTCCGACCAGGCGGTGTCTTTGGGTTGCAGGGTTTCTTCCCACAGCACCTCGGTAAACTCATCCAAACGGTTGGTGGTGGTAGAAACATATACTTTGTAATGGTCATAGGCATAAGTCGGGTCGCCATTGGCCACCTGGAAAGAGAATTCCTGCTCGTCACCCACTTCAATTTTGGGGGTCACCAGCCAGTTATCGGGCTCCAGCTCACCCATTCCGGGAACATAAGAAAACGACAATGCAACATGGTTTCCGCTATAAGGGGTGTGCACATGGCCGTAGCCGAGCATCCAGGCAACATGGTCCTGATTCACATCGTGCGTCATCCAGCCGTGGGGCGGGAATACCGTAGTCTGAAAGTTCTCAAACACAAAAGGCTCTACCGGCATGGATATGCCATCCAGTTGAATTTCAATATCGCCTCCGTTGGTTTCGATCAGGAAGGTCTGGGGAAACTCCCCATCCTCAAAAGGTTCAAAAGAAATATGAAAGACGTATTCTTCTCCAAATTCCAGTTCCACTTCATCCGGTTCAAGGGTGGATTTAAAATAGTTTCCGCTGAATCCGGCTTCATTTACTACCAGCACACCGGCTCCCAGGTTTCTGAGACGGAATTCGTCAGAGGTCGTCCAGGTATTGTTGGGGATACTTCCTGCATTCCAGCTTTCTTCGTTGATCCAGGCCACAGGCTCGGTCATGGCGCCTTCTACCAATATATCATCAATGCCAACCGGAAGGGCATTGTTGGGATCCCCATCGGTAGAATGCCTGAAACGAATATATATTTCCTCACCGGCATAATCTGTAAGATCTGCATTGGCAGGCATATAATTCTCCATTGGTGCCGGGGCACTGAAAATGCCTTTTAAATCCCATGATTGCCCGTAATCCTGGCTAACTTCCACATAAAGGGTATCATGACCGATGGCCGTTTCGCCCTGATCTTCTTTGCCATATACATAGCCGTTTTTCCAATAAAAAATAAGTTCAAACTCCACACCATCGGGAATTTGCAGAGGGGGAGTGATCAGGATAGCATCCACAGGATGATTGAAGCTTGCCATAGCTGCGTACTCACCACTATTGGCATTGGTTGTGGTCGTCCAGTATCCGTCCTGGTTGATCCAGCCTGCCGGTGGCACCGCACCTTCATCGTTTTCAAAACCTTCTTCAAAAGGAAATACCGTTACCGGGTGATAAATGATGGTATGGAAAGACCATACAGGGCAATCTTCAGCATCACCAACATCGTTGTATGGCACAACCTGCCAAAAATACTCCGTATCGTAATCCAGTTGAGGGGTTTTGAAATAACGGTTGGTACCCACGTCTTCTCCGTCAATAATATTGGTGGGGGGATTGTCGGTACCAAGGTATACCTTATAGCCCTGTGCAAGTGCCGAAGCATTCCATTGCAACAACTGGGTAACAAAAGCATCTTGCAGCCCATCTTCAGGACGGGGATTGGTTGCGGGGTTCGGCTCAACATCATGATAGATATCAGGTGCAATAATGTAATCGAGAAACACAACCGGTTCTCCATAAAAGGCAATGTAACCAAGGCCTTCGTATCCGTCAAGATCAATGATATATCGCTGGAAGGAATTGGTCAGATCAATGGTTTCCACATCAGTCCAATTTTGCATATCCTCCGAATGCTTCACGGTAATTTCACCGGTGTTTTGGCGGCGGGCATAAAAAACCAGTTCGTTTCCCTCCTGAATATTTACCTTTGGGGTAATGAGCATGCCGGGATCTGCGTTGGAGCCCAAGGTGGCATTGCCTCCACCCATAAAACCTCCAAATCCCCTGCGGGTCCAGGAGTCAGGGTCCACAGTCCATTGCTCTGGGGGAAACTCTGTATTTCCAAAGGTTTCAATAATGGCATATTCGCTTACGGCAAAACCTTCCACGTAAATAAAAACAGGGTCATTTACACTGTTGGTCTCCAGGGAAACGTAACCATTAAAAGTTCCCGGCTGTGTGGGCTCAAACCTTATATCCACCAGGCCGGTTTCTCCCGGCTCAATGGTGCCTGAATAATTGGTGGTAAAAGGAAGCCCGTTATTGTCAAGGCCTGTAATAACAAGGTCATCGGTGCCGGTATTTTTTACGTTCACATTTATGCTTTTTACATCATTTTCGTGAATGTAAAAATAATACAGCTGTGGGGGTTGAATGCTTAGTGCCGGTCCATCCGGGATATCCTCAAACCACATCCGGATATTGGGACGGTGGTTTTTTATAGAGTATTCCTGTGGCGGATTGGCAGGATCATAGGCTGGTGCCATATCTTTTGTCGCCAGTAAACTCATCTGAGAGCCCACGGCTGTGGAGTAGAAGTGGCAGTTCAGCCGAAAACCCGGCTGATCTTCCGTCATGGCAATCAGAAGGTTATCTTCATTGTTGTATTCAAACGGGACCTGCAAGGATATTTCCGCCCATCCTTCCTGGTTTACCACATTATAGGTTCCATCATAAACCAGGGTAAGATCCTCGGTAATGTATGTGGTCAGGGTTTCCTGGTCCGTATGTGCCATAAAAATGCGCACCTGGTCGTCCCATTTCCGCCCGCCATCGTATTCAAAGGCCAGCTTATAAATCCGCTCTCCTTCAATGTCTATTTCTTCCTGCAAAAAAATGGTCTGGGAATAACTGTAAGAATGATAAGGGTCAATAGGAAGGCCTGCATCCTGGGTTCCATCTCCTATTTCAATGGAAGGCCCCTGCCCGAAAACTTGTTGAAACGGCATAAACAGCATCAAAAGGATGCCAATTATACCTGTTAAGTAAAACTTCTTCATTTTGGTAATGATTTTAGTTATTAAAAAAACCGAAATAAATTAATGGACAGTTTTTGTCCTATGGTCTGGCGAACATAACGGTTACAAAATTAGATAAAGTATGACTGGCTGGCAATCGGTGTTTTAAGGTATTTCAAAAATGGGTTTTCTCAGTGCTGGTACTGATTTTTGCAGCAAGCAGTTTAAAGTCACCTACATTTTTTCAGGCACTTCAATGCCCAAAAGTTCCATCCCATTTTTTACGGTGCGGGCCGTGAGCTGAGAGAGCCTGATCCGGAACTCGCTTATATCCTTGTCGGGCTCATTCAATACGGAGTAGTCGTGATAAAACTGGTTAAACTCCTTACAAAGTTCATAGATATAATTGGCGATCTGTGCCGGGCTTAGCTCTTCCGAAGCTTCCATCACCACCGCAGGAAAATCGTACAGGGTTTTCAGCAGGTTTTTTTCTTTAACGTTCAGTTTAGAAGCCTCTATCGAGGGCATAATTCCTTCCACCCTCTGCTGTCCGGCCTTGCGAAGGATAGAACGTATACGGGCATGGGTGTACTGGATAAAAGGCCCTGTGTTGCCATTGAAGTCAATGGATTCAGCTGGATTGAACAACATGTTCTTTTTGGGGTCAACCTTTAAAATAAAATATTTTAGGGCACCCAAACCAATGATGTGGTATAAGTGTTTTTTTTCCTGCTCACCGATGTCCTGTGTTTTGCCAAGTTCTTCTGTGGTTTTTCTTGCGGTTTCCACCATTTCATCCATCAGGTCATCCGCATCCACAACGGTTCCTTCGCGGGATTTCATTTTGCCTTCAGGCAATTCCACCATGCCGTAACTTAAATGGTGCAGCAAACCGGCGTATGGTTTTTCCAGTTTCTTCAACACCTTTTTCAACACATCGAAATGGTAGTTTTGCTCATTGCCCACCACGTAAACCATTTTTCCCGGCTGAAAATCATCATACCTCAGCTGGGCGGTTCCAATATCCTGGGTCATGTATACGGAAGTACCATCTGCCCTGAGTAAAAGTTTCTCATCCAGCTTAAAATCTGAAAGATCGGCCCAGACCGAACCATCTTCCTTTTGGAAGAAAAAGCCTTTTTCCAGACCTTCTTTCACCAGCTTTTTGCCAAGGAGGTAGGTATCGGATTCAAAGTAAATTTTATCAAAATCCACCCCAAGTCGTTTATAGGTTTGGTCGAAACCTTCATAAACCCATCCATTCATTTTTTCCCAAACGGCAATGGTATCAGGGTCACGCAACTCCCACTTGCGCAAAAGTTCCTGGGCTTCCTGCATCAGAGGTGCAGATCTGCGGGCTTCTTCGGGGGCAAGGCCCTGCTTTTTTACCAGTTGATCAACTTGTTTGCGCAATTCTGTTTCAAATTTCACATAGTAATCACCCACAAGTTTGTCGCCTTTTTTCCCTGAGCTTTCAGGAGTTTCCCCCTCCCCGTATTTCATCCAGGCCAGCATGGACTTGCAGATATGTATACCCCGGTCATTGACCAGGTTTACTTTTTTTACCGTGCTGCCGGCTGCCTGTAAAATGCGGGATACAGACCAGCCAAGCAAATTATTACGAATATGCCCAAGATGCAGCGGTTTGTTGGTGTTGGGAGAAGAATACTCCACCACCACAGGGTTCTCTTTCCTTTCGGGTTGAAAACCAAAGTTGGTATTGTTCATTTCCTTTTTCAGAAAATCCAGCCAGAATTCCGGGGCCAGGGTAAGGTTTAAAAATCCCTTGATCACATTATAACCGATCACCTCTTCAACCTCCTTTACCAGGGAACCCCCAATGATTTCAGCAGTCTGCTCCGGAGAACGCCGGGCAATTTTTACAAAAGGAAAGACCACCAATGTAAAATCTCCTTCAAATTCCTTACGTGTTTTTGTAATGGTGACCAGTTCAGGAGCCACCACCTGCCCAAAATTGTCTTTAATGATTTCTATTACGGCGCTGGCAATTTTTTCTTCTACCTTCATCCTGATATATTTTTGTGTGGGGCAAAATTAAGGTTTTTCAGGCAAGCAACTTCAAAACCCACAGAAGAAAAAACAATGAAAAACCCAATTGCAATAACCCTCCTTTTAACTTCTGTTTTTTAAAAAAAGCCCACAAAAAAATTCAAAAAATAGTAAAAACCATGGGTTTTTTCGGTAACGGAAAGAGATTCGTTTTAAAAAATTGAATAAGGGAAATGAAGTTATATCCCGCCAAAAAAGCCAACAAACGAAAAAATCTTTTAGATTGCTTGCATTAAACACTTAAACCAGTATTTTTGTGGAGGTTTTTCTCAAAGAATTTCATTTACAAACATTTAATTCAAATAAATCTTTATGAATAAAAACAGGAAGAATGTAATTATTATTGGTGCTGCCGGAAGGGATTTTCACAATTTTAACACCTACTTCCGCAACAATGATAAATACAATGTAGTCGCTTTCACTGCTGCCCAGATCCCCGATATTGAAGGGCGGAAATACCCTGCTGAGCTGGCCGGAGAACTTTACCCTGATGGCATACCTATCAAGTCAGAAAAAGAACTCACCGGGCTTATTCAAAATTTCAATGTAGATGAATGTGTTTTCTCCTACAGTGATGTTTCCTATCAACAGGTTATGAACCTGGCTTCAGTAATCAATGCTGCCGGAGCCGACTTTAAGTTACTTGGCCTTAATGCAACCATGCTCAATTCTTCTAAGCCGGTTATTGCTACCGGTGCAGTTAGAACCGGGGGAGGAAAAAGTGAAGCATCCCGCAGAATTGTTGACGTATTAAAAAGCCATGGTATTAAGGCAGTCGCCATTCGTCACCCAATGCCTTATGGAGACTTGGTAAAACAAGCTGTTCAGCGTTTTGCCACCATCGAGGACCTGAAAAAACACGAGTGTACCATTGAAGAAATGGAGGAATACGAACCTCATGTGGTACGCAATACGGTAATTTACTCTGGCATTGATTACGAAGCCATTTTGAGGGAAGCCGAGAAAGAGGATTGTGATGTCATTTTATGGGATGGTGGAAACAACGATTTTCCGTTTATCAAACCCGACCTGATGATTACTATGGCAGATCCTCAGCGCGCTGGGCACGAGCTTAGCTATTATCCCGGGGAAACTACGCTGCGTATTGCCGATATTGTGGTGGTAAATAAAATTGAAAGCGCCGACCTCAAAGATCTTCAGCTGGTTAGGGACAATGTGGCCAAAGTGGTTCCTGATGCAAAGGTAGTAGATGCCTGCTCACCCACTTTTGTTGATAAACCTGAGCTGATAAGGGGCAAAAAAGTGTTGGTAATTGAAGAAGGCCCTACTGTTACCCACGGTGAGATAAAGTTCAGTTACGGGAGTATTACCGCTCAAAAATATGGTGCTGCTGAGTTGGTAGACCCTCGTCCATATGCTGTTGGAAAACTCAGGGAAACATATGAGCAATATCCGGAGATTGGACCTGTGCTGCCTTCTATGGGTTACAGTGCGCAACAAATAAAGGACCTGCAAGCTACCATAGAAAATACTCCTTGCGATTTGGTGGTTATTGCTACACCTATTGATATCAACAGGGTTTTGAAAATAAACAAGCCCAGTGTTAAAGTTAACTATGAACTTCAGGAAATTGGAGAGCCCAACCTTTGCGGGTTGATTTGCGATTTCCTCAAAGAAAAAAACCTCGTTAAAACCGACTGCGGTTGTAAATAATTTATCAAAAGGGGCTTTTCGAAGCCCCTTTTTTTTTGACCATACCCCCGGAAATGCAAAGCATTTTGTTGTGGAAAAAAATAAAAAAAAGCTTTAGGGGTTAAATTTAAATTTAGTTTATTTTGTTTATCAGTTCCCAACTTTAATAAATTCACTCCAATCCCATAAACATGAAGCATAAAAGTTTAGTATCCATCAACGATTACAGCAAGGAGGAACAGTTGCGTGTGCTGGAGATTGCCCGGGAGTTTGAAAAGAATCCCGTGCAAAATATTCTTCAGGATCATGTAGTGGCTTCCCTGTTTTTTGAACCCTCCACCCGCACCCGTTTAAGTTTTGAGAGTGCGGTAAGCCGGCTGGGCGGAAAAATTGTCGGTTTCTCCGAAGCCACCAATACCAGCCAGAAAAAGGGAGAGTCGCTGCGCGACACCATTTTGACCATTGCCAGCTACTCCGACCTGATCGTCATGCGCAACCCCATTGAAGGCAGTGCCCGTTTTGCATCAGAAATTTCTCCCGTGCCCATTATCAATGCAGGAGACGGAGCCAACCAGCATCCCACCCAAACCCTGCTCGATCTTTACAGTATACAGAAAACACAAGGCACATTGGATAACCTGCATGTAGCTTTCGTGGGAGACCTGAAATACGGAAGAACCGTGCATTCTCTGGTAATTGCCCTTTGCAATTACAACACCACTTTTCACCTGGTTTCTCCCGTGGAGCTGAAGCTTCCCAGTGCGGTAAAAATGCATATCAAAGAAAGAAATCTTACCTACCATCAGTATACCGAAATGGAGGAGGTCATTCCACAGACCGATATTCTATACATGACACGCATTCAGCGCGAGCGCTTCAGCGACCCCCTGGAATATGAGCGGATCAAAAACGCTTATATCCTCCATAACGAAATGATACAGGAAACCAAAGATGGTTTCCGGGTGCTGCATCCTCTGCCCAGGGTAAACGAGATCGACATTAAGGTCGATCAAAGCCCAAAAGCATATTATTTTGAGCAGGCCCTGAACGGCGTTTATGTGCGTCAGGCTCTCTTATCGTTAATTCTTGGAATTCGCTAGCAGGAAAAAATT
>SL_3KL_010_SEDDRAFT_10003445_pt1 | contig 14345 bp, 6 predicted proteins | sample SodLakKL_010_SED_2_FD_10381 | JGI IMG/M metagenome (IMG submission 10381)
TGTATCAGCACACCCCGACTCGTGGGCCTACCGAAGCAAAAAATTCATTCGCCGCCATCGCCCGGGAGTGGCAGCCGCGGTATTAGTTCTTTTTTTAATAGTAACATATGCGGTTACCATTACCCAAAATGCAAAAAAAACTCAGGCAGCTCTTCATGAAGCAAAACGTGAAAAAGAGAAGTCAGACCAGGTGGTTGATTTCATGATGAGCATGTTTAAAGCCAATGAACCCCAGCAAACAATGGGTGGTACTATAACTGCACGCGAAATTTTACAACGGGGGGTTGAACAGGCCGACGCCCTTTCCGGGCAACCGGAGGTGCAGGCAAAGATGTACAAAGTTGTGGGATTAGTCTACCAACAGCTGGGAGAATACCAACTGTCGCACTCCCTGCTTAAGCAAGCGCATGAAGTAAAAAACACCATTTATGATGAACACCACCTGGAATTAGCCAAAAGCCATTTCAGACTTGCCAGTATTTTGCACGATTTGGGCAAATACCCTCAGGCACATGAACAATATAAGATATCGGCTGATCTTTTCAGTCAAAACCCCGAACACATATCTGCTGAACATGCGACAAGTCTACATATGCTGGCTCTTACCCGGCACCATGACATTGCCATCGATGGCATTTACGAGGCACTTGAAATCCGGCTTGACATCCTTGGCCCGAAACACCCGGATATTGCCCAAAGCTACCAAACCCTGGGCAATATCTTTTTACAACAAGAGGACTCGATACGGGCTAAAAAATATTTTAAAAAAGCTTTAACCATCATACAGGCTCAGGGTCAACCCAAAACGCTTCAGTCTGCTAATATCTTACAAAGTATAGGAATAGGATACCGGATTCTGAAGCAATACGAAAAGGCTGAAAAACTCGTGGGAGGTGCATTGGATATATACAACCTGCTTTATGACAAAGCCCATACAAACATTGCTATTTCTATCAAATCACTGGCAGATGTGCACCGCGACAAAACAGAGTTCAGCACAGCCAACCAATTGTACGAAAAATCAATGAAGGTGCTGAGCGAAGCTGTTGGCAAGGAGCATCCCCTAAGACGTCCGGTATTGCAAAGCTGGGCAAATATGCATTCAGACATGGGCAACCATGATCTGGCTGAACCGATGCTCAGAGAAGTTCTCATGCTACTGGAATCTGTACTGCACGAAGATCACCCACGAATTGCACATGCACGTAAACACCTTGGAACCTGCCTTATGGCGCTCACCCAATACGATGAGGCTGAAAAACTCCTGTTACAAAGCCTGGAAACTTACAGTAAAAATTCCGGGGATCATAATTATAAAGCCCAGGAAAATACACTGGAAAGCCTGGTTAATCTTTATACAAAAATAGAACAAAGGGACAAAGCCAATAGATATGCCAATATGCTTGCCGACAACAAATAATGTATGACATTGCCCGGTTATTATCATTGCGCATTGGCCTGAGACCGGGCAAAAAGTCATATCCCTGCAAACTTATGGAGTACACCCATGCATTCGTGAAAGAAACACCTTTTCGCATCTAAGCAACCAAGGAATATCTAATACTGCGAAAAGGAAACCCAGACAACAGTTCCTTTTCTTTCTGCAGAATGTGTATTTTTACAGCTTGTTTTTTGATTACTTTTTTTGGTTGCTAAATATATATTCTGCTGTTTATGAAGTACTTTATAGGTGTTGACATTGGTTCGGTAAGTGTAAAAGCGGTCCTGACCAACGCTGATTTTTCAATTATCCACAAACAATATATCCGTCATCACGGGCAAAGCATCCCAACTACCATCCAAGTCATTGACAACCTCCTGCATCAATACCCCCATTGCCCTGTGGATGGCATTGCTTTTACCGGAAATGGAGCATCACTGGTGGCCGATCTCATGCAAGCCCATTATGTGAATGAAGTAATCGCCCAAACCAAGGCCACCGCAAAGCTGTATCCCCATATCCGCAGCATCATTGAAATTGGAGGTGAAGATGCCAAGCTGGTGAAGATTGAGCAGGGCGAAGCACAACAGCCCAACCGTCTGAAAGACTTTGGCATGAATACGGTGTGTGCCGCAGGCACAGGCTCTTTCCTTGATCAGCAGGCCGCGCGCCTGGGGGTATCCATCGAAAAAGAATTTGGAGAACTTGCCGTTACCTCTCTGAACCCACCTCGCATAGCTGGCAGGTGCAGCGTGTTTGCCAAATCGGATATGATTCATTTACAACAAACGGCAACCCCCGTGGCAGATATCCTCATGGGGCTGTGCCTTGCCATGGCCAAAAATTTTAAAAGCAATGTAGCCAAAGGGGAAACACTGGAAAAGCCCGTCTCGTTCCAGGGAGGCGTAGCTGCCAATTCCGGAATGGTTAAGGCCTTTGAACAGGTACTCGGACTAAAAAAGGGAGCGCTATTTGTACCTGAACATTACACCTGCCTGGGGGCTTTGGGAGCTGTTTTGTCAATGACAGACAGCGGAGCCATACACCCCTTTGCCGGCACCTCCACATTGAAACAATATATTAACAAACCCCGTAATCACAGCCGCATCCACGAACCCCTGGGCAATGGAGACTATCCCATCTTCACCCGGGAGGAATCCTTGCAGGGATCTTTCCCTGTGGATGTATTCCTGGGAGTGGACATCGGCTCCATCAGTACCAACCTGGTACTTATGGATGTCCAGCGAAGAGTGGTGGCACGCCGCTACCTGATGACGGGAGGAAATCCCCTGGAAGCAGTGAAGAAAGGGCTGGCAGAAATTGGGGAGCGGGTGGGCGACAAAGTTAAAGTATGCGGGGTGGCCACCACCGGGTCAGGCAGGTACCTTACCGGTGACTTCATTGGTGCCGATGTGGTAAAAAATGAAATAACAGCCCATGCCCGCGGGGCTGTAAATGTGAATCCAAAAGTAGATACCATTTTTGAAATTGGCGGACAGGATTCCAAATACATTTCTCTGAAAGATGGAGTGGTGGTGGATTACACCATGAATAAGGTTTGTGCAGCGGGTACCGGATCTTTTTTACAGGAACAGGCCGAAAAGCTCAATGTAAACATTAAAGAGGAGTTCAGCCAGCTGGCACTAACTTCCGGCTTTCCTGCCGCACTGGGCGAACGCTGCACGGTTTTTATGGAATCAAGCCTCAACAAACAGCAGCAGATGGGAACTGCCAAAGAGGATTTGTTGGCAGGGCTGAGCTATTCCATTGTGAAGAACTACCTTTCTACGGTGGTGGAGAAGCGACCCGTGGGTGAGGTCATTCTTTTCCAGGGAGGTACCGCTTACAACAGGGCAGTGAAGGCTGCTTTTGAGAAAGTTTGTGGCAAAAAAATCATTGTACCCCCGCACCACGATGTGCTGGGTGCCTTAGGGTGTGCCCTCATTGCCATGGAAAACAGACCTGAAGATGGCTCGCGCTTCAAAGGGTTCGATCTGGCCAAAAACCGCCTGGAGTTTGGTTCCTTTGTTTGCCAGGATTGCTCCAACGATTGTGAAATACGCACGGTGAAAGTAGAAGGAAACAGTAAACCGCTTACCTATGGCAGCCGCTGCGGGAAGTTCGACGAAGTAAAGCAGAAAGGCACGGTCAATAATTTGCCCCGACTGTTTCAGGAGAGGGAAAAAATGCTTATGGCCGACTATAACCGTGCACCAGCCCCGGCAAAGGATGCCCGGGTGGTAGCCATACCGCGCTCTTTGTTGTTTTACGAGATGTTTCCTTTCTGGAATGCTTTTTTTACAGGCCTGGGTTTCAAAGTAGTTACCTCTCCACCTTCCAACCGGGGCATCATCACCCGGGGTTGCGAGGCTGTGGTAGAAGAGGTGTGTTTTCCTGTGAAGCTGGCCATGGGCCACACCCTTGAACTGTTCAACCAGGAACCGGACTACCTGTTCCTGCCGTGTGTGGTCAATGGCGATCCCATTCAGTCCGAAGCATGTGGCTCATCCATCTGCCCGCTGGTGCAGGGTTTCCCCTATATAAGCGATGCCGCACTTGATTTCTCACAATACCCAACCAAAGTACTGCGTCCTGTGTTTCACTTTGAAAACGCCGATGTGGAAAGGGAATTGCATCGCTTTGCCCGCCACCTGGGCTATGCCGGTGCGAAGGTGCGCAAAGTGGTGGATGATGCCTTTAAAGCCCTTGCCAGCTTCCAGGCATCACTGCTCAACAGGGGAAAAGAAGTACTGGCCAATTTGCCCAACGACAAACCTTCCCTGGTAATTGTCAGCCGCCCCTACAATGGGTGCGATCCGGGGCTCAATCTGCGCATCCCCGGTAAGCTCAAAGACATGAATGTACTGGCCATACCGGCAGATTTCCTACCGGTGCAACCTTCCGAAAGCGAGCACATGAAAAACATGTACTGGCGCTATGGACAACGCATCCTTTCGTCTGCCGAATGCATTGCCAAAACGCCCGGGCTTTACGCCCTGTACATTACCAACTTTGCCTGCGGCCCCGATTCGTTTATCCTCAAATACTTTCAGTATGCCATGAAAGGCAAGCAAATGCTAACCCTTGAGCTGGACGAACACAGTGCAGATGCAGGCGTCATCACTCGTCTGGAAGCTTTTCTGGACAGCCTGGAAGCTGTCGGTTCCCAACCTTTAAATACAGTTGAAAACGGCAAAGCCCGGTTGGCTCAGAAGAATTTTTCAGGCAGCCGTAAGCTTTATATTCCGCATATCGACGATCATGGCAGGGGGATTGCAGCTGCACTCAGGCGCCACGGTATTGAATCGGAAGCTTTGCCCTTATCCGACCAGAAAGGGCTTGACCTGGCCCGCAAATACGTTACCGGAAAGGAGTGTTATCCTTTCATGATTACCGCAGGCGACATTCTGAAAAAGACACAGGAAAAGGACTTTGACCCGTCACGCTCCAGCTTTTTTATGCCTACCACCAACGGACCCTGTCGCTTCGGTCAGTATTGCCATTCGCACCAGCTCATACTTCAAGAGGCCGGGCTGGGAGAAGCGCAGATGACCACCATCGACCAGGCTACCGGCTTCGACAATGAAGTGCAAAAGCTGGGAGCAGGATTCAGAAAGCTTATGTGGCAGATTTTTGTGGCCACCGACAATATCAAAAAACTGCTGCTCAAAACCCGGCCCTATGAAGTGAATAAAGGACAGAGTGACAGAGAGTATGAAGCATGTATCCAATACCTGGAAAATCATGTGGAACAAAAAGGGACTGTGGGCGACAGCGTAAAACATGCCACACGGCGTTTTGCCGAAGTGCCCCTGAGCAACGGTATCAAAAAACCGCTCATTGGTATCATCGGGGAAATATTTGTGCGTTCCAATGACTTCAGCAACAACTTTATCATCCGGCAAATTGAGGAGCTGGGCGGCGAAGTGGCCGTACCCACCTTCCACGAATGGATATTGTATACCGATTGGGAACGCCGCATCGACCTGCTGCGCGAAAGAGACTACATGGGATATGCCAAAGAAGTGATCACCTCCTTTGTGCAAAAACACTATACCCGGCGCGAAACAAAGCCTCTGAAAGGGAAAGTGGAGCATTTCCTCTATGAAATGCCCGTNGACGACCTTATGAAACTTTCTGAGCCCTATCTTACCCAGAACCTGCGCGGAGAGGCCACCCTGAGCATGGCCCGTGCCGAAGAGTACGCACGCCATGGATTCCAGGGTGTGGTAAACCTTACCCCCTTCCATTGCATGCCCGGCACCATTGCCAATACCTTGCTGGTGCGCTTTGCTAAAAAATACCCCAGGGTACCTGTGCTGAAAATGGTATACGATGGTACAGAGCAATCGGGTGAAAGGGCACGCCTGGAAGCCTTTATGTTTCAAACCCGGCAACTTTTGAGTGAAAACAATTAAACTAATACAAAATCCACCCAATCCTTTTCTACAGATTAATCTTAGCAGGGTTATATACCCATAATATTATTTCTAATTATTCATGCAATATCTCTAAATTTGCAACAGAAAATTGAACCAACAGACTGCCAGCACCTCAGTTCTCTTTAACCATTTTGCCACATATGCCACAAAAACCTAAAACAGCCTGTTTCTTTCTTGGAATACTGCTTTTGTTGCTCCCTGGGGCATATTCTCAAAGCACATATCTGCCATCAGGTCATGAGTGGCACGACTTTGTTCAGCGTATGGAAATCAAATCAGGAGGTACCGGGCCCGGTTTTCACTTTGCCCTGCAGCCACTGGAGCGCAAATCAATGGTAGAGTTCCTTGAGTTTGTGGATACAACAAATCAGCGCATCACGGCTACAGACAAGAATATCATTTACGATATCATTCAAAGCAATGCGGAATGGACATCCCGCAAGCAAGACAGCTCTCGCAGGCCATTGCTAAGACATTTTTATCAAACCCCCACCAGCTTTTACCAATATCATGATGAGGAGCTTTTCCTGAGCATCAATCCTGTCATTCATTTTGAAACGGGAATGGAAAAAGGCCGGGACCTTTGGTTGTATCAAAACACCAGGGGAGTTGAGGTCAGGGGAATGATCAACCAGAAAGTGGGTTTCTACAGTTACCTGACCGACAACCAGGCCCGATTCCCCCAATATGTGAACCACAAAATACAGGAGCAGGAAGGAGCCATCCCGGGGGAAGGATGGAATATCCCTTTTGGCGAACAAGGTTATGACTTTTTTACAGCACGGGGTTATATTGCTTTCCAGGCCACCAAAAATATCGGACTTCAATTTGGGCACGACCGTAGTTTTCTGGGGTTCGGCAAACGCTCACTGCTACTTTCGGACTATGGCAACAACTACCTTTTCCTCAAAATCAATACCCGGCTTTGGCGATTCCACTACCAAAACACCTTTGCCCGATTGGTGGACTTCCCCCTGCGAACTTATGGAGGCCGGCTTTTCGACGCCAAATATATGGCTGCCCACACTTTATCATTCAAGGTGTCCGATCGTTTCCAGCTGGGGCTTTTCGAAAATGTTGTTTTTGGACGCAGTGACACCCTTTCAAGACGGGGGTTTGATGCTCATTATCTTAACCCAATTATCTTCTACCGTGCCGTGGAGCATCATATTGGCGATCCCGACAAAGTATCCATAGGGCTTTTCTGGCGGTGGATTGCCGGGCACCACCTGTCTTTTTACGGCCAGGTATATGCCGACGATTTCCATATTGGCGACCTGAAATACGATCTGGACTCCTTGCTTACAAGAGTGGGGTTCCGCTCCCAACGAAAACATGATAAGCATGCATCTTTTCGCAACAAGTTTGGTTTGCAGGCCGGCATGCACTGGGTGGATATGCTGGGTTTGAGCAACCTGGATTTTCAGCTGGAAGGAAACTGGGTCAGGCCATTTGTGTATACACATTTCGATGTGGATGGCTCGGGGCAACGACCAGCTGCAAACTATACCCACTACAGCCAGGCTTTGGCCCATCCGCTGGGAGCCAACTTCAGAGAGCTGGTTGCAGGCCTGAAATACACACCCCACCCTGACTGGCAGTTTCAGACCAGGATTTTCTCAGCCCGACAGGGCGTGGACTCAGCAGGGATAAATATGGGTAGCGACATCACCGCGGACTATACCACCAGGCAGGGAGACTATGGACATACTTTCCTGCAGGGAGATAAAAGAAGCTGGATGATATTCCAGGTTGAAACGGCCTGGCAATGGCGACCCAACATTTGGATTAACCTGAGGTATGTATACCGCAATGAAGAACTGGAGAACCATGACCCCCAAACCACGGGTCTGTTCATGGTAGGTTTACGTATGAATGCATTGCAGCGTGAACACTGGTTTTAACCCTTTGACAAATAACCAACCTATCACCCAAAAAAACACCAATTGTGCCAGGAATTTATATTCACATACCCTTTTGCCGGCAGGCTTGCCATTATTGCAACTTCCATTTTTCTGTTTCTCAAAAAAGAAGACCGGAATTTATTCAGGCCCTTGTGCAAGAGATCGAAATGCAAAAAGACTTTTTGAAGGAGCGTTCATCCTCCACTCCTGCACTGAAAACACTCTATTTGGGAGGAGGTACCCCATCGCTGCTTTCCATCGGGGAACTCGAACAAATAGTAAATGCCCTGCATAAATACTTCGCTGTTTCAGCAAGTACAGAGTTTACATTGGAAGCCAATCCTGATGACCTCACTGCCGAAAAACTCGAAGGGCTGCGACAGCTTTCAGTCAACCGGCTAAGCATTGGCATTCAGAGCTTTCATGATGCTGATTTGCGATACATGAACCGATCACACTCCTCCAGACAGGCTGTCGAAGTATTGAAAAACGCTCAAAATGCCGGATTTGAGAATATCACTGCCGACCTGATTTACGGAACTCCCGGCATGAGTGACCATCAGTGGCGAGAAAACATTATGCAGCTCATCGCATACGGAATACCACATATTTCAGCTTACAGTCTAACCGTGGAGAAGAAAACAGCCCTGGAGGTATTTATTCGCAAAGGGAAAGCTGCTGCAGTAGATGAAGAACAATCGGCAAGGCAATTTGAAATCCTTTGTGAAATTACGGGCAAACATGGATATGAGCAATACGAGATTTCCAATTTTGGCAAGCCGGGGTTTTTCTCCAAACACAACCTGAGCTACTGGACGGGTCAACCCTACCTTGGAATGGGCCCCTCAGCACATAGTTATAAACAAGGAATGCGACAATGGAACATTGCCAACACCTGCACTTACATAGATGAGATCAGCCAGGGAAACATCCCCTGCCAAAAAGAGGTTCTCTCCGTGGATCAGCAATACAACGAATATGTAATGACCGCCCTGCGAACCCAGTGGGGTATTGAAAAAAGTTTTATAAATACCGAATTTGGCCAGATGTATTACCAAAACATGATACAATCAGCCCAAAAACATATTTTTAATCAAACTCTCAAGGAAACAGACACGCACCTTGTAATAACCCAAAGTGGTAAATTCCTGGCTGATGGAATAGCTGCAGACCTCTTTATATGAAGCCGTCATGACTGAGATTAAAAAATACCGTTTCCGGCCAATCTTTAATTGAAAAAATCACAGTCATAGATGCAACGCAAAAACATTTAAATTAAAAACATATAACATTGCTGTCCCATTAAAATCTAGAAAAGTTCTTTGATATATTTGAAATTTAGTAAGTTATAGAGGTTTTTCGAGCGAACGGACTTGAATTTTTAGCATTGCATCAAATTAAGCTGATAACATATGTTTCAAGACAAATACATTTTCGCTCAACTGGTCTCTTTTCTGAATCGAAGTAAGTTCAATCGTATTGTGACCAAGTACGATGGTGATAAATACGTTAAGCATTTCACTTGTTGGAATCAACTGCTCGCCCTAATGTTTGGGCAATTGTCTAACCGTGAAAGTCTGAGAGATTTGATCATCGCTCTTGATGCTCTCCACTCCAAATGTTATCATTTGGGAATGGGCAAGAATGTTTCGAAATCATCCTTGGCAAGAGCTAATCAGGATAGGGACTATCACATCTTTGAAGAGTTTGCTTACTATCTGGTAAACGAAGCCAGACAGAAACGAGTTTCTGACATCTTTAAGCTTGCTGGTAATGTATACGCATTTGATTCAACAACGATTGACTTATGCCTTTCCGTATTTTGGTGGGCGAAGTTCCGTAAGAAAAAAGGCGGAATCAAAGTGCATACATTATACGATGTGGAGACACAAATTCCTACATTCTTTCATATTACCGAAGCTTCTGTTCACGACTCTACGGCAATGAAAGAAATTCCCTATGAATCAGGATCATATTACATATTTGACCGTGCATATAACCACTTCAAGATGTTGTATAAGATTCATCAGATAGGAGCCTTCTTTGTTGTCAGAGCAAAGAAGAACCTTCAATACAAGTCCCTTAAATGGAAACGCAGATTGCCCAAGAACGTACTTTCAGATGTAACGATTGAATTGACAGGTTTTTATCCTAAGCAATACTATCCAGAACATCTTCGATTGGTAAGATATTGGGATGAGGAACAAAAGCGTGAGCTTATATTCTTAACCAATGCGATGCACATTTCTGCTCTTCAGGTAGCTGAACTTTACAGAAATCGCTGGCAAGTTGAGCTTTTCTTCAAATGGTTAAAGCAACATCTGAAAATTAAAAAATTCTGGGGTACTACTGAAAATGCAGTTCGAATTCAAATCTATGCTGCCATATGCACTTATTGATTAGTCGCAATCGTCCAAAAGATATGCAACTTGATAGAAGCACATATGAAGTTTTACAAATCTTAAGTATATCATTGACCGACAAAACTCATCTTCGAGATCTCTTCGATAAAACTAAATTTCAAAATGACAAAGAACGTTTGAGGCTTAATGAGCCAAATTTATTTAATATTAATAACGTCCCAATTTTAATGGGACACTAGTGAACATATAACATAAATAACAAAACAATCAGTAAATGAGAAAACAACCCAAATCCCAGTCACCACTAGTTTTTAAACGCTGGAGCCGAAAATCTTATGCCGTTTTCAACAGCCTGAGCAAAGTTATACGCATAGGGGTATTAGGCTTGGGTTGTTCAATATTAAGTTTACCGGCCCAAGGGCAGCAATCAGGCGCTGACCGGCATCTTACCGATTCTGTTTTCTTTGAGCATGAGCTGGATGAGGTTGTTGTAAGTGCCCAGCAAAGTCCGGTACTGCAATCGGAGCTGATGCGTGTGGTGCAGCTTATCACCCGCAGTGAAATTGAGCAATCTCCTTCACAGGATCTTCCCGGATTGCTGCAGTCTCTGAGTGGTGTTGATGTGCGCAGCCGTGGCAGCTATGGAATGCAAAGCGACATCAGCCTCAGGGGAGGAACATTTGATCAAACCATGATACTTATCAACGGGGTCAATATTACAGATCCTCAGACCGGGCATCATAACCTTAATATACCTGTAGACATTCATAGTATTGAACGCATAGAAGTACTGCACGGATCAGGGGCCAGAATATTTGGCCCCAATGCATTTAACGGTGCCATTAATATCATAACCCGAAAAGGGGATGAATCTCACTTATTGTCCTCCCTAACCGGAGGAGAGTATGGGTTTGGCGCTGCCAACATCTCAACGGGTTTTTCTACCGGGGCCCTCAGCCATCACCTTAGTGTGGGAGGAGCTAAATCTGACGGATTTACAGAAAATACAGATTTCAAAAACAGGAACATTTACTACCGGGCCAACCTTGAAAACGCCTGGGGCCAGTGGGATGCTCAGGCCGGTTATAACCACAAAGCATTTGGAGCCAACAGCTTTTACACGCCCGTATATCCCAACCAATTTGAAGAAACGAAAACCCGGTTTGCTTCGCTGCAATGGGAAGAAGCCAGCCAACCTAACCTTAAAGGGAGTATTTACTGGCGTGGACACAACGACCGTTTCGAACTATTCCGGGATAAAGAAGAGGCTCCACAATGGTATAACGGGCATAATCATCATAAAAGCAATGTAGTCGGAGTCAATTTCAATTATGCCCTTTCGAGCGATTTTGGTCTTAGCACCTGGGGTATAGATTACCGTTTGGAACATATCCTTAGCAATGTACTTGGCACCCCACTGGATAAACCTGTTGATGTAAGCTCATGGTCCGGGGCACAATACACCCACTCTTACTTTAGGCAAGGATTGAGCCTTATGGCAGAGCACAGTGTTTACCGACAAAACTTTTCCGCCTCCGGCGGAGCTTTACTTTATTTCAACTCAGACCTGGAAAATGCACCGGGGTTTTTCCCGGGTATCGACTTAGCCTGGCAAATAACCCCCCAATTACGGTGGTTTGCTTCTGCCAATCGGACGCTACGCCTGCCCACCTTTACCGACTTGTTTTACAGCGGTCCAACCAACATGGGAAACCCTAACCTGGTGCCTGAACAAGCAATCTCTGTTGAAACCGGCCTGAAAACCATATGGAATGATATCAGTTGGGAGTTAAGTTTATTCAGACGCTGGGGCACCCAAATGATTGATTGGGTGAAAAACCCCGGTGACGAACTTTGGCAAAGCATGAACCATACAAAAATAAACATTAGTGGATTAGAAACATTTTTGACTTACCCTTTGTATGAAAACAAGGGCTCCCTTTTCAGTAAAGCTACATTAAATCTTCAATACAGCTTTATACACGCAGACAAGTTCAGCGGTGATATGGTGAGTAATTATGCTATGGACCACCTGCGACATAAATTCACAACCCAACTGCAATTTTACTTTGATGATTTTGCCGGATTAACCATACGATCATCGTGGCAAAAACGTGAAGGCTCCTACATGATTTACCGTGATAATGCTTTTGCCCAAACACAAGCCTTCTCCCCTTACCTGGTGATTGATGCCCGTATGTTTTACCGGTTATTGAAATTTGAACTCTTTGTGGAAGGGAGCAACTTGCTTGATGCCCATATTGTAAATGTGGCTAATGTGCCTCAAACCGGCAGGTGGCTTAGGGCTGGACTAAAATTTTCCCTGTAACTGTAAACAACCACTTCAGCGCCTATCAAAATCCAAAGAACTGAAAAAGATTTTTTTAATCATCCAACTTAAAAACAAAGTTTTCTTTGATTTGGATCATAATACTTTTTACTCCAGACCTGATTTAGGTGTCAAAAGGTATTAAATGATTAACTGTGCCCCCCGGTGAAGTTTATTCCCAAGATAGGTGTTGGGCTAACCTCACTTTTTAAGGGCATTTTAAACTACACGGACTCCGCTTATTAACATAACATGAGTGTAAAGCCAGGCATGTCTTCATAATTTTTTCAATCAATAAAAACCGGGCTCCCTCATAAAGGGAGCCCGGAACAAACCAAAACACTATGAAGAGAAAATTACACTTACATATTTTTAGATACCCGGTATTTCTTCGTCCACTTCTTTTTCGGGCTTTATAAAAGGTCTGACATCTATCATTTTTGACTGACCTTCTCTTTGGATTTCTTTAAAAATTTGCTTGCTGTCAAATTCAAAATCATTTTGATCCATCTCCACTTTTATAAACACCTGGATGGTTTTTCCTAATAGATCAGGCATGCTGAAGGTTCTGTAGTTTTCGGCGGATGCTACTGCTGTGGTAAATAAAATGAGTGCTGCAAAGGTTATAATTCTTGTTTTCATGACACAAAGGGTTTTATGGATTATCTTTTATTTGCTTACTTGACTATATCTTTGCCAATTACGTGCCAAACGACATATAATACTTTTTATCAGATACTTACAAACATAACTCATTGATTTAGTTTAAAAATACCGTACCAAAAATGTTCGCAATTGAGCATATTTTGTACGTTAACGAACAGCACACCTCTGATGATTTGTTACCATTCTCCTTGTCAATTTAATATACAAAAATATGGTCATCAGAAAGTTCCCTTTCCCCCACTCCACTAGTAGTAAAACAGTATATTTCTTTCGGGGTACTCTAAAGTTTTAAAAACTTGGGGGATAAATGTTTTTTGTAAGTTTGCAAATCCATTCAAAAACTACAACTGTGCTTATTTTCAGAGGAATTAATATTGCACCGGGAACATTAAAAACCATTTTCAGGGCTTTCAAATACCCTAATTACCGGCTGTATTATTATGGGCAAAGCATTTCACTAATTGGGACATGGGTGCAAAACATAGCCATGGGCTGGTTGTTGTACCGCATCACCGGATCAGCATTGCTGTTGGGCACAGTGGCTTTTGCACAGCAAATTCCCTCGCTTTTTATCATGCCCCTGGCCGGCGTGCTGGCCGATCGTTTCAACAGAAAAAAGGTTATCATTATCTCACAGGCTGCTGCCATGGTTGTAGCCTTTGTACTGGCTATTACAGTGCTTATGGATGTGGTAACCGTACCCATGATTTTGTTTTTGGCAGCTACCAATGGAGTTATCCTTGCATTTGATACACCTTTCCGCAACTCCTTTGTCCCCGATATGATCACCCACAAAGAAGATCTTGGAAATGCCATAGCCTTGAACTCCTCCCTTTACAACCTGGCACGATTTATTGGCCCGCCCATAGGCGGACTTTTGATAGCAGCCGTCGGGGAAGGCTGGTGCTTTTTCATTAATGGAGTAAGTTTTCTGGCTGTTTTGGGCTGTCTTTTTGCAATGAATGTGAAAGTAAAGCAGCGCACCAAAGTAAAGGGTTCCATATTCAGGGAACTCAGGGAAGGAGTAAATTATGCTTTTACAGAAAAGCCCCTGCGGTATTTGCTAACCCTTGTGGCACTAAGCAGCTTCTTCGGGTTACCTTTCCAGGCCCTTCTCCCGGTTTTTGCGGCCGATATATTGCAGGGGGAGTCAGAACTTTTAGGCTTGCTGACAGGAGCATTGGGTTTTGGCGCATTATC
>SL_3KL_010_SEDDRAFT_10003446_pt1 | contig 14345 bp, 15 predicted proteins | sample SodLakKL_010_SED_2_FD_10381 | JGI IMG/M metagenome (IMG submission 10381)
GCGTCACCAGGCCGGGCCGTTCGTGCGCCTGGATCTGCTGATCAACGGCGAGCGGGTCGATGCACTCAGCACCATCGTTCATCGTGATGCCGCCGAGCGGCGCGGCCGGGAACTGGCCGAGCGCATGCGCGAGCTGATCCCGCGCCAGATGTTCGACATTGCCATCCAGGCCGCCATCGGATCGCATATCATCGCGCGCTCGACGGTCAAGGCGTACCGCAAGAACGTCACCGCCAAGTGCTACGGTGGCGACGTCACCCGCAAGCGCAAGCTGCTGGAAAAACAGAAGGCCGGTAAACGCCGGATGAAGCAGGTCGGAAAGATCGAGATTCCCCAGGAAGCCTTTCTTGCCGTGCTGCGAACCGACCAGGAGAAATAGAAGAATGAATCTGGACTTTGCTCTGATCCTGACCGTATTGACGCTGGTTACCGGTGTTTTCTGGATCATCGAGCGTTATTGGCGCAAGCGACGCCAGAAGGAAGCCGATGAGCCGGTGTCGAAGACGGTCGAACTGGTCGGGTCGCTGTTTCCGGTGCTGTTGGTGGTGCTGCTGTTCCGCTCCTTCCTGTTCGAGCCATTCAAGATTCCGTCAGGCTCGATGATCCCGACCCTGTGGATCGGTGATTTCATCGTCGTCAACAAGTATGCCTACGGTCTGCGGCTGCCAGTCGGCAACCACCGCTTTCTGGAAGTCGGCGATCCGGATCGGGGGGACGTGGCCGTGTTTCGCTACCCGGTCGATCCGCGCATCAATTACATCAAGCGTGTCATCGGCCTGCCGGGCGACACCGTCACCTATCGCAACAAGGTGCTGTTCATCAACGGTGATCCGGTCATCCAGGATCAGGTTGGCTCCTGGGTTGGCGAAGGTCTCAACCGTAATCCACCGGGCACTCGTCCGGTGAAACGACTGGAGCATCTGGGAGAAGAGCCGCACAATATCGTCGTCTATCCCGAACGTCCCGACCTGGAGACGCGCACCTGGACTGTGCCCGAGGGACACTACTTCGTGCTGGGTGACAATCGGGATCAGTCGCTCGACAGTCGAGCCTGGGGATTCGTGTCCGAGGACCTTCTGGTAGGCAAGGCGGTTCGGATCTGGATGCACTGGGACTGTTCCCGCGGCTGTGTGGACTGGGGCCGAATCGGTGATAGAATTCAGTGAAAAGGGCGGTTTGTCGAGCCTGAATGGGGTTAGCTTCGAGGGAACGAACGAATGATGGCATTCAACAGACAGCGCGGGCTCAGTTTGCTCGGTTTCATGGGCATTCTGGTGATTGTGCTGTTTTTCACCTATATCGGTATCAAACTTGTACCCATTTACCTGAACCACATGTCCGTGGTCAGCGAGATGAAGGCTGTGGCGGGCGAGCCCGGTGTCGCCAATCAGCCACCCCAGACTACCCGCCGTCAGTTGTTGACGCGCTTCGATATCAGTTACGTCGATCACGTCGGGGCCGAGAATGTGCGTATCGAGCATGGCGATGGCTTGAGCCTGGTCGTCAGCTACGAGGTCGAAACTCACCTGATCGGCAACATTGACGCGGTCGTCAAGTTCCACCGTGTCGAAAGACTGCGCGATTGATTCGTTGCAGACGCTGCCGGGGATCGATTACCGGTTTCGCGATCCCGGTCTGCTCAGGCAAGCGCTGACCCATCGCAGTTGCGGTCCGGGTCACTACGAGCGTCTCGAGTTTCTCGGCGACAGCCTGCTCAGCCTGGTCATCTCCGAGCAGCTGTTCCTCCGTCGCCCGCATGCTCCAGAGGGAGATCTCAGTCGGCTGCGATCCCGTCTGGTGCGGGATGTGACGCTGGCATCGATTGCCCGTGAACTGGAGCTTGGCGAGCACTTGCGACTGGGGGCAGGTGAGCTCAGGAGCGGTGGCTTCCTGCGCGAGTCCATCCTTGCCGACGTTTTCGAGGCCATCGTCGGGGCGATTCTTCTGGATGGGGGTTTTTCCGAGGCCAGGCGAGTGGTCTGTGAGGTCTTCGAGGCGCGGCTGGAATCGCTGCCAGAGGCTGATACCCTGAAAGATCCCAAGACCCGGCTCCAGGAACTGTTGCAGGCGCATGGCCATGATTTGCCGGAGTACGAGGTCATCGAGGAGTCCGGCGCCGACCATGCCAAGTGCTTTCGTGTCGAGTGCCGTGCCGGAGAGCTCACCACTCCCGCAACGGCTGAGGCGGCCAGCCGCCGCAAGGCTGAACAGGCTGCCGCGAAAATCATGTACGGCAGGTTGAGCGAATACTTCAAGTCCGGGCGCGGCAACAAGCACGCGACGGCAAGAGATTCCGGAGAAAACGAACAATGAACACTCGCTGCGGTTACGTAGCCCTGCTGGGTCGGCCCAATGTTGGCAAGTCCACGCTGCTCAATGCCCTGGTAGGAGAGCACCTGGCGATCGTGACCCACAAGGCGCAAACCACGCGCCACCGCATCAACGGCATCGTCAACCGCGAGAAGGGCCAAGCGATCTTCGTCGATACTCCTGGTCTGCACCGCCGGCGTGATCATGCACTCAATCGCCGGCTCAATCGCATTGCCTCTGACACGCGGCTGGGTGTCGACGTGGCCGTCATGCTGGTCGATGCCACCCGCCTGACCGACGAGGACCGTATGGTGCTCGACCTCATGTCCGTTCAGGAAGGGCCGAAAATCCTTGCGTTCAACAAGATCGACCAGCTCGACGATCGCGCCGTGTTGCTCGAGCGTACGGCCGAGCTGAGCGCGAAAGTCGATTTCGATGCCGTGGTGTACCTTTCGGCAACACGGGGTGAGGGGCTGGATGATCTGCTCGACGAGGTGTTCCGCTGTCTTCCCGAGGCCGAACCGGTTTTCGATCCCGACCTGTTCACCGATCGGTCCGAACGCTTTCTTGCAGCGGAGATGGTTCGGGAGCAACTGATGCTGCAACTGCATCAGGAGATTCCCTATGGTCTGACGGTCGAAATCGAACAGTTCAAGCGCGGGCGGGGTCGGGTTGAGATCAACGGCTTGATCCTTGTCGCCAGCGAGCGGCACAAGGGAATGGTGATCGGTCGCGGCGGACAGGTGCTCAAGCGCGTGGGCAGCCGGGCCCGTCAGCGCATCGCCGAGTTGCTTGGAGAGAAGGTTCATCTTGAATTGCATGTCAAGGTGCGTTCCGGCTGGATGGATGATGACGGAGCGCTCGACGAGCTCGGCTATTCTTCATGACCACCAGCGGGGAGCAGTTCGGCTGGGTGCTGCACCGTCGGCCCTGGCGCGAGTCCAGCCTGTTGATCGAGTTCTTCAGTCACCAGCAAGGCCGCGTCGGCCTGGTGGCGAAGGGTGCGCGCTCGGCACGTTCGTCCTGGCGCGGGCTGGCCGAACCGTTCTGCCCACTTACGGCCACCTGGACGCGCCGGGGAGAGATGGGGACACTCACTGGTCTCGATCCCGCCGGCAGTCGCCATCTACTGACCGGACGTGCGCTCTGGTGCGGGCTGTACGCCAATGAGTTGGTCCTGAAGCTGCTGCTTCGCGACGATCCTTCACCCGAATTGTTCAGAGCCTACGGCCAGTTGCTGTCCGACCTGGTTACTGAATCGGATCTGGCGTCGGTGGTGAGGCGATTCGAGTTGGGGTTGCTCGGCTCGCTGGGCGTTTCCCCGGATTTCGAGCACGACGCTGCGGACGGGCAGCCCATACAGGCTGGCGGGTTGTATCATCTGGACCCGGAGTCAGGCTTTATTCCGGTCGACAGGCCGGGCCCGACAATCTACCCGGGTGAGGCAATACTGGCTCTGGCTGGCGGAATGCGGGACAAGAAGTGCGGGGGGAAGAACTGCCGACGGTTGATGCGTCAGTTGATCGACCATCAATTGGCGGGTCGTCGGCTGGAGAGCCGTCGACTTTTCGAAAACATGAGTCATCGAACGGGAGTCTGAGTTTTGATGAGTACACCCCTGCTGGGCGTCAACATTGATCATGTCGCCACGCTGCGTCAGGCCCGCCGCGGCCATTACCCCTCCGTGGTGCAGGCTGCGCTCGTGGCCGAACAGGCCGGTGCCGACGCCATCACCATTCACTTGCGGGAGGATCGTCGTCATATCCAGGACGAGGATGTCCGCCTGCTGGCCGATACCCTTGGCACGCGCATGAACCTGGAACTGGCAGTCACCGACGAGATGCTTGACGTTGCAGAACGCACGCGTCCGGCCGACGTCTGCCTGGTGCCCGAGCGCCGAGAGGAATTGACTACCGAGGGTGGGCTGGATGTGATCGGCGGCAAGTCGCGTATCATCGATGCCTGCGGACGTCTTGCCGCCGCCGGTATTCGTGTCAGCCTGTTTGTTGATCCCGATCCGCAACAACTCGAGGCGGCAGTGGAATGCGGAGCGCCAGTGGTTGAGCTGCATACCGGAGCCTACGCCGAGGAACGTGGCCTGCGGGCGGCAGATGAACTGTCGCGCCTGCGTGCGGCTGTGGAGGCCGGGCGGCGCATGGGCCTGGTGGTCAATGCCGGGCACGGGCTCAACTATCACAATGTGCAGTCGATCGTTGCCATCGAAGGCATCGCCGAACTCAATATCGGCCATGCCATCGTCTCGCGTGCAGTGTTCACCGGTCTGGAGGCCGCGGTTCGAGAGATGAAGCGTTTGATGGGGGGGTAAAGGAAGGTTTCAGGGTCGAGGGTTCGGGGTTCAGGAAAACAACGGCGCCCGTAGATACCCTGGTCCGGGTCAAGCATTATTCGGCTCGATGGCAAAGAGTTTCGAGCTATCGAAGGGCTCGCCGGTTTTCATGCAAGCCCACAGTCCGGTGAGCATCTTGCGCTGGACCGCGCACAGCGCCTGCATTTTTTCTTGCCCCGGCCGAGCAGCGCCTCATAATGCGCCTTGGCTCGCTCGTCGTAACGGACCAGGTTGAGCGCAGGTCACGCGGCAGCAGGCATAACTCGCCGATGAGGGTCACGGCACTGGCATCGGCGATGCCCTTGGTTGTGATCAGGCAGCTTCGATAGCGCGCCAGATCGGCATCGTGCTCGATCAGCGCCAGGGCCGAGGCGGTCAGGCGCTGGATGCTGGCTTCCATCAGCTCGATTTGCGCCTCGACCTTCTCGATCAGCGTCGGGCTGGTGTGGCGCTGGGCCTTGAGTGCGTGCAGGCGGTTCTTCTCGGTCGTGCACATGCCGGTTAACTGATTGATTCGGCGCGAGATATCGCGCAGCGCCAGCCAGAGGGTGAGGTACATGCGCCGGGCATACTCGGCCAGCAGGCCTGCGTCGATGCGGTCGGTCTTGGAGCGCTGCAGCATTGCCTCAGCGAAGTGGTGCGCCGAGCGTGGGTTGATCACCGACATCGGCACATCGGCCCGGCTGAGCGCCATGGCGGCATCGAGTTTCTTGGCGGCTGACATCGATTCCGGCAACAGTCGACATACGTTGATCCTCCATTCTCAGGTGGGCACAATGTCACCAGGTTCCCCGACCTCGCATTTCATGCCGTCCGACCTTGTGATGCGAAGTCCACAAGCGTGGCTTCCGGATACTCCTCGGACTTGGCAATGAGGCGGGGAGCCACTCTACGTACGAGGTCAGTCAAGCTGCCTCCAGGATGCGACGGCTTCCCCGGTGAACACTCGCTCATTGTCCGAGTGCAGGATCAACATACAAGGATGCGTGGAGGCCGAAGGCCGGAACGCATGCTGGACGACATCCAGCAAACCCTGACCGGGTGGGGACACAGGTCCATCCTCGTCCAGCATGCATTCCGCTTGCGCTCCACGCATCCTGCAAAAACTGTCTTCCGTGTTCCGGCGCCTCAGGCGTTTCTCAGGGTCTGGCGGGTGGCGTGGGCGATGCGCAGGAAGTTGAGGTAGGTGGTGCCGGGTGAGCTGTCCAGGCCGGCAAGCAGGCGCTGCCGGAGCATCTGGCAGGCATGGGTCATGCGCACGGCGCCGGCGTAGCCGCCGGCTCCGGCCCATTGGTGCAGCAGGTCGGCCGCTTTCCGGTGTTCACCGTCGGCGATCATGCGGTCAAGTTCGGGCAGTTTTTCATCAAGTTCCGCGGCGAGCATGTCCTGAAGCCGAAGCGCCAGGCCGGAGTCGTTGTTCGAGGCGGCAAGCGCGCGATCGCGATCGATCAGCTGGGTCGGCGCGATGTGCTGGCGTTCCTGCGGATTGCGGCTCACGTTCGGGTTGAACAATGCCTCGATGGCAGTCATCAGGGCGGGGATGGTGATGGGCTTGTTGAGATAGTCGTCGAAACCCGCATCGAGCAACCGCACTCGCTCCTCGGGGCGGGCATCTGCAGTCAGCGCCACGATTTGGGCGTGGGCCGATCGGGTGTCCAGATCGCGTATCCTGTTAGCGGTAGCCAGCCCGTCGAGTTGCGGCATGTGCAGATCCATCAGGATAACGTCGAATTCTTCCCGCGCGCACAACTCGATGGCCGAGGCGCCGTCGGCGGCCAGGCGGATCGTGTCGACCAGCCGGTTAAGGCCGGCCTTCAGAAACTCGCGGTTGATCTCGTGGTCGTCGACGACGAGGATACGAAGCGCGGCGGCAGAATAACCGGATGACTTTTGTGCTGGCATGGGCCCAATATAGCTTGCGTGTCTCAACTTGCAAGGGCCGATGGCTGGTCGGCGTGATTTTCGTGCTGGTCGGATCCGGCCTGGCAGCGGCGGAGCTTGAGATCAGCAGTGGGCCGGGCCGGATGGGTCCTTTGAGCTGGGACCAGGTGGACATCTTTTACCGGCCGGAACTGGCGGCGGAGGCGGGCAGCTGGCGACTGATGGCTTCCGGGGTGACCGGTCCCGATGCCGTCATCCTGGGTTCGATCGAGTTCGAATGTTCAAGTGGCAGAATGCGACCCGCAGGTCCGGAGTGCGATGCCGGTCGGATGCGCTGGATCGACGGTCCCCTGCTTGCGGACATGGAGGCGGACTTTCGCCTGGCGGCCGGCGAACGGGCTTACCTGTTCGAGCTCGTCAGCGGTCCGGTACAGGGACAGGTCCGCTGGCCGGTGAACGGGGAAGGAATTGCCGTTGATTTGCGGGTCGAAGCCTTGCCGCTGGCGGATGTGTACGGGGAAGTGTTCGATCAGGCCGGGTTGCGCGACGTCGCCGGCGAATTGTCGGGTTCGATCAATTATTCCGGTCATGGATTGCGGGGGCAGTTGCAACTGATCGATACCGCTTTTGACAGCCCCGGGGGGGAAATGGCGGGGTTTGCAATCGAGGCGGAAAGTACGTTCGAGCTTGAGTTCAAGGATGGACAAACAGCATTTCGCATTGAGCTGGAACAGTCGGCGGGGGAGATGCTGTTCGGGCAGGTTTACCTGCCGCCAGTGTCCGAACCGCTTGCCCTGACGCTGCAGGGACAGTCGAGCGGTGACGGTCGATGGCAGATCGACCATCTGGAGTTCGAGGATCCTGGTGCGATTTCGCTTGTCGGCGGCATGGTGCTGGATGCTGGCGAGGCAGGATGGTCGCTGGTTCATGCGCATGCCGATTCCCTGAAGCTGCAGTTTCCACTGGCCTGGGAGCGCTGGCTGGACGGGCCGCTGGCCGCCAAGGGGCTGGCAGACATCGAGACCACCGGGCTGGTTGAGGCTGCCGGCCGGATCGATAACGGCGAGATTGACCTGGAAGCCCGCCTGGAGGGCTTCCACCTTGACGACCCGCAGGAGCGATTTTCGATCGACCGGGCGAATGCCGATGTGGTGATTCGCGATGACTACAGTTCGCTGGTGCTGGAGTGGGAGGCGTTGTCGCTGTATGGGCTGCCGTCAGGCGCTTCGTCGTTGCGCATGGCCGGAGACGGCACGAGAATCAGTCTGGCTGAACCCTTGCGAATGCCCTTGCTTGATGGTGCACTGGTTATCGAGCGCATGCTCTGGGAGCATGCGGATGTCGAGGAGCGAGAACTGCTGCTCGATGCCCGCATCGAGCCCCTGGACCTGGCGGAGTTGACCGGCTTGCTCGGTTTCCCGGAGTTCGGTGGTGTGCTGTCGGGTACTTTTCCTGGCGTGCGTTATGTCGACGAGGTTCTGTCGTTTACCGGCGGCATTGATGTGCAGGCCTTCTCCGGGCGAATCGAGATGACGGACCTGGCCGTCGAGCGACCTTTCGGAACCCTGCCGGCTCTGGCTGCCCAGGTGGAGTTCCATCGGCTGGATCTGGCTGAGTTGACGAGTGCCTTCAACTTCGGCCACATGGAAGGCGAAATGTCGGGATGGATGCGCGATCTGCGCTTGCTTGACTGGCAGCCGGTGGCGATGGACGCGCGCATTTTCACGCATGACGATGCAAGGCGTCGTCGTATCAGCCAGCGGGCGGTGGAAAACCTGTCCAACCTCGGCGGTGCAGGGGGCGCGCTGATCACGGGTACCGTGTTGCGTGTTTTCGACGAGTTTCCCTATCGCCGTGCCGGACTGGCGTGCCGTTTGAGCAACAACATTTGTCATATCGACGGTGTTGCCCTGCATGAATCCGGAGGGTTCTATATCGTGCAGGGACGCTCATTGCCGCGGCTTGACATCATCGGCCACCGCCGCTTGGTCGACTGGCCGCAATTGATGCGTCAACTGGCGGCGATGATGGAGGAGTAGTTCGTTCGTTGTCAAAAACGTAGAACGTGAGATGGGGGTGTTGCCGTGCTGTTTTTGTAGCGGGGCTGGCCAACGGCGGGGACTGTGTCATTGGCCAGCACACACCGGAGTGAAACCCGGAAGCTCGCCCCCGTTTCACGTTGTACATTTCCCGTTTTCCATTATTCTTCGTCGCCGAAATCCCGGACCTTGACCTTGCGGATGCGCTTGTCGACCATATCGACGATGGTAAAGATGTGGTCACCGATCTTCAGGCTGGTGCGGCCATCCGGCAGGGATTCCAGGTGTTCGAGGATGAGGCCGTTGAGCGTCTTGGCGCCGCTGGTTGGCAGTTCCCAATCCATGCGGCGGTTGAGCATGCGCAAAGTGGCGCCGCCATCGACGATCCAGCTGCCGTCCTCCAGTTTGCGGATCAGCTTCTGCCGGCCACCGCCCTCTGTGGTGTACTCGCCCACGATCTCCTCGAGAATATCGTCCAGGGTGACCAGGCCCTGGATGTCCCCGTATTCGTCGACGACCAGTCCCAGTCGGCGTTCCCGACTCTGGAATTCCAGCATCTGCTGGGTCAGCGGTGTGCCTTCGGGCACAAAGTAGGGGCTGCGCACGGCTTTGAGCAGGCCGTCCCGGTCGAGCCGGTTCTGGATCAGGCGTGAAAGAATCGTGCGGATGTGCAGCAGTCCGACGATGTTGTCGAGGTCGCCGCGCCAGACCGGCATGCGGGTGTAGATGCTCTGGGTCAGCGCCTGCATGATGTCGTCCCACGGGGCGTCGAGATCGATACCGACAATATCCTGTCGCGGCACCATCACATCGTCCACCGTGCCATGCTCCAGGTCGAGTATGTTGATCAGCATCTGGCGGTGGTCAAGCGAAATCTTCTTGCCGCCTTCCTTGACCAGCGTGCGCAGTTCCTCCCGGCTGAGTGAATCCTGATGCAGGCCCTGCTTTTTCACTCCGAAAGGCTTGAGCAGGGTGGCGGCCATGAGGTTGGTCAGCCAGACGGCCGGATAAAGGATTCTGAGCAGTGGCGTGAGGACATAGCTGGCCGGGTAGGCGATGCGTTCCGGATAGAGTGCAGCCAGTGTTTTCGGAGCGACTTCGGCGAAAATCAGGATGATCAGGGTCAGTGCCAGTGTCGAGACCCAGATGCCGCCTTCGCCCAGCAGCCTCAGGGCGATCACCGTGGCAATCGAGGCGGCCAGGATATTGACCAGGTTATTGCCCAGCAGGACCAGTCCGAACATGCGGTCGGGTTTGGCCAGCAATCCCTGCGCCAGACGCGCGCCGCGGTGACCGCTGTTGGCCTGGTGGCGCAGTCGGTAACGGTTGAGCGCCACCAGCCCGGTCTCGGAACTGGAAAAGAAAGCTGACAGCACGATCAGCACTGCCAGCAGGATGAAGAGAGTCGTCAGGGGAAGTTGGGCCATTGTTCAGGCGCCGGCCGAGATCATCCAGCTGCGGTCCAGGAAGACTTCCAGCACCAGTTTGCTGCCGAAGTAGGCCAGTGCGAGCACGGCCATGGCCGCGAGCGTCCAGTTGACGGCCCTGCGCCCGCGCCAGCCCAACCAGTGACGTCCGGCAAGCAGGGCAGTGAACAGTACCCAGGAAAGCAGCGACAGCCCGGTCTTGTGGACCAGGTGCTGATCGAACAGATTGTCGATGAACACAAGTCCGGTCACCAGGCTTGCGCTCAGTACCACCCAGCCGGCGGCTATCAGTCGAAACATCACGCTTTCGATGACGGCCAGGGGTGGTAGTAACTCGAGCTGGCGCAGGGGCCGCGGGTGGCGCAGGGCATAGTCCTGGGCTGCCAGCATCAGGGCGTTTATGGCCGCAATCGACATCAGGCTGTAGGCGAGCAATGAGGTGAAAACGTGAATCTCGAGCATGGCCGAGACCTGCGTCAGAATCAGGGGCTCGGGCGTCAGCAGCCATTGCAGGGCGAGGCAGAATGCGGCACCGGGAAAGGCGATGATGCCGGTCTCGACGGTCCTTGACCATGGGCTGGTGACAAGCAGAACGCCGACGATCATCAGGGCGGCCAGTGACAGCGTATGGACGAAATTGACATCCCAGCCAAGCGTTGTGGCCATTGCCTGCCATATCACGCTGGCGTGCAAGAACGCGGCGATGACGGCAGACGCAGTGCCGAGTTTTCGCAGTGCGGGCGCGGAGCGGTAGTAGCCCAGCGCGATGAGGCCGCCGGCAGCCAGGTAAAGCACCAGCGCCAGAGGTGCGAGCAGGGTCATCGGATCCACGATAAAAGCAGAAGCTTGTCTGATGTTGTGTACGGCCCAAGTATAATGGCACATCTAGCCTGAATCCCGAGTGTTTGACCCATGTTCGACCAACTCAGCAAACGACTGACAGGATCCCTGGAGCGACTCAAGGGTCGCGGCCGGTTGACCGAAGACAACATCCGCGAGGCCTTGCGCGAGGTACGCGTGGCCCTGCTCGAAGCCGATGTTGCCTTGCCGGTGGTGAAGGATTTCATCGCCCAGGTCAGCGAACGGGCGGTCGGCCAGGAGGTGGTCGGCAGTCTCAAGCCGGGTGAGGCGCTGGTCAAGGTGGTGCATGAAGAGCTCAAGCGCGTTCTCGGTGAGCAACAGGCGCCACTCAACCTCGAGCGTCAGGCGCCGGTCGTGATTCTGCTGGCGGGCCTGCAGGGTGCAGGCAAGACCACCACCGCCGGCAAACTGGCCAATCTCTTGCGTGAGCGTCACAAGAAAAAGGTGATGTTGGCCAGTTGCGATATCTATCGGCCGGCCGCTATCGATCAGCTTGAAACCCTGGCCGGGCAGGTGGATTCCGCCTTTTACCGATCCGATCGCGTCGACGATGCGGTGGTCATCGCCCGCGAGGCGCATGAACATGCGCGCAAGCAGTTCGCCGATGTCCTGATCCTCGATACCGCGGGTCGCCTGGCCGTGGACGAGGCGATGATGGACGAGATCCGTCGTGTCCATGCCGAGATCGATCCGGCCGAAGTGCTGTTCGTGGTCGATGCCATGACAGGCCAGGATGCGGCCAACACCGCGAAGGCCTTCCATGAGGCCCTGCCGCTGACGGGCGTGGTGCTGACCAAGACTGACGGCGATGCCCGCGGTGGTGCGGCCCTGTCGGTTCGGCAGATCACTGGCGCACCGATCAAGTTCCTCGGCACTGGCGAGAAGATCGACGGTCTGGAGCCGTTCCATCCCGACCGGCTGGCTTCGCGCATTCTCGGGATGGGCGATGTCCTCAGCCTGGTCGAGGAAGTCGAGCGCAAGGTCGATCAAAAGAAGGCGAAGAGACTGGCCGGGAAGGTCGGCAAGGCCAGCAAGCGCTTTGGTCTGGATGATTTCCGCGACCAGCTCATGCAGATGGAAAACCTCGGCGGTATGGGTTCCTTGATGGACAAGCTGCCCGGTATGGGTAACCTCCCCGAGGCGGTCAAGTCGAAGATGGATGACCGCCAGACACGGCGAATGGTAGCCATCATCAATTCCATGACACCGCAGGAGCGACGTTATCCTGACATCATCAAGGGCTCGCGTAAGCGCCGTATAGCCGCCGGTTCCGGGCTGCAGATCCAGGACGTCAACCGTCTGCTCAAGCAGCACAAGCAGATGCAGAAGATGATGAAGAAGGTTGGATCCAAGGGCGCGATGGCGAAGATGATGAAGCGTTTGCCCGGTGGCGGGCTTCCCGGTGGCGGAAGTCCGTTTGGATAGAAGGGTTCAGGTAGAAGAAAGGTTTCAGGGTTCAGGTTTCAGGGTTCAGGAAAACATTCCGGCTCGCCTTCGGCTTCGCCGGGATAAAGAACCCCGCTTTCGGGCTACCACCACCCCTATCGCGGCAAAGCCGCCCCCGCAGATCCGCGGCTGCCGCCTGAACCCTGAAACCTTTTCCTTTCCTGAAACCTGACAGCCCTTCCTTTCACGGAGCGAGTCAGGTAAAATTGCGGGTTTGCCGATTCAGCTAGTTTTGCAGTGCCGAAGCCGCTGTGGTTTCGGGGCTCATTTTCAGGAGAAAACATGGTCAAGATCCGTCTCAGCCGGGGTGGCGCCAAGAAGCAGCCCTTCTATCACATCGTGGTGACCGACAGCCGCAATTCACGCGATGGCCGCAACATTGAGCGTCTCGGGTTCTTCAATCCGGTGGCTCGTGGCCAGGATGAGCGCCTGCGCCTGGATACCGACCGCATCGACCACTGGGTCAAGCAAGGTGCGCAGGTCTCCGAGCGCGTCAGCAAGCTGGTCGTCGAAGCACGCAAGGCCCAGCAGGCCCAGCCGACCGCGTAATGAACAGCCCGGGGCTGTCGGAGTCGGTCGTCGTCGGCCACTTCAATGGTCCCTGGGGGGTGCAGGGTTGGGTGCGGGTTTTCTCTCACACCCGCCCGCCGACTGCCATTTTCGATTACCGGCCCTGGCGGGTCGGCGACGCAGAAGTGGTGGTGGAGGACTGGCGCAAGGCGGGTCCTCGTCTGGTCGCGCGACTGCGCGGCATCGATACACCGGAAGCGGCCGCAGCGCTTGGCCGCAGCGAAATCTGGGTACCCCGTTCCTGCCTGCCCGAATCCGGGCCGGGTCACTATTACTGGCATGATCTGATCGGCCTCGAAGTCGTCAACCTCGACGATCATGTCTATGGATGTGTTGCCGCACTGCTTGAAACCGGTGCCCACGACGTACTCGACGTGCGTGGCGATTCACATGGCCAGGTTCTGATTCCGTTCGTGGTCGACGAATTCGTGCATCGAGTCGATCTCGATGCCGGCCGCATTCTGGTCGACTGGCCGGTGGAGTGGCTGGAAGACGATGCTTGAGCGTATCGACGTCATTACCCTGTTTCCGGAGTGGGTCGAGCAACTGAAGGGGCTGGGGGTTACGGGAAGGGCCCTGACCGACGGTCGGGTTGAGCTCAAGTGCTGGAATCCGCGTGATCATGCCTCGGGCGTTCACCGTAGCGTTGACGATCGTCCCTATGGCGGTGGTCCCGGCATGGTCATGCGCCCCGAGCCGCTGGCACGGGCGATAGAAGAGGCCAGGGCTGATGGTCCTCCGGCGCATGTGGTGGCGCTGAGTCCCCAGGGGCGGCGACTGGATCAGTCCGGCGTGATGGAGCTGGCCGGACAAGAACGCCTGATCCTGGTCTGCGGGCGTTACGAAGGGATCGATGAGCGAGTACTCGAAAGCCTGGTCGACGAGGAGTGGTCTATCGGAGACTACGTGCTGTCCGGCGGCGAGCCGGCCGCCGCCGTCCTGATCGATGCCGTGGTACGGCAATTGCCGGGGGTGCTTGGGCACGAACTTTCTGCGGTGGAGGATTCCTTCGCCGACGGTTTGCTTGATTGCCCGCATTACACGCGCCCGGAAGTCTGGCGCGGCCAGCCGGTTCCGGAGGTGCTGCTCAGCGGTGATCATGCCCGCATTGCCGAGTGGCGCCGCGAGCAGGCCGTGGAGCGCACCGCGCGGCGGCGGCCGGATTTGATGGGCGAAAACGGGAAACGTAAAACGTAAAACGGGGGACACGCCGTGCTTTTTCTTTCGTGCGTAGGCCAAAGGCGAGGGCCAAGCCATTGGCTCGCACAGGATGAAAGAAGACGCCAAAGCCCCACCCCCAATTTACGATTCCCGTTTTTCGTCCGAAAACGGCAGACACACGCCAATCCATGCGTTATAATGCTCCGCTTGTCTGCCTCGCCATGAGGCCTGTTTGAACGATTCGGGAAGAGCAGTCATGAGCAACATCATCGACGAAATCAACAAGGAACAGACCGAGCGGGA
>SL_3KL_010_SEDDRAFT_10003447_pt1 | contig 14340 bp, 11 predicted proteins | sample SodLakKL_010_SED_2_FD_10381 | JGI IMG/M metagenome (IMG submission 10381)
CTCGGTGCGTCCGAGCGTTTCGGCCCGGGTTGCTGCAACTCCTTCGATCATCGAGTCTTCGGTGCCGAGTCGGCACTTCCTGTTTGGCCCTTCGTCGGGGTGCGCACCCGACTACTATGGCCGCTGCTGACTCCTGCTTGCCCTTCAGCTCGCCTCTCAACGAACCTGGTCACTCTCGACAGGCAAACAGGCCTCCCAGGGTAAGACGCGTGACGTTCACTCCACCTACCCGCTGCATTTACACGACCCAGCTCCGGATGACCTATGCGGTTCGTGCGATCTATGCCGCCTCGCCGCTTGCCGGGACTTGTGCCTCGTATGCAGTTCGTGTTCCTCGGGCCGGAGCTTCCCATTCGGCTTCCTTCAGACTTCACCTCGCGGTGAAAACCCTTGCCGTTCCGGTCGGGGTTCCCGGTCATCTCGGGTCCCCAGGGGACTTCCACCCCCACGTCACTTCCCGCTTCGGTTTCCCTCGGCGGTTGAAAGTGCCAGGCATGGCGCACATAGAAAGGACCGCTCCCGGGGGAGCGGTCCTTGTTTGCGGCGATCACGGGGCGGGGTGACACCCCCGCGGATCGATGCGGGCAGGCTGCATCGCTCCGCTGGCTCGCCGCAGGCGGACCCCGACTAGCGCAGGGTATTGAACAGAGCCATGGCCGACTGCGCATATTCGGCACGCAGCACGTCGTCGTTTGGCCGGAAATTGGCAACGATGTTCCAGTCATGACTGAACTCGACGGTCACCAGGTTCAGGTCAATGGCCAGCTGCACGTGCCCACGCAGCGCCTCGGGCACCTCGCCCTCGTCGAGCACGGGAATTCGACCATCCTGAAACTGCACCGTAATCGGCTCGTCTTCGAGCGCGGCGCGCACATCCAGTGCCTCGTTTTCCATGCCAAGTGCCTGGATCATCGACCAGGCCAGGTGAGCGCGGGAGACCGACTGGTGCGGAGCGAATGCGCCGCGCATCGACCGCGCGGTCGTCTCGAGCATGATCGGCTGCTGAACCTGGTGCATGTCGCGCAGGACACCGCCACGCGCACTCACCGCCTCGGCTGCCGCCAGCATGGTTCCGGACACATCACCGAAATTGTTGCTGCCGTCGGTGGGGCGGTACTGGCGAACACCGCCACCCATGACCAGGTAGTCGGCCATGTGTCCACGCACCAGCTTGCGATCGGGTGCAAAACGTCCCGGGCTGACGCTGTCGAGCAGGCGATTGGCCACGGCGGTCTCGATCAGCCCCTGAACGGGATGTCCCTCGGCATCGTCCAGGCCGACCGTGCCGGTGCTTTGAACGAAGCTGAGATCCACGTCGATGGTGCCGGGCAGGCCGATGCCGCCGGGCGTCAGGCCGAAGGGATCGAGCGTGACCCCGGCCAGTGCGCCGATGCCGCTGACATGCACCGACCACTCACCCGGCATGCCCGGTGCGCTGGTGGCGACGTTTTCGCCCAACAGCGGCAGCGGGATCGACGATCCGTAAGTGCGGCCGGCCGGATCGGTCAACACCACGGCCACGGTGTTGTCGGGAATGCTGGCCCGGGCATTAACCACTGCAATGTCATCGCCGACCTCGAATGTGTGTACCTCGGAACCGGTCGCCGGGTCATAATCAATCGAGAATTCCGGCCCTTCCAGTCGCTCCTGCTCGACCGAGGCGTTGAACTCGCGTGACTTGTTGACCGTCAGGCCGTAGTCTTCACGTGCACCGGCCGCCGCGGCCACGGCGGCATGCGCGTTGACCATGCCGGCCCCCACTTCCCAGGAGTCATAGCCGGGCATGTTGGTGGCCGTTGCCTGCAGGATCTCGATGACTTCCTCATAACCCAGATGCGGGTTGGCCTCGAGCATCAGGGCGATGATGCCAGCCACGTGCGGACCGGACATCGAGGTACCGCTCATCAGCGCGTAGAACAACGGACTTTCCGGCCACGGTTCCAGCAGGCCTAGCGCACCGGTGGTAGCGAGGGCCGAGACGATGTCGACGCCGGGGGCGACGATGGTGGGCTCATCCACCCACTCGAAGACCTCGCCGTCCATGACAAACTCGCCGCCGACACCGCGCTGGCCGCGCGAGGAAAAGTCGGCCAGCGTGCCGTCCTTCTCGGCAGCACCAACACTTACGACCCAGGGGGCCTTGTTGTAGTTGCCGGTGATGGTGGCTTCGCCGGGCCCGGAATTGCCGGCCGAGAACACCACGATCACGCCGCGGTCGGCCAGCTTCTTGGTGGCGATATTGATCGGATCGTCGGGATCAACGCCCGAACCGGTATCGGAAGGCGTACCCCAGGAGTTCTGGATCACGCGAATGTCGTACTCGAACTGATGGGTCAGGGCGTAATCGAACGCGCCCAGGGTATCGAGGATGAACAGGACGGCGCCGGAGCCATAGCCGATCAGGTGAGCGCCAGGGGCGACACCGGCCTGCTGGCCGGAGGAAGCGGCGCCGGTGCCGGCCACCGTGCCGGCCACGTGGGTGCCGTGTCCGCTGCCGATATCGGTATCGGGCACGTTCTCCACCCAGACCGGCATGGCAATGCCGCTGATATCTGAAGCCAGATTCAGTGCACCGAAGACGTTCTGCACCACGTGGCTGCCGAACTGCAAGTCGGGGTGAGTGGCGTCAATGCCCGAATCATTGATCATCACGCCGACGCCGGCGCCCGAGTACGGCAGGCCGAGATCATTGCGCAGGTTCGGATCGGCCATCATGCGATCGACGCCGGTCAGCGCACGGCTGTCCTCGTTGACCCAGGCCAGTTCCTTGTTGAAGTAGATCGAGCGCACACCAGGCAGGTCACTGATCAGCCCGATCTGCAAGTTGGTCGCGTTGACGCCGACGATTGGCAGCTGGTTGAGGGCATAGCCATTGACACCGATGCTGGTGAGCGCATCGATGAGGCTGCCTGTGATCGGCCCGTCGAGGTCGAAGCTGACGATGACCTCATGGGTCTCGAACAGGCGAGCGTTGTCGAGCCGCTCCTGCAGTTTCGGGCCGATGGCCACATCGCCGTTGAGTTCCAGCGTGGCGCCGCGCTGCGCGGCAAGACGCTCGCTTGCGGCAACGGTGACGGTGCCTGCCGCCATCACGCCGATGATCAGGAAAAAGGCTGTCCGCCTGAGGAAAGTCATTGGTTCACTCCATGTCGTTTGAACGGTAACGACATTGGAGCAGCCGGCGTTGAACCGGACAATCGGGTAAAACCCCCGCCCGGACGGGGGAAAACCCTCAGTCGCTTCGTCACGACCTCAGTCGATCAACCCCTTGCGGGCGGCGTAGCGAACCAGCTCGGCGGTATTGCCCACACCGATCTTGCGCAGGATACGACCGCGGTGATTCTCGGCCGTCTTGACGCCGATATCCATGATCCGGGCGATCTCCTTGGTACTTTTGCCCTCGCAGACCAGGTGCATGACCTCGCGCTCGCGCGCGGTCAGGGAGCCGTACGGATCCTCGATGCTGCGCTCGGGCTGTTGCTGAACGGCGGCCAGGGCACGCGCCGCTTGCGGCCCGAAATAGACCTCGCCCCGAGCCAGTGCCGTCACCGCCTCGCGCAGGGTTTCAGACGGACTGTCCTTGACCAGGTAGCCCTTGGCGCCGGCGCGCACCAGCGGTACCACGTACTCCTCTTCATCGTGATGCGTCAGCACCAGGCAAGCCGTCTCCGGCTGTTGCTGGCTGATGCGCCGAACCACCTCCAGCCCGTTGAGTCGCGGCATGGACAAGTCGATGACCGCAACTCGCGGCCGGTACTGCAGTATCTGCTCGACGGCCGCCACGCCATCGCCCGCCTGGGCGAGCACGGTGCACAAGTCGTTGGCCTCGAGCATGCCGACCAACCCTTCGCGCACCACCGTATGGTCGTCGGCCACCACGATCTCGATCGGATTCATCATCGACTTTCCCCTTCGTCGGCAACAGGCGGGTCCAGTGCAAGGCCGATCGCAAGCGTCGTGCCTTGCCCGGGCGCGGAGCAAATCGCGAAATCCCCGCCGAACAGCTCCACGCGATCGCGCATGCCGGCAAGACCGACTCCAGCGGCCTCGGGATCCTCGCGCAATGATTCAGGATCGAACCCGACGCCATCATCACGAATGGTCAGCTCCAGGCGGTTGCCCAGCCGTCGGCCGGACACGCTCACGCACGAGGCACCGGCATGGCGCACCGCGTTGTTCAGCGCCTCCTGGGTGACCCGGAACAACAGTGTTTCCAGTTCGGGTTCCAGGGTGGAATCGGCCAGTCCGACCGCATCGACGATCACCTCGGGCCCTCCGCCCTCGCGTACACGCCGGCCCAGCCAGCGCAACGCCGGCTCCAGGCCCAGGTCGTCGAGTACCGGCGGGCGCAACAGGCGCGACATCTCCCGCACATCCTCGATCACCTGGACCAGCATGTCGATGACCTCATCTCGCAGGGACCCGGCCGGCAGACGATCCAGCCGGTGCCGCAGTGCAGTCAAGCTTTGGCCGACACCGTCGTGCAGTTCCCGGGCCAACCGTCGACGTTCGTCTTCCTGGATGCGCCATACCGAACGCGCGAGTGAGCGCGATCGCTGCTGCATCGCGTTGAGTTCGTCGAACATGCGGCGATTGTCCGCCGACAGCCGCTGCAATTGATCACCGATGCGGGCCAGTTCTTCAGCTTCCGTCTGCTTACCGGCCTTCAACTTCCACATGCTTGAGTTCCTCGGGCAATCCGTCCACAAAGCTGGCACGCCAGGGCTCGGGCATGCCCTCGAGCAGGCGCCAAACTTCGGACCGGGCCGCATCTAGTGACTCGGCGGCCTCGCCTTCCTCCTCCGACTGCGCCAGAATCCAGTGCAATCGCCAGTTGTCCTTCCAGGAAGCAATCCGCAGTGGCGGTCGCAAGCCCCGCCGTGCCAGGCTCAACGCCGTGTCGGCATCGCCGGATTCCAGGGCGGTGCCGGCCGCCTCGGCCAGGACAGTCAGGGTCAGCGCGGCATCGCCCAGCCGCTCGGCCTCCCCGACCAGCGCGGCCAGGGCCGGCGGACCGCCGGACCGGGGCAGCAACGGCACCTGAGCGGCACGGGTTGCCAACTGGGCCGGCTTGCTGCCCGACTCGCGCGCCAGTTGCTCTGCAGCCTGTAGCCATTCGCCGGCCCGCTCCCCGTGATGGTAAGTGGCCACTCGACCGGACAACCGATGAAAATCGGCGTGCTGCAGACGATGCTCCACCCCCTCGAGAAGTTCTTCCACCTCGGCCAGTTGATCGGCGGCCTGCTCGTGCCTGAAGGCACTCAACGCGAGCTCCACGCGGCGCAAGCCGATCACGGCCGCACCGCGCCGATCCCCCAGATCGAGAAACCGGGCATACGCCTGGTCGAAGGCCTCGCTGGCCGCAGCGAAGCGTCCCTGGTAGTGGGCCACCTGCCCGATACCACCCTGGGCGACAGCCTGGCTGTGCGCATAGCCAAGGCCGCGCGCAATCTCCAATGCTTCCAGAAAGGCCTCCAGCGCATCGGACCAGGCGCCGAAGGCCAGCATCAGGTAGCCGCGCGTTTCCAGCGCCATGAGGCGAGAGGCCGGATCGTCGCGGTCGGCCAGCAGGTCAAGTGCGGACCGGTTGAACTGACGGGCATGGTCGTATTCGCCGAGAATGATATAGGCAAAGGCGACGTTGTTGTAGCTGTCGATCAGCGCCCGGGTGCCGCCCAGTTGTTCGCGCAACCTCAGGGCTTCGCGGTAGGCATCGAGTGCGGCCCGGTAATCGCCGACCTCCTCTTCGACCACGCCGAGCTGGTTGTACAGATCAGCCATGCCGGCCCGGTCGCCGATGGCTTCGCAAGCTTCCGTGGCGGCGGCGAGTTCCTCGCGCGAGCGTTCGAAGTCGCCCTCCAGCAATGCCAGGTGGGCCAGGTTGGCGCGGGTCGCGGCAACGCCGCTGAGATCCCCGGCCGACTGCCGCAGATCCACGGCCTCGGCAAAAAAGTCGGCCGCCACCGGCGCCTCATCCAGACGCTGGTGAGCGATCCCCAGGGCGTTGTAGATGTCGCCCCTCAATTGCTGGCTGCCGCTGCGATTGGCGATAACCAGCGCGCGTACCAGGTAGTCCTCTGCGGCGCGCGCGGGATCGCCGGCCAGGATGGCCACACGCCCGAGTTCATACCATGCCACCGGGTGCTGGGAATCCAGTGCCGTGGCCCGGGAAAGATGGCGCTCGGCAGCGGCCAGCTCCCCCGTGTCCGCCAGCACCCTGCCGAGTTCGATACGTGCATCGACGTCTCCCGGAAAGGAGTCGACCAGCCGTTCGAGCAAGGCCCTCGCCTCTTGCGCATGGCCCGTCAGCATGGCAAGGCTGGCGCGGGCTTCCAGCGCCAGCCGACTGTCGTCGTCCGCCAACAGGTTGACCGCGCGCTCGGCACTCGCCACCGCCCGATCATAGTAGCCGGCATCGGCATAGGACGATGCCAGGCGTGTCCAGGCACCGGCAAAGGTTTCATCCTGGCCCACCGCTCGTTCCAGCGCATCGATGGCCGCAAGCGACTGCCCACGCGCCAGCAACGACAAACCTTCATCGTAGTGGGCCAGGGCAAGCGAGTCGGTCGACAGGGCCAGTGGCGGCTGGCCAAGGGCCCGGTCACCCAGAGCCGAGAACAGGCCGGCCATCAATTCGGGAATTGCCTCCAGCGGGCGCATCCTCGGCACCTCGGCCGCAAACTGGTGCGTGGCCTCCCCGGCATCGGCATGGAGCCGGATTTCGATACGCGCCGAATCGTTGACGTGAAGCAGGCGACCGGTCACCAGCCAGTCAAGATCGAGCAATTCAAAAAGTTGGTGGCGATCGGCGCTGCTTGGAAGCGCCGCATCGATGTGCAGGTCCTCGATCAGTCGAAACACGCGCAACGGGTCGGTCACGCTCAAACGGGGGTGCTCGGCCAATCCATCGGCCAGCGCTTCGGCCAGGCCGCGCTGCGTCCAGCCCAGCGCTTCATCGCCACTGAGGTTACCCAGCGGCAGCACCGCAAGCTGGCCATGAGAGTCGGGCTCGACCACTGTATCGGGCCACAACTGCCAGGCGGCGAAGACCACGGCCAGAAGCGCCAGCAGCGCGCCTGCCGTGGCCAGGCCGCGTCGTCTGCGTCGGCGGCGAGCCTGGCCGTGACGCAGATCCTCGGCCAGTTGGCGTGCCGAGGCATAGCGTTCTTCGGGCCGCGCGGCCAGGCAGCGACGTACGACGGCGACCAGCCAGGCCGGGGGACGTCCCGGCAGGCTCGCCGTGGAAGCCTCGCGGCCCAGCGCGCGCTGGGCGAGCATTTCATCAAGCGTGGAACCACTGCCGGGTCGCGGCGCGCCCAGCATTTCGCACAGCACCAGGCCGAGCGCATAGATGTCGGCGCGGTGATCGACCTGCTCTCCGCGCACCTGTTCGGGGGCCAGGTAGTCGGGTGTGCCGACGACTTCTCCGGCTACGGTCAGTCCCTCGCGGTGGCCGGAGCGGGCAACGCCGAAATCCATGATGCGCGCATGGCCGCCGGCATCGATGAGTACATTGGCCGGTTTGAGATCGCGGTGGACGACGTCCTGCTCGTGTGCCGCGGCCAGGGCATCGGCCAACTCGGCAGCGACCCGAATTGCCTCGGCGATGTCAGGCGGATCGTCTGCCAGCCACTCGCGCAGCGTGCGGCCGGGCACGTAGTCCATGGTGAGAAAGAGGAGATTGCCGTCGCGGCCGATGTCGTGCAGGCGAACGACGTTGGGATGACTGACCCGGCGTGCCGCCAGAACTTCCTGCCGGAATCGCTCAAGGGTCTGGTCGTCAATCTGCTGGTCGGAGCGCATGACCTTGACGGCCACTTCATGATCGAGTTCAAGGTCGCGGGCACGGTAGACCATCCCCATTGCCCCGACACCGACGATTTCCTCGATACGATAGCGTTCGGCCAGCACGAGGCCGGGTGGCAGCATGTCCACCTGGCGTGTCCTGGTTTCGGTTCGTTCTTCCGGCGGCGGGCCGTCAGATCCTGTCATGCCTGCTCACTGTGCTGGTGGCGCGAAGGATTCCCGATGGTTTCGGTCCGTTCACATCTGCAAGCATAACTCATGGCTCGCATTCGACCTCGTTGAGCGGAGTCAGTGATCAGGGCCGCGCGATGAACGCTCAAGAATGTGCATCAATTGCACATCCGCTTCAGCCTCCTGCAACGAACGCGGCAGAGATTGGTGCATGGCCAGGATCTCCTCGCGCATTCGGACCAGCGCAAGAGCGAATGCTGCCTGCCTGGCCAGCCGCTGCATCAGCTCGAGATCCAGCGCAGTGAACTGCTTGCCGGGCTCCCGGCTGTCAGCGTACAAGGCACCCAGTGTGCTGTCACCGACATTGAGCGGAACGCAGATCAGCGCATGAATGGACCCGGCAACGATGCTCTCGCGTTCGGCCATGGCCTGTTCCCGGCGGACGTCGCCGTGGACCTGTGCCATGCCGGTCATCAATACCTGGTCGATGACCGATTGGCTGCCCTCATTCTCGCCCAGCGTCCTTGCCCGGACCAATCGTCGTGCCTTGTCCTCGGTGCGGAGGAAGAGCCCGCCTCGCGGACACTCGGCCAGGGCCAGAAAATCGTTCAGCGTGGTGTCGAGCAGGTGGTCATGCGCCAGGTCGGGTGAAAGTCGCGCCAGCATGCGCTGCGAAACCTGATGCTTGTGATGCTGCTCCCGCCGCAGGCGATCAGCCCTTGCAGGATCGAGCCGTTCGAAGCGCGCCGGCACTCCGCCTACACTGATCCAGCACTGGTCGGGCAGGTTTGCCGAATCAACGGGACGACCGTCCAGGCGGGTACCGTTCTTGCTGCCCAGATCCATCACCCGCCACGGCAGGCTGTCGAGATCCAGCGCCAGGTGTTCTCGAGACACGCGCTTGTCGGCCACCCGACAGTCGGCCTGCTCACCGCGTCCAACGACATAGCGTTGCTGGCGCTCGATCAGCCAGTCGACAACCGCGGCATCGGGTGGAAAAACGCGCAACCGGGCCACGCAGGCGCCGGTTGCGCGCGGGGTCTTCGGCGTGGTGAGGGCTACGGCTGAACCTGCCCGAGCGAGAAGCGCAGGGTTCTGGCGGCCGAGCGCAATTCGCCATCAACGTTGTCCAGGTCACGGGCCGAACGCCAGACGTTGGGCACGTCGCCCTGGCCTGCGGCGATCTCCGTGTCGGTGACGAACTGGTCCAGCAGGCTGTCGGCCAGTGCCGCATCGCCGGCAGCCCAGGCATCGGCAGCATCCACGTACAGTCCGGCCAGACCGGCATAGACCACTGCATCGATCTGGCCGGAATGAGTGACGAGCAGGTCACCAAGTCGATCGAATTTCTCGTCGACCACATCAGCCGGCGCGCGCAAGTCGCGAACGATCATGAAATCGGAAAAGTGTCCGCCGCCACTGCGGGTGCGGATACTTCCCGGACTGACTTCCTCGGTGACATCGTGGAAGGTCCCGGAACCGGTGGGGGCCTTGAACAGGCGCAAGGATGTGCCGGGTTGGTAATTCAGTACCTGAGTGTAGATTTCGACCTCGACCACGCCTTCAAAGGTCAGGCCGCTGTCGGTCGGCGGATCGATACGGACCATGACCGGAAAGCCGGCCGGCACGGTAACCAGATCGTTGACCAGGTTGAGAACTCCTCCCAGGCTGAGGCTACCCAGCGACTGCGTGCCCGGCAAGCGGCCGAGCACTTCGGGCGCCAGCGGGTCGAGCAGGTGCACCGATACGCCGAGGTTGGCAGGGTTCAAGCCAACGACATTCTCGAAGCGGATAGTCAATTGAGCCTCGAGACCGCCGATCTCTACAGACGCCGAAATTTCGTTGTCATCGACTACCGGATCGATCAGTCCACCGTGGGCGGTGGCGGCCAGGGCAAGAAGGGCAAACGCAACAAGGAGTCGCTTGATCACGAGGATACTCCCCTTGGATATCGCTGGGTCTGTAAATTAGTTTGCCCTGATTCATTCAGGTTTTCAATCCCGCATCACCCGAGCGTAGCCATGCCCTGCAATGTCATGGCCGCTCATGGGCGACCAGACGCAGGCTACTCAACGGTGTGGCTCGAAACCTTCCAGGGCAATGGCGGGTGGCTCTCCCATGACCTGCGCCGCCACCAGCTCGGCCGAACCGCAAGCCATGGTCCAGCCCATGGGGCCGTGACCGGCATTGACAAATACACCCGGCACACGGGTTTCGCCAAGCAGCGGCGGGCCATCGGGGGTGACCGGCCGCAGACCGGCCCACAGTTGGGCGCGCTCGGCGACCAGCTCTTCGGCCAGCTCCGGCAACAACCGGCGGGCGCCGGCCAGCAGGCTTTCGACGCGCCGCGGCAGGATACGACGGGTGTGGCCGGCAAAGTCGGCCAGACCGGCGATGCGCAAGCCATGCTCCCCAAGCCTGAGGGTAACGAAACGACTGGCGGTATCGAGCATGGGCAAGGTCGGCAGCGCCTCGCTGCGCTCGATCTCGAACGTGGCCGAGTAGCCACGTACCGGGTAGATCGGCAGACGGATCCCAAGCGGCCGGGCCAGTTTCGTCGACGCCGGCCCGGCCGCGATCACACAGGCGTCGGCCGCGATCTCGCCCTGGTCGGTGACAACCGAACGCAGGCGGTCGCCGTCGACGCGAATCGATTGCACTGACGTGCCGAACATCAGCCTCGCACCGAGCTTCTCGGCTTGTCCGGCCGCGAGAATGCTGAACTGCCGCGCATCACCCGATTCGTGCTCGGGGAAGGCGATCGCTCCGGCCAGGTCTCGGCGCACCGGCGCCAGTGCCGGCTCCCGGGCGATCACCTCGTCGACCCCGATGGGTTCGATGGCGGCGGCCTCTTCGAGCAGTTCCCGCCGGAACTGGACCGACTCGGCCAGCAGCTCGCGCGAAAAATAGACCTGCATGGAACCGCTCAGGGTCTGTCGGTATTCCATGCCGTAGCGCTCGCGCCAGCGGCGCAGACACTCGAGCGAGTACAGCCCGAGACGGATGTTGTTGCGGGCATTGTTCAGAAACCGTTCCCGCCGCATGTTGGACAGGAATCGCAGTCCCCAAAGGCCCATTCCCGGTACGGCCAGCGGAGAAAGCCGGTAAGGCGCATCAGCCCGGCCAAGATTGCGTACCAGCTTGCCCAACAGGCCGGGCGCATTCCAGGGTTCGGAATGGGCCGGCGTGATACCGCCACCGTTGGCCTGGCTGGTCTCGTCGGCCGCCTCGGCATTGCGCTCGACCAGCGTGACTTGCAGGCCGCGTTCGGCCAGGGCCAGCGCGGTCGTGGTGCCGACCACGCCCGCACCAATCACTATGAGCCGCTCGGGTTTACGATTGTTCATGATGCAGCCACGACCTTGCCGGGGTTGAGCAGTCCGTCGGGATCGAGCGTGCGCTTGAGTCTGGCCATCAACTCGAGCCTGACCGGATCGGCACACCGCGCCAGTTCTGCCCGGCGCAAATGCCCGATACCGTGCTCAGCGGCGATCGAGCCGTGATGGCGGCTCACCAGGTCGAACACGATCCGGTTGCATTCGGCTTCGGTGGCCCGGAAGGCATCGGCTGCCATGTTTTCGGGCTGGCTGAGATTGAAATGCAGGTTGCCGTCGCCGACATGGCCGAACACGCACGGCCGGATCCCGGGAACGGCTTCGGCCAGGGCAGCCTGTGCTTCCTCGATAAAGCCGGGGATGGCGGCGACCGGCACCGAGATGTCGTGCTTGAGGCTGACGCCGCCCAGTTTCTGGGCCGGCGGGACAGCATCGCGCAGGCGCCACAGGGCATCGGCCTGGGCATTATTGCCGGCGACGACGACATCTCGTGCCAGCCCCTCGTCGCTGGCGGTTTCAAGCGCCTCGATGCAGGCTTCGTGCAGCCAGCGCCCGGCCACCGCGCTGTCGGCCTGCACGAACACGTACCAGTCGTGTGCCCGCCCCAATGGATCATGGGCGTCGGGCAGGTAGTCGAGCACGTAATCCATGGCCAGGCGCGGCATCAGCTCAAAGGCCGAGAGAGTTTCTCCAAGCCGGCTGCGCATCAGCCGCAACAAACCCAGCGCGGCCGTGACGGAATCCAGCCCGACCAGGGCGGTCAGCGTCTGGCGCGGTGCCGGCGCCAGGGCAAGCGAGGCGGCGGTGACGATGCCGAGCGTACCTTCCGATCCGATGAAAAGCTGGTTGAGGTCGTAGCCGCTGTTGTCCTTCCTGAGCTCGGTCAGGCCGTTGTAGATGCGGCCGTCGGCCAGCACCACCTCCAGGCCCAGCACCTGTCGCCGGGTATTGCCGTAGCGCACGGTCATGTGACCGCCGGCGTTGGTGGCGATATTGCCGCCGATGGTGGCGGTGCCGCTTGATGCCAGGCTGAGCGGAAACAGCAGCCCGGCGCTGGCGGCCGCCTCCTGGACACGCGCCAGTGGACAGCCGGCCTCGACGACCAGCGTGGCGCCTTCGGCATCGATCCGGCGGATCTCTCGCATGCGCTCGAGCGAGATGAGCACTTCCGTTCCGCGCCCGGTCGCCACCGCACCGCCCACCAGGCCGGTGTTGCCGCCCTGGGGCACCATGGCGATACCCGCCTCACGGCAAAGGCTCACCGTGGCCGCCACCTGCTGGGTGGTGGCTGGACGCACGACGGCCAGGGGCTGGCCACGGTAACGTCCGCGCGGCTCCTGAACGTAGCGCTCGATATCGTCATCCGGGGCCAGCACGGCTTCGCCGCCCAGTAACTGCCCCAGTCGACCAAGAAGGTCTTCCGCCGCTTGCGAAGTCATGTCGATATTATCGCCCGCACCCATACATGCATGTGATCTGCATGTTAAGATTATCGCCACCGTTTGTCGAGGAGAGTGTGCCGATGACCTTCGTCGTCACCGAGAATTGCATCAAATGCAAATACACGGATTGTGTTGAAGTCTGTCCGGTCGACTGCTTTCACGAGGGACCCAACTTCCTCGTCATCGATCCGGAAGAATGCATCGATTGCACGCTTTGCGAACCCGAGTGCCCGGTCGAGGCCATCTTCCCGGAAGACGACCTGCCAAAAAGCCAGCGACATTTTCTTGAACTCAATGCAGAGCTGGCCGCCGAATGGCCGACCATCACCGAGATGAAGCCCGCACCGGCCGACGCCGCCGAGTGGGAAGACATGCCGGGCAAGCTCGAGCATCTCGAACGCTGACCCATCCGAAACCGGAACTCAACATGAAGCACATGCTCATTGCGACCGTCATGATCGCCCTCCTCGCCGGCGCGCCCGGGGCCGTTGCCGCCGAAGGTTCCGCCGAACCGGCCGACTGGCTGACCTCGCTGATCACCGACACGCCCGCCGAGGGCTTCGCCCTGGCCGTGCGCCTGGCACGTCGCGGCGTTACCACGACCCAGCCGGACCGGGAGGTCCTGATGCGGGAACGGGAAAAGTACGCCGACCACGGCGATGACCTGATCGCGGCGTCACATGTCGCGGCGGTTCATTTCCAGACCATCGCCGCGGCCAACAACTACTGGCGCGACTGAACCGAAAATAAAGCGGTCGGCAGCACGCGTTGGCCTGACATCCAAACCGGCGGGGTACACTATGCAGCCATCGATTCCGCTTGCCGCGAAGAGTTCCAACCATGGTCGCCAAACGCAAACCGGGCCAACGGACGCCGTCGTGCGAGGAAAAGATCTACCAGGTCGGCTGGAAAGACCTGCCCCTGTCCTGCCCGACACCGGAGATGCAGGTCTGGAATGCGCATCCACGCGTCTACCTGCCCATTCACCGCAGCGGCGAGGCGATGTGTAATTACTGTGGTGCAAAGTACGTTCTTGAAGATCCGGATCCGGATCAGCCCATGCCCCATTTCGACAACTCCGAGATCGAAGACCGGTTCCGGCGCGCCCAGCAGCGGGTTCGCGACGCGACCACAGATTGAAGCAACCGCACAGCAGCCGCTGGCTTGCGTTGCAGCGGGTAGCACCGTCGCCTGAAGCTGAGGGCGCTAGGGTTCGCAATCCGTCAGGCCTGATCGACTGTATTGATTTCCTGGCGCACGAGATCGGCGAGGTAGCGGCAATAGCGATCGAGGTAATTCAGGCCGTGGTCGCGGCCGGACAGCCAGGGGTTCATCAGCGTGTGCCTGAGCAGGAAGATGCTGTCGGCCTGTCGGCCGCTGTCGTCCGGATCCTCGACGAAGGTGTCCGGATCCAGTCCCAGTTCGTCGATCATGCGTCGGGCCACCTCGCCGCTGAGCGCGCTTCGCTGCACCAGGGTGCGTGACCCGAAGAACTGGCGGGTATGGATGGCCATGTCTTCGCCCACGCTCAGGTGGGCATAGAGGCGACGGCCGAAGCGGTTCATCTCGCCGAGGTCGCGGTTGCC
>SL_3KL_010_SEDDRAFT_10003448_pt1 | contig 14339 bp, 13 predicted proteins | sample SodLakKL_010_SED_2_FD_10381 | JGI IMG/M metagenome (IMG submission 10381)
ATAAAATTATTTCAGATATACCATACGACCAAATTGCGATGATGCCTGTCGTCCACCTGACTGGAAATCTACTTTCATACGATACAGGTAAACCCCGGAGCTCAGGTTAGCAGCTTCAAATACGGCATCACGTTCTCCTGCTTGTTGAAGACCGAGATCCATCGTTGTTACTTCACGTCCGAGCAAGTCATATACCTGCAGTTTCACATAGCCTGCTTCAGGCAGGACGTATCGTATTGTTGTAGCCGGGTTAAACGGATTCGGGTAGTTGCCGACAATAGCAAACCGTTCAGGTAATAACAATCCGCCATCATCGCCTACATTTGTGACGAAAGTATTCGGATCCATATATACCCATGCTGCCGCTGCTTCATGGGCATGTTCACGGAACCACCATACGCGGTTGCCATATGTGTCGGCTGGATTCTCCATAATATCGCCATCAAATAAAGTTATACCCATGAACACAACTCCATCCCCTCTGCCCTCAGGATATCCGAGCGCCGTCAGGTCAATTGCCATTTCAATTGAATATCCTTCATCAACATTGGTAGGATCGTTGACAATCGTATTTTCTTTCAAAGCAAGTTCTACACGTGCAGCCTGTAATGTGTCAACGAGATATTCAAGGTGTCCGTCATACCGTGCACTTCCATCCTCGCCTACCCATACAAACAAATTATGCGCTGCAAGCATATTATCAACGTCCCGGTCAGTACGGTGATTCAAACTAACACGCACTCCATCCCGAAGATCAAATTCATCGGTTCCTGAAACCACTTGATCCCGGACATCAAATCCCAGGTACAGGGTATCTTCGATAAAGAACCATTTTACCGTTGCATCTGCGGGATCGAGAATGTCAGCAAGTGCGTCATCGATCGGTGGTTGAAATTGACCGCTCCGATATGGACCAATGCTTGTGTAAGAATCTCTTAGTTCGTCATCACCAAACCGGATATCAAAACCCGGGGCATCCTGCCAGACAGGATCTGCAAGCGATCCGTTTATTACGGGTGGTGTGTAATCGGCAGCGTTGGGAATAATTGCTTCGGCAGCAAGTTCCGGCAATACATCCGTATCTGAAGTAACATCGGGATGTACATAGATTCGCGCTTTGTTATGTCCGTTGTTGTTGCCCCATGGACTCTGCCACCAAACACGATTAGAGCTCATTCGTTCTTCATCAAATGGCCATAACCAATCCGCATCCCAGATGGATATATTGAATTCTACTATTTCACCGTCAGGATTTTGGAGGTCATATCCCGACATCTCAAGATTAAACCGCATCTCAACAGTCCAGCTGGTATCGGTTTCAGAGTCATCGTTAGAAACTCCCTGTATTGTGGTAACTGCATCCCATGCTTCCACATGATCGGGGTTATCGCGATCTGCCCGCCATCCTAAGAATTGTGGCTTGCCGCCCGGTTCAAGTGTAGGTGATCCTAATGTATCCCACCAGGCATAAAAATATTCAACAGGAGGTGTTGGACGATTAGGTACACTTCGGTCCGGAATATTCATCAACATGCCATCCCATCGTGCCCAATCGGGTGATCCCCCGATTGACTGGTCATAAATAATTGCACCCATATAGAGATACGGTCCTTCAACCAGAAATTTTAAAATCGCGTGAGTCGAATCTGTAGTTTCTACACCACCTTCTACTCCCCATCCACTTGTGGGAATTCCGGAATCTTCGCCATATCTTAGTACCCATGTTTCTGCATTCTCCCAAGCAGGTTCGTCGAGATTGCCATCCAACGTAATAGTTCCTTCAGGTACGGTCCGTGCCCAGATTGCGTCGGTCCGCTCAATCATCTGGGCATCGAGAGCAGTAAAAAAGAAGCAAGTAACAAGAAGGGATAAAATAATAACTTTAGATTTCATAAGTGCTCTCCTTATAAATTGATGTGAATTAATGTGTACATCGAATAAAACTTATTGAAACAACCGGGATGTATTACATATCACCTCCTTTTAATATTACCTACACCCGCATGATTCACGAATCGCAAGCTCGGTAGGGAATATAATTCTTTCATTATTTTGATGCGACTTATTGTGAATTGCTTTAATTAACTTTTCAACCGCAAGTGTTCCCATATCGTAAATGGGGACATGAACAGTAGTCAACGCCGGCTTCACATACCGTGAAACCGGAATATCATCAAAACCTGCAAGTGCAATATCATCAGGAATCGCAATTCTTTCATCATGAAGTGCCTTCAATGCCCCGATAGCCATAGAATCATTCGAAGCGAATACTGCAGTTGGTAACGGTTTGCGCATCAGCATTACTTTGATTGCTTCATATGCAGATTCCTCTGAAAATTCACCATCCAGTTCCAATAATGAGTCTACCTGACAGTTCGCCTGTAACAAAGCATCCCTGTAACCACGCAAACGTTCCGCGGATTCATAGTTGCCTTGAGCACCTTTAATTATTGCAATTCGTTTATGTCCGTGCTTAATGAGATGATCAACAATTTTGAATGCACTGCTATAATTATCTATAATGATTGAGTGGAATGAATCATCCTGAACGTTACAATGTAAAAGAATTACCGGCAAGGATTTAGGAAGATTCGTATTGAGTGTGTCGGCATCAATGAGAGTCGACATAACGATTAACCCGTCAACCCTTCCTTTCATTACATTAAGTGCCTGAACTATTTCTTTTTGGTTATTATGGGAGCTGGAGAGTAATAAATTGTATGAATTTTTTTGAGCAGTCTTGTCGGCGCCCCGAATCAATTCTGAGAAAAATTCGCCGAACATATCGGGCAGAATCATTCCAAACGTATCATTTTGTTTCCGGCTTAAACTTCGTGCAGAGGCATTCGGGAAGTAACGAAGTTCCTGAGCACTCTTTCGCACACGATCAACTGTTTCCTGGGTAACGAGATTACTGTTATTATAAACCCGGGATACGGTTGCAATAGAAACGCCTGCCTTTTGGGCAACCTCTTTTATGGTAGCGCTCATGTAATACCCATAATTGGGTTAATTCTTGTTTGGAAAATATTTTTCCCACATGTAAGCGTTTACATAAGCGGTTAAAAAAATAGCGGGATGAAAACGTTTACAATGTAAGCGTTTTCATTATAAAAACTTTTAACATATTTGTCAAGGGGTTTGAAAAAATTTTTACCCAAATTTAGTCATTCAATTAACTTTGAAGGTCTTTCCCCTACCCTCCAAAATTCCAATTATATTCCGTGCAGCAATACGTGCCATCTCTTCGCGTGTCTCATCAGTGCCGGAACCAAGATGCGGCAACAGTACAACGTTCGGCAACGACATCAATGCGCGCTCCACTTTCGGCTCACGCTCGTATACATCGAGTCCGGCCGCAAAAATCTCTTTCTGCCTCAGCGCCCGCGCGAGCGCTTTTTCATCAACAACTTCACCGCGTGCAGTATTGATTAAGACAGCAGACGACTTCATTAATGTGAGTTCGTCTTTTCCGAGAAGATGGTGAGTTTTCGGGGTGAGCGGGCAGTGAAGGGACACGAAGTCGGATTGTTTCAACAGCGTGCGGAGACCGGTTTTGCGGGCCTTGAGGTTACGCTCGAGTTGCGGTTTTCGTGTCCGGCTATAATATAAAATTTTCATGCCGAAACCTGCAGCACGTTCTGCCATAGCACCGCCGATCCTGCCCGCACCGATTATACCGATTGTTTTGCCGGCAACAGGTTTTCCTAACAGCAGCATCGGATCCCAACCGATAAATTTTCCTTCACGCGTCATCTTATCACCCGGAATAAAATGCCGTGCGGCAGCGAGCAGCAATCCGAAAGCAATATCAGCCGTTGCATCGGTGAGCACGCCGGGTGTGTTGGTGACAGTTATCCCCTTTCCCGAAGCCGTTTCAACATCGATATTGTTGAAACCTACCGCATAGGTAGAGATTACTTTGCATCTGTTCATTGATGCGATAACCTTTTTGTTTACGGGATCGGTTAGCATACATAACAGTGCGTCGGTGTTTTTTGTTGCTTTTAACAATTCTTGCTGTGTAATGATCGATTTTTTCTTCCGAATAGTAATTGCATACCCCTTCTTCTGTAACAACGCAAGTCCTGCTTCGGGAATTTGCTTGGTAATGAAAATTTTTTGCTGAGTTGATTTCATGGCTGGACCTCCTTTTTCTATAGCTTTACTAAACGACCTGCGTTAATCATTAATTTAAAAGTATCATATTCCTTAAAATTTTTCAGCGGGGGGCCGATAATTTCAAACATATGAAGATTCTTAAAATGAGGACTCTTGTGTGGAATATATATATATCCCCATTTTTTATAGCTAATATTGTTATGAATTAATTCCTCAATAATAATAAAACCGAAATCTTCCTGCCGTTTACGCGGGAATGATTTATGTTCTACATTTTTAAATAAATAATCAAACGATCCAATAGTATACTCGACCGGTTGCGTATCAATATTTATTGTACCATTAAAAAATTTTTCTGCTCCGGGCAATCCCAACTCAACAAATATTTTCTTCTGTCTCTTCAGTGACCGCCGCGCACCTTTCATACCGTGTATATGATATCCTTTTATAATCATTAGCTGTTTAATGCCTTTTTGCTCGTACGTTGTTTTCAATATATGCTTCAAGCTTGTGCACCATTATATCTATACTAAATACGTCCTGCACATAGCTCCATGCATTTTTCCCGAAGGTTATTCTTTTTTCCTCATCGGATAACAATTCATTTATTGCATTCGCGAGTGAGTTTGCATCGCGCGGGGGCACGATAATCCCATTGACTTCATTGGTAACAATTTCACGCGACCCATTTACATCAGTAAGAATAGCGGGCCTGCCAAATGCCATTGCTTCAATCGCCGCATTTGATAATCCTTCATATAACGACGGCAATGTAAAGATATCACACCCTTTGAGATACGGACCAACTGATTTTACAAATCCGGAAAACTGAATCATTTTATCGACGCCCACAGATTTCGCGCGCTGCATCAACGATTCACGCAGTTTTCCATCGCCCAAAACAATTATTATGAAATCATCGCGTTTGTGTTTTAAAATAGCCGCGGCATCAATCAGATACGAGAATCCTTTCTGGGCAGAAAGTCTGCCAACACTCACAATAATCTTCTTACCGGGATACATTGTCTCAAACGGCATCGGATCACAGGTTGTGTCCAGATCAACACCGTTATAAATTACTGTAATAAATTCTTCCGGAAACCATTTGTTCTTAACGTACAATTCTTTTGTAGAGGCAGCATTGACAATTATACCATCGGCAAATATTTTGAGGAGAAACTTGTGTTTTGAGATTTTCCGTCTGAGCGGCAATCCATGCCGTGCTACAACAAGCGGTGTATCGGCAAGATAACCGGCAGTACCGGCTACACCGAACTCTCTATTTTTACTCAACACAACATCTATTTTCTCTTTTTTAAAGAAATGCGTCAATTTAAGAATATTGTACGGACTGAAGTCGCTCAATACATTAAAATAGCGGACTGAAATTCCACATTCACGAGCTCGTGTTGCGAGTATTGAATTCGACCGACAACCAAGATAAACCGTGTGGCCCGCATCCTGCAAGCCCTTTGCAGCACTGATCACCCACTTTTCACCGCCGCCGAACTTATTCCTGCCGATTGAATTCAATAGAAAAATTTTCATTGTAGTAATCGTTCGTGAATAAAAGAATACTCACGGCCTTTCAAGGAAACATAAAATATTTTATATCCCATTCGATTTAAAAGTGAAAGTGCCCCTTTTGTTTTATTGACGGAAATATTTTTAAACCGATGATGGAACTCAACAAGAATCTGATCAATATTTATATCACCTTTCATAATATCATCGAGCACATCGTATTCTGCACCTTCAATATCCATCTTAAGAAGGGAGATCGCCGAGTGATTATTCTGTCTGCAAAGTGTTGCAAGCCTTTTTACGGGCACCTCGATACCTTCTTTAACAGTTTCTTTTCGCTGCGTCATACTGTGACAAACATTGGTTTCTTTTTTTGAGCGATAAAACTGTGCAACTCCGTCGTAATGAGCGAGACCTTCGCCGAAAAAATGAAACGACTCCGGAGTATTTTGTTTTGAAATCCAATCTATCGATTCCGGCGTCGGATCATATGCAAATATCTGCACCTGATAACGTTGTATCAACGAATAATCAAACGATACATCATCCCCGATACCGATTGAATACACAATACTATCTGGCTGCAACATATTCGAAGCAACACACCATCCCTCATATTCAGATCCGTGAAATTCTTTTGGAATATTTACCTGAGCATAATTCCAGACATCTTTGCCAAGTATCTGCTTTAGTATGCGTTTACCACGCAAGTACGCAGGATTTTTTGTTGTCAAGGTTCACCTTTAGTTATTTCATAACAAAATTCTGTAATATCATCGGTCATTTTATCAATTGAGAATTTTTCTTTGACTGTTATTCTTGCTTTCTCACCTAATGAAGAACGCAAGGCATTATCACGAAACAACTGTACGAGCCGATCAGCGCCTGATTCGATATCTCTTGATTCAAGAAGCAAACCATTATGAGAATCAACAATTACCTCCTCTACCCCTCCTGCCCGCGAAGTTACAACCGCTTTTTCCAAATACATCGCTTCTAATAATGCATTGGAGATACCTTCATTTTGAGAAACCGTGATATAGACGTCACTCATCCGTACATAAAGATATGGATTTTCCACAAAGCCCGTAAATATTACCTGCTCGGAAATTCCCAAATCATCGACAAGTTTTTTAAAAGTATCAAATCTGTCGCCACCGCCAACTATTATCAATCCGGCTTCTTTGGTATCGATTTTTCTTAAAAATTCAGCAAACACTTTAATAATAATATCAACACCCTTCCGCCTGGAAACACGTCCTACCGTACTGATAATAAACGGAAATGGTTTGTCATCCATAGACTTCTTTGTTAATTGTAAATCGAGAGCATCAATATCGAGACCATTATAGATAACCCTGATCTTTTGATTCTGCATAAAAGGTGACTTCAGGAGCTCATTTTTAATAGGTCGGGCATTCACGATTATACCGTCTGCCATTCGATTGTACACTAAATATTTGTATGGATTATTACCGAGCGCACGAACAATTCCGAGGCGTAGAATATTTTGGGCCCCCGTTAAACGTGCTACTATTCCGGCAATCACATAATCTCTTTTTTTTGTCGGAATTATAATATTGATACCATTTCTTTTTACGAGTGATGTTAGTGAAGATATTGTTGAAGGATCATAACTGAATCGAAATGGCAATTTATATTTTTCGATTGAATACCGTTCGCCGACAACGTCATTTTTATACGCAATATACGTTGGAAACTTCTTTGATAGTGAAGTCGCTGCCATATGAGTCCATTTTTCATTCCCTCCCCATATGCCAGCAGAATTTAAAAATAAAAATTTCATGATGACCTACTATTCATCAATTTCAGTTCGGGTATACTTCCATCGCCGATGCTGCCACAACCAATGATCGGGATAGTGCCGGATATATTTCTCAAGCACTGCAGTATGACGGGCGGTGAGCTCCTTTATATTTTCTTTACTTGCATCTTGGAGATTATCGATTTTAACTTCCTCGAATATTGCATCATAGCCGCCGTCGGGCCGGCGTACTGAAACACTCATAATTATCGGAGCACCTGTACGCAGGGCGAAATATGCAGGACCGGCAAATGTCGCAACTTCTCTTCCAAAGAATGGTACATACACGCTATCGCGCGGTGCACTCTGATCGGCAATCATTGCAACGATACCGTTATCGCTTAGTGTCTTAACGATCTCACGCACGGATTCTTTCATATATACTATCCGGTTTGTATGTTTAGTCCGCAAATCGTTTATCATCTTATCGATAAAGTGATTTTTCTGTTTTTTTACGATTATGAGACCAGATGAATTCATATGAAGCATTGTTGCCGTTGCAAGCAATTCCCAGTTACCAAAATGCCCTGTCATAAATATGATACCACGGTTCCTGCTCAAAGCCTGTTCCACAACCTCGGGATTTGTCAGCGTCACAAGGTGTTTTATTTCATCCTGGCGGAGCTTATCTATATACAAAAATTCAAAAAGTGACAGAAATAATCCGTGTTGAGATCGTCTTGCGATATATCTGATCCATTTTTCGGGTTTATCGGGAAAAGCATTTCGGAGATTATTAAAAGTGTATTTTCTACGAATACGAAGGACGAAAAAGGAAAAATCGGCAAGCAGCCGTGAGAACCGCTGCATACTGCGATACGATAACAGACGTAGTACCGCACAAAACAATTGAAACAGCACGAATTCAAGTCTCCGAACTATACCGGTATTTTTATGAAATAATGTACGGGTGCCCGTTGTAGAATTCAATGCCGTGTGTTTAAATCAGATAGTTAATTTTGCCGAATATATTGCCGCCAGTTATCGTCGCGTAATTCACTGCGATGTGTTGAATGGACTAATTGATAATCATCAAATCCTGTACGGTCTACAAATACAAATATTACACCACCCTGGAGTTGGTGATAATGCCAGATTTCGTACGGTTTGGTGTCAATTCTGCTTGGATACCGCTCGTATTCATCGGGTGGTCCGTAGATAATAAAAATTCTGCCGCGATCACTTCGCCATCCTTCACGTGAGCCAAATCCGTAACGTTCATTGACATACTGAATGCGTGAGAGGTATTCCTGCCTGACTAGATTTACCGGTGTTCCCGGATCGGGATCAAGCTGCCGCCAGTATTCAAAGAGAAATTCTTGCTTTTCTTTTTTGGTATCCAGATCATTATATTCCCGCCGGTCGCGAGAAGATGTAATATACCGCATCTGTTCGAATTCTCTATCAAGATCTTCTTCGCTCATAACTGAATAGACACTTGCTACGACACCGCCCGGCATCTCATCACGGGCAGCCTCGGCAATACCGTGTTGCGGATTGAATATAAAAAATCTTCGTGACGAACTCACGACAATATTAGATGCCGGATCAACAATCGCTATCGATAATGTATATGTTCCACTCTGAAATGCAGATGTATTAACGGTACCAACTTCAACGCTTGACTCGTGTACCCGTTTTTTTATATTTTCACGCTCAAAATACTGGTTACCAACTGCATCATATACGGCAGCCCGCACATTATATTCTTCTCCTTCAACAGCATCTTCGAGCAAGTTATACACTTCGAGATAATAGAATAAGATTGGATGGCCGACTCCGAATATGCGGCTGGGATTCGGAATTACTTCAAGTGTATTCTTATAAAATGAATTGTCAGGATCTTCGGGAATCTGCTGAATTGAATTTGCAAATTGTATATCACTTATGGCAACATGTTTCTCCGGTAACTCCGAAAGATCAACAGGGAATGAAACACTATCGGTATTTTCCGGATAGCCTGAATCTATTGCCTTAATTTTTATATCATATTCACCAGGTGGAAGAAATAACGCTGATTGCCCGATCACTGATTGATTTAGCTGTTCTCCGGTCGTATCTACTACCGAATAATTCATCCGGAATGCCCGATTCTTTATAGACACCGGATCACCGGTTCTCTCGAAGACTGTGACATCAAGTTCGAGACTTCCGGTATACACTTCCTCATCATACTCATAGGTAAGCGCTTTTGCCGGGAATGAGTAATATAATTCAACATACAGTGAATCTTCAACACCCCGGAAGTGAGCAAAATCAACATCTAACCGTAAATCGGGTTGTTCGGCAAGCAGATTTCCCGTCAGTAGCACAATAACACTAGTCCAAAATACCCCGCGCATAATCATTATTCATCTCAAAATTCTATGGAATAACTACAAACAATTGTACTATTAAATATATCAAACTTTTTATTGCAGTTCAAGAAAATTCACCGGCGGGTAACCCCAATTCTATGGGATACCCGCCATGCAGGACAATTTTTACACCTCACTCACCCATCACTTTTATAACGACACGTTTTTTTCGCTGGCCGTCAAACTCTGCATAGTACACCTGCTGCCAGGGACCAAAATCACATTTACCATCTGTGATAGGTATTATCACCTGATGATGAACAAGGAGATTTTTCAGATGTGCATCTCCGTTTTGCTCGCCGGTGCGATGATGGCGGTAATTTTCTTTGTATGGTGCAAGCTGCTCGAGCCACTCATCGATATCCTGCAGCAAACCGCTTTCAGCATCATTTACCCATACACCTGCCGTAATATGCATAGCCGAAACCAGCACCATTCCCTCCTTTGCACCGCTTTTCTTGACGGCTTCTTCAACTTCGGGTGTAATATTAATATATTCACGATGTTTTTTTGTGTTAAATGTCAGGTATTCGGTGTGAAATTTCATACTCATTACTCCGCAATTATCTGTATATTATTATTACTTGGATAGAACAACAAATATAAACTAAACAATGTAGGGGAATGATTCAAGTAAAATGATATAATACTGCTAATGTAAATCATAAATAACAAAACTATACTCCGGCAGGGTCATTGTCATATCATCGTCATAAAGAATATTTACTATATCGTCACCATCACCGAGCTCTTTTCGTAAAGTTCCCGATTGCAAGCGTACTGCATCAAGTACCGAGTTTGCTTCGACGTCAAAAATAATTTCTTCGGGTTTTAAGTTTATAAAAACAAGTTTATGATCATCATCATAGGTTCTTATGAATGAATAAACTTCGCTCTCTTTCGTAGTGCCGATCCTCAAAAAATTACCACGGCGAAATGAGATCGATGTATTATAGAGTTCAAATAATTGTGTGTAAAATTCACGGTACTCTTCACCCCGGTCCCAGTCTATCGGGATTTTCTCAAACAACTCAAGACGCAGAGGGTTTCCGACTTCATCTCCGTTATAAAGCAACGGAACACCCGGCATTGTTGTAACGAGGACACCGACTGCCTTTGCGCCTGTCGGCCCCCATTTTTCCACAGCCGGGGCATCCCATGCATTTTCATCGTGGTTTGATTTAAACCGCATACGTAATGAACCTGCCGGATATTCGGCTGCTTCAATCTCGAGGAGTTCATCAATGACGGTAGCGGGATCGTCCCCGTAGAGTATGTCCGAAAGATTATGATATATATTCCATGAATAGGTAATATCAAAAGCATGCAGGTGATGAGCGGGCATTGTTCCTTCCGATATCATCATCACCGGTTTAATATCATCGAGCATATCCCGTGCCTCTTCCCAGAACTCAATCGGCACAAGCTCCGATACGTCGCATCTGAATCCATCCACACCGACGTCTTCAACCCAAAACCGCATAACTTCTTTCATATATTCCCAAACCTCGGGATTATCGTAATTGAGGTCCGCAACATCCCACCAATCGGTACCTTCCGGATAAACGATATTGCCCTCCTCATCCTGTACATACCAATCGGGGTGCTCTTCTAAAAGCGGATTATCCCAGGCGGTGTGATTTGCAACCAAATCCAGAATCAATTTAAATCCGTGATCGTGTGCGGCATTAAGCAAACTTTTAAAGTCTTCCATTGTTCCGAATTCGGGATTGACATCAAAGTAATCTCTCACGGAATAAGGACTACCCAGCGTTCCTTTCCGGTCAACTTCACCGACAGGATGAATCGGCATTAACCATAAAACGGTCACGCCAAGTTCTTTAAGTTCGGGTAATCGATCTTCAATTCCCGCAAAATTTCCCTCCGGTGAAAATGAGCGTGGATAGATTTCGTAAATAATCGCATCCCGGACCCAGTCCTCACTAATACGGGCCGATTGAAGCAAGGTGATATCATCACGATCGGTCTCACACCCGGTGATGAAACCACCGATAATGATGATGCATACCATCGATAAAAATTTCTTCATATTACTTTAACCTCATTGTTTCCTATGATCAACTTCACGGTAGTTCTCCGGTATAGCAAACAGATCTTTGTCGAGTGATCTGGATTCTATGAGAGTAACTTCGGATTTTTCCAGAATTGCATTATCATAGTAGGTATTTGTTTGAAGCGGAAAGAGATTTTGATTAATCAGTATTGCTTGCCAGGTGTTTTCTGCTGCATCCTTATCCATCATTGCAAAAAACAATTCACCATAGAGTGTATTCAGCTCAGGTGTTACCCAGACTTCAATTTTATCAAAGCTTTCGCTGACTTCTCCTTCAGCAATAAATTCTATTAATTGTGTTTCAAATCCGAGAATCGTTTTTTTCTGATCGGTTGTATGTACGCTAAAATCTAATTCGGTTTTTGAAAAAGCATCCTCCTCGGCGTACTCATCAAAGGTATTTTTTGTATACCGTTGCAAAGCTTGATCGAGCACATATAGTTCCTGTTGTTCCTTGTCAACAAGAATAACAACATCACTGATACTACCCTGTATCTCTATTCTTATAAGCGGTTCCTTAACATAATACCGCTGAACAACACTCTCCATTTCATCAAAATCTTCGTATGACGGAGTGGTTATAGTGATATCAACTATACCTTCGAATTGTTGAGTTGTAACCGATTCGGAAGGTAAATAAATAACAAAGAATAAAAATAGTAACCATACTCTTCTTCTCATACCATCTCCCTCCCTCTTTCTTAAAACAGATTACCCTTTAACGCTGCCAAGCGTTAATCCCGATACAAGGAACTTACTCAACACAAGGAATAATATGACCACCGGAATACTCACAATCAACGAGGCGGCTGCATATAAACCCCACTCCGTCGACATATTCGCCTGGAATGTCTGCAAACCTACCGGCAGCGTCCACAGGTGAGTATCCTGGAGCACCTGTGCAGCAACGATATATTCAGCCCACGAAGTCATAAACGAAAACAACGCGACAATCACGAGTGCCGGTGCTGCAAGCGGCAACACTACCTTGTAAAATGCCGCGAACTGAGTACAACCGTCTATACGCGCCGCTTCTTCAAGCGACGGCGAAATGGTGTCATAATATCCCTTCATCATCCAGATGCAAAACGGCAGCGCGGTTGATGAATATATTATTATAACACCTAAAAACGTATTTATCAAACCGAGTTTGACCAGCATAATGTACATCGGGAGGAGCAGCATCGTAGCGGGAAACATTTGCGTGACGAGCACGCTTAACAGACCGATATTCCGCCCTTTGAACCGAAAACGTGAAAACGCATACCCTGCCATCGCGGCGAGGGCAACACCGGTTGCAGTAACCACAAATGATACAAGAATACTGTTGCGCATCCATAAAAGAAACGGACGACCGGTAAACAACTCTTTGTATGCAGCAAGGGTTGCGTCTTCCGGAATGATCGCAAGCGAGGTTGTCAGCAGCCGGTCGCCCGGACGCAATGAAATACTCAAAACCTGTAAAATCGGGTATATGGCAATGATAGTGAATATGATCAGAATAAGGTATGCAACCCCGTCTGCTATTCGTTTCTTTATTTTTGCATTGTTTGCCATACTAATATGCCGATTTCGTGGCTTGTGATCGTTTCATAAACGTGAGACTAAATATTAAAAGAATAAAGAATATCACCATAGACAATGCCGCAGCATAGCCGTACCGGTACAATCCGAATGCTGCTCGATATACATACGACACCAGTATGTGCGTTTGATCAGCGGGTTCCCCTCCGTTGGTAACTAACCAGATAACATTGATATTATTAAACGTCCATATAATACCAAGCGTGACCGCAGGAATCATAACCGGTTTGAGCAACGGGACGGTAATATTTTTGAACTTCTGCCAGGCAGAAGCGCCATCAATATCTGCTGCTTCGTAAAACTCATTCGAGATCGATTGCAATCCCCCCAGTGCGATCACCATCATAAACGGGAACCCCAGCCATATGTTGGTGATAATAACGGCAATGAATGCTTCAGTCGGACTGCGGAGCCACTCAACTGCGGGCAAGTTAAGATATTGTGTGAGAATAAGATTGATCGCACCGTACTCGTAATTGTACATACCCCGCCAGGTCAATGCAACAATATATTGGGGAATTGCCCACGGAAGAATCAACAGCGTGCGAAAAATTGATTTTCCTTTTATCTGACGGTTCAACATCATCGCCAGCATAACACCGATGATTACGTGAAAAGTAACGTTGACTACAGTCCAGATCATCGTCTTGATAAAGACCACATAAAAACTGGGCTCGGTCGGTTCAAAGAAGACTCGAATATACTGATCGAAACCGATGACCTGCCATTCTCTGAAATTCCGCAAGCTCATATTTGAGAACGACAACACGATGTTGTAAACAAACGGATAGAATACAACACCGAGCATCACCAGCGCTGCCGGAAGGATCAATATATATGGAAAGAGTTTACG
>SL_3KL_010_SEDDRAFT_10003449_pt1 | contig 14338 bp, 11 predicted proteins | sample SodLakKL_010_SED_2_FD_10381 | JGI IMG/M metagenome (IMG submission 10381)
CTACGGCTCCCGCCATTTCGCCGACACCGGGCTCCGGATCCGGGACCTGGACACGGGAGAGGAACGCTGGATGGCGTATCCGGTGCAGCGGGACGAGAAGGAGTCCATCGCCGAACTGGATGTCCTTCCCGGGTACGCCTTCACCCCCGACTCCCGACACCTGGTGGCTTCCTTCGGGGGGAAGATCTGGCGACTCCCCGTGGACGAGGAGCAGCCCGAGCCGGAGAACATCCCCTTCACGGTGGAGGTGGAGCGGGAGATGGGTCCCGAGGTCCGGTTCGAGTACGCTGTGGAGGACAGCCCCACCCTGGTGGCCCGGCAGATCCGGGACGCGGTGCCCTCACCGGACGGGAACCGTCTGGCCTTCACGGCCCTCAACCGCCTCTACGTCGTGGACCTCCCCTCGGGGGAGCCCCGACTCGTGGCGGCCTCCGACGAGGCCAACCACCACCAGCCCGTCTGGTCCCCGGATGGACAGGATCTCGTCTTCGTGAGCTGGAACGACGAGGAGGGAGGACACCTGTGGCGGGTAGCGGCCCAGGGCCAGCAGGCCCCCCGACGCCTCACCACCACTCCGGCCTTCTTCCGGGACCTGGCCTGGTCTCCTGACGGGGAGCGGATCGTGGCCATTCGGGCAGCCGCCCGGGACGTCCAGGAGAACCGGGGCGGCTTCGGGGGCGGTCTCGCCCAGGAGTTCGTCTGGGTTCCCGCCGAGGGAGGCGAGGTGCGGCGGATCGCTCCGGCGGGTGGGCGGAGCGGTCTCCACTTCGCCGGGGATTCGGAGCGGATCTTCGCCTCGAACGCCTCGGACGGGCTCGTCTCATTCCGCTGGGATGGGACCGACGAGCGGGAGCACCTGAAGGTCACCGGACCCACCGTTCCAGGGGCCACCCAGCCCCTCCAGGCAAGTCGTCTCTACATGGCTCCGGACCGGAATCGGGCGCTGGCGGTGCTGGACGTGGACCTCTACATGGTCACCGTCCCCCAGGTGGGCGCCACTGGCCCCACCGTCTCGGTTGCGACGCCCGCGACCGCGGCGTTCCCCGTCCGGAAGCTCACCGACATCGGGGGGCAGTTCCCGGTGTGGAGCTCCGACGGGGACCGGATCCACTGGTCCATCGGCCGGACCCACTTCATCTACGACCTGGCCGAGGCCCGGGCGGCCGAAGCGGCGGCCGAGGCCGAGGCCCGGGAGCGGGGGGAGGATCCGGATGCCGAGGAGGAGGACGAGGAGAATGGGGATGACCCGGTCTACACCCCTCGGGAGATCCCCATCACGGTGGAAGCGGAGCGGGATATCCCCCAGGGAGTCGCCGTCCTCCGGGGCGGGCGGGCCATCACCATGCGGGGACACGAGATCATCGAGGACGCCGACATCCTGATCCGGGACAACCGCATCGAGGCCATCGGACCCCGGGGCCAGGTGGAGATCCCTGCAGGGGCCCATGAGGTGGAGCTGGAGGGACGCACCGTGGTGCCCGGCTTCGTGGATGTCCACTATCACACCCAGTGGCTCATCACCGACATCCACAGCACCCAGGTCTGGCAGTACCTCCCGAACCTGGCCTACGGTGTGACCCTGGCGCACGATGTCCAGACGGCCACCACCGACATCCTCACCTACCAGGACCTGGTGGAAACGGGTCAGATGATCGGACCCAGGATCTCCCACACGGGACCCGGGGTCTTCTCCCGCGCCATGGTCCGGGACCTGGATCATGCCCGGGACATCCTCCGGCGGTACCGGGACCACTACCGGGTGAACACCTTCAAGATGTACATGACGGGGAACCGGGAGCAGCGCCAGTGGCTCATCCAGGCCTCCCGGGAGTTGGAGCTCATGCCCACGGTGGAGGCGGGGCTCCAGTACAAGCTGAACATGACCCAGGTCATGGATGGGTATCCGGGACTGGAGCACTCCCTTCCCGTCTACCCCCTGTTCGGAGACGTGCGGGAGCTCTTCCTCGGCGCCCAGACCACCTACACCCCCACCCTCCTGGTCTCCTACGGGGGCCCCTGGGCGGAGGACTACTTCTTCTCCACCGAGGACGTCTTCGGCAATGCCAAGATGCGCCATTTCACCCCCTGGGAGGAGATGGAGGCCAAGGCGTCCCGCCGGGGAGCTGGCGGACAGGCGGGATGGTTCCACCGGGACCAGCACATCTTCGACCGCCACGCCGAATTCGTCCGGGACCTGGTGGAGGCCGGCGGCCGGGCCGCGGTGGGCGCCCACGGCCAGTTCCACGGGGTCGGATACCACTGGGAACTCTGGGCCATGCAGGCGGGAGGGCTATCGGAGCACGACGCCCTCCGTGTGGCCACCATCCTGGGAGCGGAGGCCATCGGCTTCGGGAACGACCTGGGGAGCCTGGAGCCGGGGAAGCTGGCCGACCTGGTGGTGCTGGACGGGGACCCCCTGGAGAACATCCGGAATACCGCCGAGGTGCGGTGGGTGATGAAGAACGGCCGGCTCCACGACGGCGCCACCCTGGATGAGCTGTGGCCCCAGGAGCGGGCGCTCCCCTCCTTCCACTGGCAGCGTCAGGAGCCCGAGAACACCACGGGGCTGGGCGCACGGAGGCCCTGAGTCCGGATCGGACCCGACCGAGGCATCCCAACATCGGGCCCGACCAGGGCATCCCAACCTTTCCCGGGCGGAGGACGTCCAACCTCCGATGACCCGGGACTCCAGCGAGACCTCCTCCCCCGAAACCCGGGGGAGGAGAGACTCGTAGGGCGGGTCAGCCCCCTGACCCTCGAACCTGGAGATTTCCATGCCCCGGACAACCGGCCCGCTCCACACGCCCCGTCTCGTTCCTCTCCTGGGAGGAATGGCCCCCGCCCTCCTCCTCGCACTCCTCGCGCCAGCGGCCGCAGCCGCCCAGGGCACTGCCGATTGGTGTGACGACGCCGGCTCGTCGGATCACTGCGAGGTCCGGGAGTTCACCCTGGAAACCCGGAACGGCGCTCTCGAGGTGAACGCACGACCCAACGGCGGCATCCGCGTGGAGGGATGGGATGGAACGGAGATCCGGGTCCAGGCCCGGGTGACCACCCGCGCCCGGACCGACCGGGACGCGGAGGAACTGGCCCGGGAGGTGGAGGTCCTGTCCGCCCCCGGCCGCCTCTCCACGGAGGGTCCACGGACTGGAGGACGCACCTCATGGTCGGTGAGCTACCGGATCCAGGTTCCGGTGGGAACGGAGCTGGACCTGAGCACCACGAATGGGGGAATCTCGGTCACCGGGGTCCGGGCCGCCGTGGAGGTCCGGAGCACCAACGGGGGCATCCGCCTCGAGGACGTGGAGGGTCCGGTCCGAGCCCGCACCACCAACGGCGGCGTCCAGGCCTACTTCTCGCCGGGAGCCGCACTGCAGCACGGGACCGACCTGCAGACCACCAACGGCCCGGTGAGCCTCCACCTACCTGCAGGCGTCTCGGCCCGGATCGAAGCCTCCACCCGGAACGGTGGGATCACCACCGACTTTCCCATCACCGTGTTGGGCCGACTTGGACGGCATCTCTCCGGCGTCCTGGGAGAGGGCGGGCCGGAGATCCGGATCCGCACCACCAACGGGCCGGTCCGCATCCGTCGCATCTGACCAGCCCGGCAGGTCACCCGATGACCCCGTCCTCTCGCAGGCGTTGGATCTCCTCCGGGGCGAATCCCCGCTCCTGCAGGATCTCCCCCGTGTCCCCCCCCACCGGAGGGGGAGGGGTCCGAGGCGGCGCCCTTCGCCCGTCCCAGGTGGGAGGCGGCGCCACGGCGCGATACCCGGGGATGTGAGGATGGGGCTCCTCCCGGAAGGAGACGTCCCGCACCCCAGGGTCCCGGGCCACCTCTTCCATGGTCCGGACGGCGGCACAGGGAACTCCGGCCTCCCGGAGTCGCCGCTCCAGCTCCACCCGGGGGAGTGACCTCGTGACTTCTGCGATGGCCCCTTCCAGTTCGATCCGGTGCGCGACACGGGAGGGGTTGGTGGCGAAGCGGGGGTCGGAGAGAAGCGCCGGAAGCTCCAATGCCCGGGAAAGCCGCGCGAAGAGCCCGTCGTTGCCAGCGGCAATCATGAGGGGCCCGTCGGCGGCGGGAAAGGCCCCGTAGGGCACGATCATCCCGAGTCCCGATCCCAGGGGCCCCGGAGACAAGCCGGTGGCCTCGGTCCCCATGAGGTGATAAGCCACCCAGGCCACGGCCGTGTCCAGGAGGGAGACCCGAACATGGCTCCCTGCGCCGCCCCCTTCGGTCCTGTCCCGGGCCCGGAGGGCGGAGAGCACCCCCAGCGCCGCCCACATCCCCGCCCCCAGATCCACCACGGAGGTTCCCATCCGGACCGGGGGGCCGCCCGGGGGGCCCGTCACCGACATGAGCCCCGCGTGGGCCTGCAGCAAAGGGTCGTATCCGGGGCGGTCCCTGTCGGGTCCCTCGTGCCCAAAGGCGGTGATGGTACACAGGATCAGGGAGGGGAAGCGGGGCCTCAACTGTCCCTCCTGGAGCCCGAATCGCTCGGCCACGTCGGGGCGAAAGGCCTGGATGAGGATGTCCGTGCGCCCCAGGAGACGCTCCAGCACCCGCCGCCCCTCCCNCGTACCGAGTTCCAGTGCCAGGCTTCGCTTTCCCCGATTGGCCGCCAGGAAGAGGGTCCCGTCGCCGCCCCAGGCCGGCGGCGCCCAGGCTCGGGCGGGATCCCCCGACCCCAGGCGTTCCACCTTCACTACGTCGGCCCCCAGGTCGGCCAGGATCTGTCCACAGTAGGGTCCGGCCAGATTCCCGGAGAGATCGAGGACCCGGACCCCGGAAAGACTCTCCTCGGGGGCGGAAGGGGCGGGGGTCCGGTCCGGATCGGTTGAGAACATGGGTGCGGTCCGTATGCAGGGAAGAGATTGGAAACCGAAACATGAAGGCCGGTGAAACCTGCGCAACCCTTCCTCCGTAGGGAACGTCATAAGGACGACGGATCGGATGATCCGGAGCACACACGAGGAAACAACCACATAGATCGAAGGAGTCCAACCATGCGCATCCTGACCTCCACCAGCCGCCGCTTCTCCCGGACCCTGAACTACTCCCTCCCAGAGTACCAGGTAGCCGGATCCCAGCTCCGCCAGCGGAGGGCCATGGCCTCTCCGGTGCGGGAGCGGACCCCAAACGTCCAGGCCGCCAAGGGCCACTGACCCCACGCGGTACCACGCCGCCCGGGGCCCGGAGCCCCGGTGGACGGCACTTCGAACCCGGGTGGGCCCCCAGCGTGAGGGCCCACCCGGGTTCGCCCGTTCGGGGGAGATCGTCCCGCTGTCCTGAATCCACCCCTTCACTCGTTTCCGGTGTAGGATCCCATGTCCGAGGTCGGCCCGGCCAGGGGGGAAGCCCCGTCCAGGGAAGTCCCGCCCCAGGAAGTCCCGCCTTCTGGCGACCCCGCCTCTGCGGAAAGGAGCACCCACATGACCCCGTCGTCCCCCCGCATGCTGCCCGCCGCCGGGCTGGCCTTCCTGGTGGCCCTCCTCCCCGCCTGCGACTCCCTCCTGGGCCCAGGAGGGGATCCGTCCCCGCCAGCCCCCATCACCGAGCTTCCCCGGAGCCTGACCTCGGCGGAGGTGGCCGCCATCGGCGCCAGCAACGCCTTCGGCTTCGACCTCCTCCGGGAGATGACCCGGGAAACCCCGGACGAGTCCGTCTTCCTCTCCCCCTTCAGCGCCTCCATGGCGCTGGGAATGACCATGAACGGCGCCGAAGGGGAGACCTGGGAGGCCATGCGGTCGACCCTCGGCTTCCATGGACTCTCGGAGGAGGAGATCAACGCCTCCTACCAGGGGCTCCTGGAGCTCCTGTCCGACCTGGATCCGAACGTGGACGTGGCGGTGGGGAATTCGGTTTGGTACCGCCAGGGGCTGGCGGTTCGGGCCTCCTTCCGGGAACGGGTGGAGCGCTACTTCGACGCCCGCGTCTCGGGGTTGGACTTCGGAGCGCCAGGCGCCGCAGGAACCATCAACGCATGGGTCCGGGAGGCCACCCAGGGCCGCATCGAGGAAATCGTCGACGATCCCATCCCCGCCCAGATCGTGGCCTACCTCATCAACGCCACCTGGTTCAAGGCGGGGTGGACCGAGCCCTTCAACCCGGAACTGACCCGGAGCGCGCCCTTCCACCTGGCGGACGGGAGTACCGCCCCCGTGGAACTGATGATCCGGGACGACACCCTCTCCCACGTCCAGGCCGAGACCTATAGTGCCGTGGACCTTCCCTACGGCGGGGGAGCCTTCGCCATGACTGTGGTGGTGCCCCGGGATCGGACCTCGGTGCATGACCTGGTGGGAGCCATGGACCCCGCCTGGTGGGACGACCTGGTGGGGAACCTCCGGACCTCCCGGGTCCTCCTCTCCCTCCCTCGGTTCGAGATGGAGTGGGAAGGGGCCCTGAACGACGCCCTCCGCAACATGGGCATGGGCGTCGCCTTCGATGGGGGCGCCGACTTCTCCCGCATGTTCGAAGACGCCGGCGTCTGGATCGACGAGGTGAAGCAGAAGAGCTTCGTCCGGGTGGACGAGGAGGGAACCGAAGCCGCCGCCGTGACCTCGGTGGCCATGGCCACCTCCATGCCCCCGGAGGTCCGGGCGGACCGCCCCTTCCTCTTCGCCCTCCGGGAACGGCTCACGGGGACGATCCTCTTCGTCGGCGTGGTGGTGGAGGCTCCTACCCTCTGAGCGACGGTCCGAACGCCGGCCCGGGGCGCCCGCCGGGAGGTCGCGGCGCGCATCCCGGTAACTTCCCCGGCTGGCTCGGGTAGCAGGCCGCCATGTCCAGATCCCATGCATCCCAGGCTGACGAGCAAAAGAAACGGAAACTCCACCTGGCCACCGTCCGACGGGAGGCCCGGGAGCTGATCTGGCGGTACCGCCGCACCCTGGGGGTGGGCTTCAGCCTCATGCTGGTGAACCGGGCGGCGGGCTTCGTCCTTCCCGCCTCCTCCAAGTTCCTCATCGACGACGTCCTGGGGGAGGGAAGGGGAGACCTTCTCATTCCCCTGGCCGTCGCCGTCGGGGTGGCCACCCTCTTCCAGGCCGCTTCCGCCTTCGGCCTCTCCCAGGTGGTGAGCGTGGCCGGACAGCGGGCCATCGCCGACATGCGCCGTAAGGTCCAGGCCCATGTCCTCCGCATGCCCACCTCCTATTTCGACCGAACGAAGAGTGGGATCCTCCTGGCCCGGGTCATGGAGGATGCCGACGGGATCCGGAATCTCATCGGAACCGGAATCATCCAGCTCGTGGGGGGACTCCTCACCGCCTCGGCGGCGCTGGTCATCCTTTTCTGGCTGAATTGGCAGATGACGGCAGGGGCCCTGGTGCTCCTCCTGGGCTTCTCCGGAATCATGTTCTACGCCTTCCGAAGGCTCCGACCGATCTTCCGGGAACGCTACGAACTCACCTCCCAGGTCACTGGCCGTCTCAGCGAGGCGCTGGGCGGGGTGCGCACACTGAAGGTCTACACGGCGGAACGCCGGGAGGCCCGGGTCTTCACCAAGGGCGTCTTCCGCCTCTTCCGGAACATCGCCAGCACCATCACCGGGACAAGCGCCGTCACGGCGGCCTCCACCGTCATCGTGGGTGCCATCGGAGTCCTCATCATGATCATGGGGGGACAGGCCATCCTGGCTGAGACCATGACGCTGGGTGAACTGGTCATGTACATCTTCTTCGTGGGCCTCATGGTCTCACCCCTGGTGCAGATCGCCGGGATCGGCACCCAGATCACCGACGCCTTCGCCGGGCTGGATCGGATCCGGGAACTCCTGGCCCTCCCCACGGAGCGGGACGACGATGCCACCCGCCAACCGGCGGGAGAACTCCGGGGCGAGGTGGCCTTCGAGTCGGTGACCTTCTCCTACGAGCCGGGCGTCCCGGTGCTGAAGGAGGTTTCCTTTCATGCGCCGGCCGGGACCACCACGGCCCTGGTGGGCCCCTCCGGATCAGGGAAATCCACCATGATCTCGCTGGTCCTGGCCTTCGGGAAACCGGACTCCGGACGGGTCCTGGTGGACGGACAGGACCTGGCCCAGCTTCGCCTGGGGGACTACCGGGCCCAGCTGGGCGTGGTGCTCCAGGACAACTTCCTCTTCGACGGAACGATCCGGGAGAACATCGGCTTCTCCCGCCCCGGCGCCTCCGATGAAGAGATCCGCCACGCGGCCCAGGTGGCCAACGCCGCCGAGTTCGTGGAAGGGTTCGAAGCGGGGTACGAAACCATCGTGGGAGAGCGGGGGGTGAAGCTCTCCGGGGGTCAGCGCCAGCGTATCGCCATCGCCCGGGCCATCCTGGCCGATCCCCGGATCCTGGTGCTGGACGAGGCCACCTCCTCCCTGGATAGCGAGTCGGAGGCCCTCATCCGCGATGGGCTCCACGCCCTTCGCAGGGGGAGGACCACCTTCGTCATCGCCCACCGCCTCTCCACCATCGTCTCCGCCGATCAGATCCTGGTGCTGGATGAGGGGCAGATCGTCGAGAGGGGGCCCCACAGCGAGCTCCGCTGGGCGGACGGCCTCTACCAGAGGCTCTACGAAATGCAGCACCGGGTGGAAATGGACGCCTTCGTGAACCCCGGAGAAGAATTCCCCGACCCCGACGCAGAACCCGGAGAGGAAGGGGTCCGCGTCAGGGTACCGAGTCGTCAGCGCCTCTGAGAGTGTGAGGGGCGGGCGGCGGCGGGCGGCGAGAGGAACGTCGGGGCGGGAACGCCGTCAGAACTTCCAGTTCACGATGGGGAGGAAGGCAAAGGTCTCCTTGCTCCGGATGACGTTCACGAGCCCCACCTGCACTCCGTACAGGTCGTCCGCCACGTTCACGAAGGAGACCTGGAGCCCGCTGAAGCTCGAAGCCTGGTTCACGAACCCCCACTGGAATCCCTCTCCCGTCCCTACCTCGTTGTAGAACCCGGACTGGTATCCGGTGAAGTGACCGCGGGTCATGTTCACCAGATGGGCCTGCCACCCCAGCATGTCGCCCTCGATGTACCCCACCAGCCCGTACTGGACCCCCTTGGATTCACCTCCGGTGGAGTGGTTCACCAGTCCCACGTCCAGCCCCTTTACCGAGACATTCCGGCCGTAGATGAGGTTCAGGCGGAAGACCAGGATCTCATGATCGGCGGGCCGGAGCTGCACGGGCTCGAAGAGGGCCACCTGGAAGGGAACCTCGACTCCCTGCCCGTGGACCGAGGCGGGAGTGGCCAGAAGTCCCGTCCCGAGGAGGAGCAGCGCTCCCAGGAGGGCGAAGGGGGCGTGTCGCGTCAGGGGGCGTGGTTCCATGGTGCCTCACGTGGTCTGGTCGGTGGGCCGGATGAGGATCTCGTTCACATTCACCCGATCAGGGGAAGATAGGGCGAAGAGGACCGCCCGGGCCACGTCCTCGGGATCCAGCTTCCGCCGCTCCCGCCAGCCGTCGGCGAATCCCTGTCGGATCGGCTCCGAGGGAATGTGGTCCATGAGTTCCGTCTCCACCACTCCGGGCTGCACGTCGGTGACCCGGATCCCGTGGGCGGCGGAGAGTTCCAGCTGCATCCCCGCTGTCAGCGCCCGGACGGCAAACTTCGTGGCGGCGTAGACGGTGCCACCGGGGAAGGGGCGGCGTCCCGCCAGGGACCCGATGTTCACCACGTGTCCCCCTCCCCGTCCCACCATGCCGGGAAGGACGGCACCCAGGGCAAAGAGTACCCCCTTCACATTCACGTCCACCATCCGGCTCCAATCGTCCACCTGAGCCTCGACCAGGGGAGAGATGGGCATGATCCCGGCATTGTTCACCAGGATGTCCACCTGTCCGAAGGCGTCCATGGTCGCCTTGACCATGGCCTCCACCTGCCCCTGCTCCGCCACGTCGGTGGGGTGGGCCAGAACCCGAGCGCCCTGCTCCTCCAGCGTCCGGGCCAGAGCCTCGATCCGCTCCTTCCGACGGGCCGCCAGGGTGAGCCGTGCGCCTTCCCGGGCAAGGAGCCGTGCGATGGCCTCACCGATTCCACTGGACGCCCCGGTGATGATGGCGACCTTTCCTTCCAGTTCACCTCCTCCCAGCTCACCTGCCATCCTTGCCTCCCTGAAGTGTATCTTGGATAGATTCCGCATCGGACCCGCCAGAGGGTAGGCCGCTCCGGACCGCGGAACAAGCGGGGAAGGAGAACCGTCCCCACCGATCCATCACAAACATGGGGTCTCGCATGACGCAGGCGCATTCCGATTCGATGGCCATTCTGGGTGTGGGGAACCTCGGACTGGCCCTGGCCCGTGGTCTGGTCCACTCCGGGTACCTCCCCGCCGATCACGTCCGACTCACCCGACGGAACGTGGATCTTCTGGCCCAGGAGGCCGCGGCGGGACACCCGGTGGGATCCGACAATCCGGCGGCGGTGGAGGCATCGGAGATCATCGTTCTGGCGGTGCAGCCCCAGCAGCTCGACGACCTCCTGGATGAAATCCGGGAGGCCCTGGATCCCACCCGCCACCTCATCATCTCCACCGTTTCGGGGGCATCCTTCGATTCCATCCGGAACCGGGTGGGGGAGGGGGTCCCGGTGGTCCGGGCCATGCCCAACCTGGGAATCCAGACGGGGGATTCCATGACCTGTCTTGCCGGAGAGGGGACCGCTGCCGGGGTGGCCCTGGCCCGGGCGGAGCGTCTCTTCCAGGCGCTGGGAACCACGGTCCGGATCGAGGAATCCCAGATGGCCGCAGCCACCGCACTCTGTGCCTGCGGGATCGCCTTCTTCCTCCGGGCCATCCGGGCGGCGGCCCAGGGGGGAATCGAGATCGGCTTCCACGCCGAGGACGCCCTCCTCATGGCGGCGCAGACGGCGAAGGGGGCAGCGGAGCTCCTCCTGGCAAGCGGAGATCACCCGGAGATGGCCATCGACCGGGTCACCACCCCCAACGGGTGCACCATCGCCGGCCTCAACGAGATGGAGAACCGGGGATTCAGCTCCGCCATGATCCGGGGGATCGTCACCTCGTCGGTCCGGGCCGCCCACCTCTACTCCGAGCCCGACGCGTGACCGACGGCCAGAGGGACGACGCCAAGCAACACACGGGGCCCGGCGGGAAGGGCGGCCGGAAGGGCGCCGAGGGGCGTTCCATCCGACCGACCACCACAATGGAGGAGCTTCTGGCCCTGGTGGACCTGGAGCCACTGGAGCACAACATCTATCGGGGACAGAATCGGGACATCGGGACCGAGCGGGTATTCGGGGGACAGGTGCTGGCCCAGGCCCTCGTGGCCGCGCGCCGGACGGTGGAGGAGGCCCGGGAGGCCCACTCCCTCCACGGGTATTTCATCCTCCCCGGGGACCTTGAGGCCCCCATTGTCTACTTCGTGGATCCCCTCCGGGACGGGGGGAGCTTCACCACCCGGCGGGTCACCGCCATCCAGCACGGCCGGGCCATCTTCAATCTCTCCGCTTCCTTCCACGTGGAAGAGGAGGGAATGTCACACCAGGCGGAGTGCCCCGAAGCGCCTCCGCCGGAGGAGGTTGTTCCGGAGCTGGAGCGGATCCGGGCGGCGGCGGACCGGATCCCCGCGAACGTGCGGGGGGTGCTGACCCAGGACCGTCCCATCGACTTCCGCCCCGTGGATCCCCCCGATCTCTTTCACCCTGACCCGACACCCCCCTTCCGGATGACCTGGTTCCGGGTCCAGGGGGAGATGCCCGACGACCCCATCCTTCACCAGGCGGTGTTGGCCTACGCGTCGGACTACGGCCTCCTTTCCACGGTACTCCAGCCCCACGGGCGGACCGTCCGGGACCGGGACCTGCAGGTGGCCTCGCTGGATCACGCCCTCTGGTTCCACCGCTCCTTTCGCGTGGACGAGTGGCTCCTGTACGTGGTGGACAGCCCGGTGGCCGGAGGCTCCCGGGGCTTCGCCCGGGGGAGCATCTTCACCCGGGAAGGGGTGCTGGTGGCCTCTTCGGCGCAGGAGGGGCTGACCAGGGTGCGGACCCCTCGGCCAGGATGATGCGAAGGCGCCCCTGACCGGAGGACCGTCCTGTGAGGGAAGAAACTTCTTGCGCCTGACGATACACGGCGCTTAGTTGGAAGGAGACGGTTCCCTTCAGTTTCTGGGGCCCGTCCCGCCCCGCATCCCCTCATTCTGCGGAGGTTTCGCCCATGCGTCGCCCGTCGGCTGCATCCCGCCCAAGACTCTCCCTGACAGCGGCTCTGGCCCTGGGCCTCCTGGTCCTGGCTTCATGTACCGAGGAGGGGAGAGACTCACCTACCGCCGCCCCCGGTCCCGATCTCTCCGCCGCCCAGACAGCCCCGGGGCTCCAGGACTTTGGGCCGGCCATCGCGGCGGCCGAGCGCTACACTGCGGGACTCATGGCTCGGCCCGGAGTGGTGGGTACGGCGGTGGGGCTGAACCCCGCCGGTCAGCCGGTGGTGAAGGTCTTCCTCACCAGTGGGGATGTCCGGGGAATCCCGGAACACCTGGACCAGATACCGGTGGTCCGGGAAGTCACCGGCCGTTTCGAACTCCGGACGGACCGGACCGCCCGGACCCGACCGGCCCCCATCGGCTTTTCGGTGGGTCACCCGAACATCACCGCTGGAACGCTGGGGGCGAGGGTGACTGATGGGGAGAGCATCTTCATCCTGAGCAACAACCACGTCCTGGCCGACAACAACAACGCGAGTCTCGGAGATCCCATCCTCCAGCCCGGGGCCTTCGATGGCGGGAGCCAACCGGGAGACGTCATCGGGACGCTCCATGACTTCGAACCGATCTCTTTCAGCACCAACAACCTGATGGATGCGGCCATCGCCGTGGTGAATCCGGCGGATGTGAGCGGCTCCACTCCGACCACGGAAGGATACGGGGCACCCGGAACCGGCCCCGTGTCGGCAACCGTGGGAATGGGGGTGCAGAAGTACGGTCGCACGACCGGGCATACCACGGGGACCGTCCAGGAGATCAACGTCACCGTGAGTGTCTGCTTCGAGACCCGGGGGCCCTTCTGTTCCCGAGCCGCCACCTTCGAACGCCAGTTCACGATCGGGGATGGCAGCTTCAGCGCCGGTGGTGATTCGGGCTCCCTGATCGTGACCCACAATTCGGCACGAAGCCCGGTGGGACTTCTCTTCGCAGGGAGTTCCACCCGCACCATCGCCAATCCCATCGACGTGGTACTGGCTCGGTTCGGCGTGACGATCGACCCGACGGTGCCGGATGGAACGGACCCTGAGCCGGATCCCGAGCCCGACCCGGAGCCCGACCCCGAGCCCGACCCGGAGCCCAGCGACATCAGCCTGGCGGTGAACGGAACCAAGGTTCGGGGCCTCAAGAAGGCCGACCTTTCCTGGAGCGGCGCCACCTCTACCCGGGTGGAAATTTTCCGGAACGGCACGCTGATCAACACCGTGGACAACTCGGGCGGGTATCATGACCCGATCAACACCCGGGGCGGAGGAAGCTACACCTACCAGGTCTGCGAGGCCGGAGGCGACACCTGCTCCGCACAGGTCACCATCACCTTCTGAGCCTGTGGCGGGAAACCCTGCAGCGGGAACCTGAGCCGGTCGGGCGTGTGCTCCTGTAGCAGGGGCAGGCGCCCGATTCGCGTGAAGACAGGCCCCGCCAGAAGTGCGCAAGGGTCGGTCCGTGGAGGCCATATGGGCACGAGGACAACCGTCCAGAGGAAGTGGCAGAGGAAACCATGGAGAGCGATGAAGGGACGAATGCGGGTCCTGTCGACCCTCCTTCTGGTCTTGGTCGGTATCGGCTGCGCCTCGAATCAAGGTGAAGACAGGGGGAATGCAGTGGAGAGCGAGGAGGTCCCCGAGCGAACGATCGCGACCATCCAGGAAGCCCAGGAAGCCCACACCCCGGAATGGATGCAACTCCCCGGGGTGGTGGGAACCGGGATCGGACTCTGCGAAGGGGATCCGTGCATCCGGATCTTCCTGTCCCGGCCTTCTCCGGAAACGGAGGCAGCCATCGGGGACCAGGTAGAGGGGCATCGGATCGACTTTGAGGTCACCGGAGAGTTCACGCCCCGGCCTCCTCCGGATTCGGCGGCTCCTCCCGCCGGATTGCCCGGAACCCCTGAGCCGAATTGAGTTCACCCCGAATCAACCGAACCATTCGCCGACTTCGGGGTCTCGTCACCCTCGCCCCATTCCTCCCGCCGTTTGCCCCGGACCGCACCATGGCCCCTCGACCCGCCGAATCAGCCCCCCGGGGAGATTCCTGTCGTCTGGGGAATGAGTGTATTCACCTGCCCTCCCCCCGGGGAGAGGCGGGCGACCAGGCGGGGCGGGACTCTCGGACTCCGGGATAACGCCAGAGGAAGCATTCCTTCCGTCTT
>SL_3KL_010_SEDDRAFT_10003450_pt1 | contig 14337 bp, 12 predicted proteins | sample SodLakKL_010_SED_2_FD_10381 | JGI IMG/M metagenome (IMG submission 10381)
AGAGAGGGACTACCTGCTGTATCATACATTTACAGGAGCAATGAAAAAGGAAATGACAGATAAAGGCATTGTTTTACCCTCCGGGATAAACCATTTCAATGCCATCATCTGCCACTGGTATGTAATGAAAACCAATGAGTTTGCGCAATTACCGAGGTGACAGACAGATTTGCTTCACCATCCGGTGAATCTGCTGCCTGCGAAAACTCTGCTCAGCTGATTTTATTCCTTAATTTTTCCCTGGTAAGATGACACAAAGGCGTCCAGGTCTGCATTTTCTCTGTAGGCACCGGTGTGGAAAAATGCAAGTACCGCTTCCATTCTTTCCGGCGGGCGGAAACCCGGTATTGCTGTGATGAGTTGCATTTCCTCATTGAAAAAGGCGACCGAGGGATAACTCATACGTCCTTGCAGCAGGGCTATGGCAAAGCTGTGGGTTGCACGGCGCTGACCGATGTTTTCATTTTCAAAGGTATTGCCCTGGAAAACGATAGGCTCTTTTTGTTCTGCATTCAGTTTCACAGGATAAAAGTTGTTATTCAGATATTCTGCGATCACAGGATGTGCATAGGTTTCGCTGGTCATGCGTCGACACCATCCACACCAGTCCGTATAGACGTCAACAAAAACCATTCGTGGTTCTTCCTTAACTTTTTCCTGTGCCTCTTCCATTGTTAACCATTGAACACCTTCATCATTGGACGAGGCCACGATGGGCATGGCGATTAAAAGAGTGAGGAAAATAACAGATGTTTTTAACCAGTTAAGCTTTTTCATAAAATGTCGTTTTTATCAGGGGTACAAAATTACAATGAATTCTTTGACAAAATTAATATCATAACCATAAACACATCCTAAAGCATATTGTTTGTTATTTTTGCTTTATTTTGCAATTCAAGTAAGAAGCTTTTCATTGTGGGAATCGGTTAAAACCTTTTTCCCTGTAAAAGATTATTGGCATGTTTTTCCGGCGCCGGCCCATGCGGATGTTGTCTCCCGGCCAGATCACCTGGCGGAAGTTTCTTCGAATACCCACTGCCATTGCAGGCATGCTGTGGATCGTTTTTATTGCTTTGCTTGCATTATCAGGTTACCTGGTTATTCCTGACCAAACGCCTTTTGCGAACCACCAGCAGCTGGAAGTTGCCACCCATCCTCCCGGCACCCGGATGACCATGTTATATATTACCAAAAACCAGGAGTATAAAGCTCCTCACCTGTTGCAGCGCATGTTCTTCGGCAAACCCAAGCCTTACCACACCATTCCTGTTCAACATGTTATCTTCAGTGCGGACACGTTATTTTTTGAGGCCTATGCGGGGCAGCCAGGATATCCGGGCATGGAGGGATACTACAATGTGGCTGATGTTTTATATCCCATTGACAGGGAATGGGAACCAGTTCAGATTGCCCCTGACAGCCTGAAGTTTAAAGACATACACGGGAATTTTATCCGGCGAAGCATTGAAGAGATGGTACGGGAAACAGTGCGGACCAACATCCGTGAAAGGCGATTTCTGCTGGGAACAGACCGTTTTGGCAGGGATATGTTGAGCCAGTTGGTAATTGGTGCCAGGGTATCCTTATCTGTTGGGTTCATTGCTGTTTTTATTTCACTGGTGATTGGCATCACCCTTGGGAGCCTTGCGGGTTTTTTCAGGGGCAGAACAGATCAGTTGATCGTATGGCTTATCAACGTTGTGTGGTCTATTCCTACGCTGCTGCTGGCTATAGCCATTACCTTTGCTTTGGGGAAGGGATTCTGGCAGGTGTTTGTGGCGGTTGGCCTCACCATGTGGGTAGAGGTTGCCCGCCTGGTTCGGGGCCAGGTGATCAGTGTGCGTGAACAACCATTTGTGGAATCAGCCAGGGCTTTGGGTTTGGGGAGCTTTCGTATTATCCGCAGGCATATCTTACCGGTTATCATGGGGCCTGTAGTTGTGATATCGGCCGCCAATTTTGCCTCGGCCATCCTTATAGAGGCAGGGTTAAGCTTTCTCGGCATTGGTGTGCAGCCACCAATGCCTTCCTGGGGTACGATGATCAGGGAGCATTACGGCTATATTATCCTGGACAAGGGTTACCTGGCGTTTTTGCCTGGTTTTGCCATTATGCTGCTTGTACTTGCATTTATGCTTGTCGGAAATGGGTTGCGCGACGCTCTGGACAAGACCGGAGGAGAATGATCTGCCCGCATCTTACTCAGCTTTGTTACCCAGCATTGGCACAAAACGAAAGTATCCAAAGCGTTCTTCTTTGGTTTCGCCTTCACCGGTTTTTATGATGCGCTTCATCACCTGTGTGTCGCCGGCTCCAACGGGAATAACCAGCGCACCATCTGTTTTTAGTTGTTCAATGAGCGCTTCAGGTATATAAGGTGCGGCAGCAGTAACCAATACACGGTCAAAGGGGGCGAAGGCAGGCAGGCCTTTGTATCCGTCGCCGTAAAAGAGTTTCACCTTGTAATTCATTTTATCCAACAACTCCCGCGTTTTCGCATACAGGGAACGGTGTCTTTCAATGCTGTACACACGTGCACCCATTTCCGCAAGGATGCATGCCTGGTATCCGCTGCCGGTACCTATCTCCAAAACCTTCATCCCTTTTTCTACATTCAGCAACTGCGTTTGATAGGCTACGGTATATGGCTGGCTGATGGTTTGCCCTGAACCAATGGGGAAAGGCTTGTCCTGGTAGGCAATTTCCACAAAAGAGGAATCCAGGAAAAAGTGGCGCGGCACTGCTTCCAGGGCTGTCAAAACTTTTTCATCACGAATACCTTTGGAGCGAACCTCTTCCACCAGTTTCCTGCGTAGACCCTTATGCCGGTATGAGTCAATCATTTGCAATCAGTATTTGGGGGACATCCTGCTTCCATTTCCGGGTTGCCCCGATGAAGCCGGAATAAGCCGGTGCTACGGATTATTGTCTGCGTATATGAACACTGTTTTATTCAATATGCGAAAATAATCATTTCAGACACCATAAAAAACTATACTTTTGCAAAACATGCAAGAAAAACCAACTTTTTACGGTCTATGAAAAAGAAAATCGGTGTTCTGGGTGCCGGACACCTTGGAAAAATTCATATCAAATGCATTCTGGCATCTGATTTTTTTGATTTGGTCGGCTTTTATGATCCGGATACTGAAACTGCAGAATCTGTTGAAAAAGCATTTAATATTCACCGTTTTGATTCCGATGAAGCATTGATTGCATCGGCGGATATTGTGGATATCGTTACACCGACGATTTCTCATTATGATTGTGCATCAAAAGCCATAAGGCATGGCCGCCATGTGTTTATTGAAAAGCCACTCACCACCACCCTTTATGAGGCAAAAAAGCTGATAGACCTGGCCGACGAGGCCGGTGTGAAGGTGCAGGTGGGACATGTGGAGCGTTTTAACCCGGCTTTTCTGGCTGCCAGACCTTATCTGAAGAACCCCATGTTCATTGAAGCGCATCGCCTGGGTCAGTTTAACCCCAGGGGTACCGACGTTCCTGTAATCCTGGATTTGATGATCCATGACATTGATATCATTTTAACGGTTGTGGATTCAACCGTAAAAAAAATATCAGCAAGCGGTGTGGCTGTGGTTTCCGATACGCCCGACATTGCCAATGCACGTGTGGAGTTCAGTAATGGCTGTGTAGCCAATCTTACCGCCAGTCGCATCTCCATGAAAAACATGAGAAAAACAAGGTTTTTCCAACACGAAGGATACATTGCTGTTGATTTTCTGTCCAAAGAAACCCAAATCATCCGCATGAAAGACGTTGTTGCCAGTCCGGATCCTTTTGCCATGGTCATTGACCTGGGGCCCGAAAAGAATCAAAAACAGATCTGGGTGGAAAAACCCGAGATAAAGCCGATTAATGCAATTCAAACGGAGCTGGAAACGTTTTATGAATCTGTCGTTAACAACACAGAACCCTTGGTCAGCATTATGGATGGATATGCATCCCTCGAGCTGGCTTACCAGGTGATGGAAAAAATCGAGGACAATGTGCAGATAATCGGAAGTTAACAGACTTTCCCGTTGTTGTTTTCCATCAGACAGTTGTTTTGTCAGATTGTACAATATGTTCTTTTAACAGTCGTTATGATTTTATAATTCCCGGCTTTTTATTTCCCTGTTAAAACCGGTAATGGCCCCGGCAACCGGGCAAGGTTAATATGCTGTTCCGAAATGAAACAAACTCCATGGATAAACGTCTACAAAGACTGCAAATCATAAAATTTATATTTTTTGATTTTCTGGCAGCGGCATTGGCCTGGTTTCTTTTTATCAATATCCTGAGTGCCAATAATGGATTTGCTTTCAATAAGTTTAAGGAACAGCTGTTTATCCAGGAAAACCTGATTCTCGGACTGATCGTCATTCCCTTTTTCTGGTTGCTGCTTTACTACCTGAGCGGTTCTTACAAAAACGTATTCCGCCGTTCGCGGCTTGGCCAGTTCGGACAAACGATTTTCACTACGGTGATCGGTGTGCTGGTGATCTATTTTGTGATTCTTCTTGACCAGGCAGTGTCAGCCAGCAAAGGATATTACCAGTCGCTGGTTTTGTATTTCGCCCTCCATTTGTTTTTTACCTCTATATTCCGGTTTATTCTCTCCACACGAATAAGCCGTAAGATCCACAAAAGAATCATCGGGTTCAATACCATTATTGTAGGAAGTCAGAAAAGGGCCATCGAGATCACCAAAGAGCTGGAATCACAGAAAAAGTCTGCCGGCAACAAGTTGATCGGGTTTGTGAATGTGAGTGACCACGACGAATATCCCATGGAGGCATACCTGCCAAGGCTTGGCAGTTTTGATGAAGTGGTTGATATCATCCAAAAGTACAATGTGGAAGAAGCGATCATTGCCATGGAGACGCGTGAAAACAAAAAGATCAGTCGTATCCTGACCGATTTGTATTCAACCGATGTAGTGGTAAAGATCATTCCTGAAATGCATGACATCCTGCTTGGCTCAGTGAAGATGACTTCCATTTTTGGTACCCCGCTCATCCAAATACAATCTGGCTTGATGCCCGCCTGGCAGCAATCAATCAAACGCTTTATCGATATTGTGGTGTCCATTGCCTGCCTGATCCTGCTTTCTCCCGTGTTTTTGGTTACCGCCATCATTGTAAAATTAACTTCAAAGGGGCCAGTTTTTTATAAACATGAACGGATTGGACGGCATGGCAAGCCGTTTATGATGCATAAATTCAGATCGATGTATGTTGATGCTGAAAAAAACGGCCCGCAATTATCTTGTGCGGATGATCCGCGTATTACACCATTTGGCCGGTTTATGCGAAAAGTAAGACTGGATGAGATCCCACAGTTTTACAATGTCCTTCGCGGTTACATGTCGCTTGTAGGGCCCCGCCCTGAACGACAGTTTTATATTGATCAGATTATCAAGAAAGCACCGGAATACAAATTGCTCCAAAAAATCAAGCCCGGCGTTACCAGCTGGGGACAGGTTAAGTATGGTTATGCAGAAAATGTGGATGAAATGATCGAGCGTCTGAAGTATGACCTGTTATATCTCGAAAACATGTCGCTGGCTGTCGATTTCAAAATCTTGATTTACACGGCGCTGATCATCGCACAGGGCAGAGGTCAGTGATGATCACAGCAACCCTTGCTCAATGAGTTGTACAATTTCCTCTATGCGCCGGTCTTCTCCATACGGGTCATATTCTGTTTTGAGGTTGTAGCCAAATAAACGTCCCAGGGACTGCCAGAAAACAGCAGAAAACACTCCCCTGAACTCTCTGAGAATATCGTAGGTTGTATGTTCGGTTTCCCGGTCTATCAGTTTTATGAGGATCAGTCCCTGGCTGATGGTTAGCCGTTTGAGGTCATCTTCAAACCGTTCCAGCAATTCATCCTCTACTTTGCTGATATAGGCACGCCGTTCACGTTCGTTTTCAATGGTCAACAATTCGTGACTGTATTGGGAAAAAAGTTGTCCGGCGAGTTTTGCATAGGGGTAAACGCGTTTAACGTTTCTGACGGTACGGTCGTAGCGGTATTGTTGCCATCGGTTTCTGGTACTTCTGTTGGCAACCACCTCCACAGGTTGTAATTCGATAATTATCAGTGTATCGCCATTCTTTACACGTGCAACGGATCTGTCACCGGTAATGTCTTTGTATGCAGGGTCATCACCGGCCGGTTGCAATGCTGCAAATAACGGATCACTGTTTACAACCGTGCAAAAAAAGATGAGAATGAGGGTATACAAAAAGTGCATAACTGTTGCATCCGCGTTTTTCTTTTATCAAAACGTTTGAAGATACAAAAAATTTCAGAAGTTTACAAGAATCAGGAAGCAACCCTTAAGCGGCCAATTTTAGACTTATCAAGCCGCTGCTCTGCGTAGTCCAGCGTAATCTGAAAGTCACCTTCGGCATTGTCAGAAGATGGGATTTCGTACATTGCATCCAGCATGATCACTTCACAGATGGAACGAAGTCCCCTGGCACCCAGCTTGAATTCAACGGCTTTTTCTACAATATAATCCAGCACATTTTCATCAATGACCAGTCGCTTGTTATCCATTTCAAACAGTTTTGTGTACTGCTTGATCAGGGAATTTTTCGGTTCTGTAAGGATTTGTCTTAAGGCCTGTTTATCCAAGGGGTTCAGATATGACAATACAGGAAGCCGGCCTACCAGCTCCGGTATCAGGCCATAGCTTTTCAGGTCCTGTGGGGCGACATACTGAAGGATGTTATCTCGATCGATCTGGCCGGTTTTCTGTGCACCATAACCAATGGCATTGGCCTGCATTCTGGACATTATTTTTCGTTCGATGCCGTCAAAGGCACCACCGCAGATGAACAGTATTTTCTGGGTGTTTATCTGGATCATTTTTTGTTCGGGGTGCTTGCGACCACCTTGGGGCGGAACATTTACCACCGCTCCTTCCAGCAGTTTTAGCAGGGCTTGCTGTACACCTTCTCCGGAAACATCCCTGGTGATGGAAGGATTATCGCTTTTTCTGGCAATTTTATCCAGCTCATCTATAAAAACAATTCCCCTTTCGGCTGCCGCAACATTGTAGTCGGCCACCTGTAACAGTCTTACCAAAATGCTTTCCACATCTTCACCCACATAGCCGGCTTCTGTCAGAACGGTAGCATCGGCTATACAGAACGGCACTTTCATTTTTTTCGCAATGGTGCGCGCCATTAGTGTTTTTCCCGTTCCCGTTTCTCCCACCAGCACGATGTTGGATTTTTCAAGTTCCACACCATCCACTTCGTCGTCTTTCGGCGATGCGTAATTGATACGCTTGTAATGGTTGTAAACGGCCACTGACAGCACTTTTTTGGCATCTTCCTGTCCGATCACATACTGATCCAGGTGTTTTTTAATTTCGACAGGCTTGAAAAGCTTGAATGACGGGATTCTTTTTTTCTCTTCCTGGGCTTTTTCCTCATCCACGATCGATTTGGCCTTTTCGGCACAACGCTCGCAAATTTGGGCTTCCAGACCGGAGATCAGCAGCTCTACATCATCCGCATTGCGGCCACAAAATGCACATTTTTTGGTTTGCTTTGCCATTGCCTTTCTATTGGTTCAAACAATAACCCTTTACTTCTCTGTTGTTTTTTTGTTTGAAATCAACACTTCATCAATCATCCCATATTCTTTGGCTTCCTCAGAGGTCATCCAGTAATCGCGGTCGGCGTCTTTCCAGATCTTTTCATAATCCTGGTTGGAGTGTTTGGCAATGATCTGGTAGAGTTCTTTTTTGATTTTCTGAATTTCGCGCGCTGTGATTTCGATATCGGAAGCCTGTCCTTCTGCGCCGCCCATTGGCTGATGAATCAGTATGCGGCTGTGTTTCAGGGCCGTTCTTTTCCCTGTATGTCCGGCACTGAGTAATACAGCTCCCATGGAAGCGGCCATACCTGTACAAATGGTAGCCACATCGGGGGCGATATACTGCATGGTATCATAGATGCCCAATCCGGCATATACAGAGCCTCCCGGTGTATTCAGATAAATCTGAATATCTTTTTTTGGATCAACCGATTCCATGTACAACAGCTGTGCCTGGATAATATTGGCCACATAATCATTGATGGGGACCCCAAGAAAGATAATACGGTCCATCATCAAACGGCTGAAGACGTCCATGGTTGCTATGTTTAGCTGCCTTTCCTCAATAATGGTGGGGCTGATATAGTTTCCGTACACAGAAGTATAGTCATGCATGGTGATACTGCTGATTCCCCTGTGTTTTACGGCATATTTATGAAAATCGCTCATTTTTGACATGATCTTTTGTTTTTTAATTTATGATGATGCTTCTGAATCGCGGCTATCATTTTAATTATCAAGGTCTTCCTGGCTTTCATCGCCGGTGTCAGGCTTTGACACACCGGTATCTGCTTCTTTGGGTTTATACATTTCAGTAACAAGCTTCACGAAATCATCATAACTTGTTTCCACTTTATTAATTCCAAGTTTTTCCTTCAGAAGAACAAGTGTTTTTTCATCAAACAGGTGGTCATATACTTTTTTCACCTCCTCCTCTTTTGAAGAAATGTTTTTAACATATTCATCGAGCATTTCCTGGGGAACGTTTTCCTGGCCATATTGTTTGAGCTGAATCCTGATATAATCCTCCAGATGCTGTTTTACCTCTTCCGGTTTAACTTCAATTCCATATTTTTTCAACAAATGGTTTTCAAGGAGTTGCCATTTGAATGTATCGGAGAACTGATTAAATTCTGCTTCAACCTTCCCGGGCGTCAGTTCTTCCTTGTTGGATTCCAGCAGCCATTTTTTCAGAAATGCCTCGGGCAACGGCAGATCAGCCATTTCAACCAGCTTGTCAACCGCTTGTCGTTTAAATAATTTATCGGCATCCGCCTGGTATTGTTGACTTACCTGGTTTTTGAGATGCTCCCTGAACGCTTCTTCTGTTGTGATTTCCTGGTCGGGAGCTGCTTTTTTGAAGAATTCCTCATTCATATCGGCGGGTTCCACCCTGCTGATACTTTCAACCGTAAACCTGAAGAGGGGGCTATAATTGTCCAATTCTTCCTTTTTAACACCGATCATGGCGGCAGCTTCTGATTCTGATTCGACTGCTTTCAGAACATCCATGACAACCTGCGTTCCAACTTTACTGCCAACCAGTTTGTTTCTGACATCTTCATCACGGACATATTTGACAAAAAGATTGGCACTGTGCGTATATCCGTCTGTTTTTGGGGTTTCCTCATCAGCCATTTCCGCAAACTCACCAAAGAGCACGTCATTTTCTTCGGCTGTACCGGGATTGACCATTTTTCCGTAGCGTTTCCGGATATCCTGCAAATAATTATCCACTATGTCATCTGCAACCTGAATAACATGGTAATCCACAGTGATATCCTGTGAGAGCTCCAGATCAATTTCCGGCGCAAGCCCAATTTCATAGCTGAATTCAAATTCCTTTTGGTTGTCCCAGTCTATGTGTTCGGCATTTTCATGATCGGGAAGCGGATTTCCCAGGATATTTAGTTCTTTCTCCTTAATGTATTCATACACTGCATCGGCAAGGATCTTGTTTACTTCTTCCAACAAAACGCTTTTGCCATACATTTTGTTGATCATTCCTCTTGGCACTTTGCCGGGTCTGAAGCCGGGCATTTGGGCCTTTTTCTGTAATTTTTTCAACTCCTTCTCTACAGGTTCCCGGTAGTCGTCCTCTCCGATTTTTATCTTCAATACTGCTTCCAGCTCACCGTTCTGTTCCAGAATAATATCCATTTTTTTGTTTTTGATTGATGTATGTTTCCACTCTTGCTTAACTGTTTATCTCATTGAAATCTATGCGAAACCGGTCAGATGTTTCTGTGCGGGTCCGTGATGAAATAAGCTTTGTAAAACGATGCCATTGGTAATGTTACTTATGGATTGATTTACAACACTTGGAAACCAATTTATTGTGGTTTTGCCTTGATACTTATAATTAATGGCTATGCTCGCATTGCTAAAAGGCGCGATATTCAGAAGACAGCCTTTTCATTAACTTTTTTTGTGCGGATGAAGGGATTCGAACCCCCACGCCTTTCGGCACCAGATCCTAAGTCTGGCGCGGCTACCAATTACGCCACATCCGCCAATTCAGCTATCGGACAGACCATCCAAAAGCGGGTGCAAATATACGGATTTTTAATTGATTGGGGCAGGGGTTCTATTCACCAACAGCATTATTTTTTTCAGGGGCTGCCTGCGGGATAGTGAATGAGAAAACTGAGCCTTTTCCTTCTTCACTTTGCACTTGCATCCGACCACCTTGTTTGTGCACAAATTCATTGCAAAGAAGCAGTCCCAACCCACTGCCCTTTTCGTCCATCGTACCGTAAGTGCTAAACAAAGAATCGATCCGGAAAAGCTTTTTTTGGTCCTTCACGGATATACCCACGCCATCATCATGCACCGATACTTCAAGATAGCCATTTGTTTTGCTGGCTTTTATTTTGACCCGGCCACCGGGATGGGTATATTTTAAGGCATTGGAGATCAGGTTTCGAATAATGGTATCTGTCATATTTACATCACCCCAGACTTCCATCCGGACTGACAACAGATTGACGATCTGAATATTTTTGTCGTCGGCCGCCCTTGAAAAAAGATCCACATTCTCTTTTACAATCTCATTGAGATCAAAATACGCGGGTTGATATTTTATTTGTCCGGTTTGGCTACGCGACCATTGCAAGAGGTTTTCAAGCAAACTGTTGATATTCGCAACAGATCGATCCAGTTCTTTGGCCAGATCCTTAAGCTCGTTTTTTGACAAATTATCGATATCTCTTTTCAAAATACGGGAAAAACTGACAATTGAAGCAAAAGGATTACGCAAATCATGGGAAATGATAGAGAAAAATTTGTCTTTGGTCCTGTTGATCTCAATCAGATTACTCTCGGATACCAGCAGTTTTTCATTCAAATCCTCGACCTTTTTCTTCTCGGTCAGCAGGCTGGCATTCAATTCCTGAAGCTGTTGATTTGTTCTGTTGATTTCTTCCTTTTGCGATTCCAGCACTTTGTTTGTTTTACGCATTTCAAGAAAACGTGTATAAAGCAGAATAAGCAGTGCGAGGATGAGAAAAATTACCAGGATCAAAAAATTCCTGAACTGTTTTTGTTTTTCAAGGTTCAGTTCCTTGATGCGGTTGCTTTTGCGCAGCAGCTGTATCTCGTTTTCCTTACGCTCCCTGTCATACATCAGTTTTATTTCAATGGCCCGCCTTCGGCTTTCTTCAGTATACAAGCTGTCTTGCAAATTAAGATAAAGTTCCTGGTAATGGAAGGCTTCCGAATAATTTTCCTGTAAACCCAATAGCCGGCTCATTTTTTTGTAGTTCTCCAAAACGAGAACAGGAATTCCGCCCTGCATTGCGATGGAAAGGCTTTTTTGCAGGTTTGCGGAGGCCTTCTGATAATCTTGCAAAACGGTATAGAGCTCGCCCAAATCACTAAAAACCTTTGCAGCTCCCCACTCATCACCGATGGATTCGTATAATTCCAGTGTCTTATACATCTGTTCGGCAGCTGCCGTGTAGTCTTCCATCAAAAACAGAAGATATCCTATGTCTCTTTTAACATTGGCCAACTGCCTGGTCTCAAAGCTCCCTGCCCATATTTCTCGTGAAGCTTCCTGGTATTCCAAAGCTTCTTTGTAATTTCCACGTCTTTGGCTTACCCTGCCAAGGTTATTCAAAGAATAAGCAATGTCAACGGGGTTTCCGATTTCCTTGGTAATTTGAAGTGATCGCATATGGTATTCTTCGGCTTTGTCCAAATCTCCCTGGCGCATATATACAATGCCGATATTATTTAAAACGGAAGCTGAGCGTGCAATGGAGTCCATCTCTTCATACATTTGCAAAGCTTCAATATAATACTCGAGGGCTTTGTCAAAATGGCCCTGCTCCGCAAACAAGATACCAATATGATTTCCGGTACGGGTATAACCATAAATATTGTCAATTTCCTTATATATAGAACGGGCTTCCTTCAAATAGTCAAAAGACTTGTTAAAGTTTCCAAGGCGCCAGTAAACATGACCAACGCTAACATTTGCCCTGGCTATTTGCCGGGGATAATTTAACTCACGTGCCAACATCAAACCTTGCTTGGAATAATCCATAGAAGCCTTGGGATCAATTGACCACAGAGCAAATCCCAAATTGATCAAAGCATCCATGTGCAATGAATCCGCTATATCCCTCTGCCGGATAACAGAGAGCAAACTGTCCACATTTGGGCTTGATGGTTGCCGTGTTTCGAAAGCCATGAGTTCACGACACGAACACAAAACCACCACCGCCAAAGTGGTAAGTAAAAAATATCTCAACACGATTACTACAAATTAATGTAATAGATATATGATATATAAGTAACCATCACACTACAAATATAAGTTTTTTTGGTGACAAACCACGATTTTTGCCTAATTATTTTTTATTTATCAAAATTAATGATGCCTTAACACCCTGGCCTTTTTATTTAGATTAAAAATAAATTAGCTTCTGCTTATTCCACAATTTGCCTATTAGAAATTTAATTAATATATTTCGGTACTTATTCTCTTATTCACCGAAACGGCCATTTCAACATGAAGATAATCAAACGCATTATACAATTTATCATACCTCCTGAAGGTTGGCGAACCACTGTTCTGATCCTGGCAGGTATATTTACGGGGATTTTGTTGTTTGTCGTGCATGTTTCCAACGCAACTTCCTACATTTCGGATGAGCCAGAAACTTGCATAAACTGCCATGTGATGTATCCCTATTATGCATCCTGGGCTAAGGGCAGCCACGGTCGTGACGCCACTTGCAGCGATTGTCATGTTCCCCAGGACAGTTTTATCGGCAAGTATTATGTAAAGGCTACTGATGGGTTAAAACATGCTACATGGTTTACGTTTCGCTGGGAGCCCCAGGTAATCAGGATAAAAAACAGGGGTATCAATGTTGTCCAGGCAAATTGCATACGTTGCCATATTGACCTGGTTGATATGGTTCAGCTTGTTGAGGTAACGGGTAATAGTGCAAGAGACGGGGAGGGTAAGCTTTGCTGGGACTGTCATGTGGAAACTCCGCATGGGAGTGTAAGGAGTTTATCGGCTGCCCCGCATGCGCTTGTCGAACGCTTGCCCAGTGTTTTACCCTCGTGGCTGGAAGGTCTTACAGGAATTGAAAGCAGACGTTCAGAAAGAATTGTTGAATATCCAAAATAAACCTAAATACCAAAACACCATGAAGAATATTCAAGAAGTTACCAAACAAAAACCCTGGTTAAACTGGGTTTTGTTTTTTGCCACCGTTGTAATCGTATTTTTTATTGGCTTGCTGGCCGCATCAATTATTGAACGGCGCAGTGAAGCACAACTTTACTTCCAGATGGTAAGTGAAATACCTGACTGGGAACCGGACAATTCGGTATGGGGAAAGAACTTTCCGAGACAGTACGAACGTTACCGGATGACCCTTGATACCACGTTTGAAAGCAAGTATTACGGTTCGGTGATGATTGACTACCTGGAAAGATACCCTGAGTTGGTTGTGATGTGGGCCGGATATGCATTCTCAAGGGATTATAACCAGGGGAGAGGCCACTATTATTCAGTAGTGGATGTTCATAACACACTGCGAACCGGTGTGCCTCAACCCGCAACTTGCTGGACATGTAAAAGCACGGATGTTCCCAGGATGATGAATGAGCTGGGAGTGGAAGGTTATTATGCACAAACATGGGCGGAGATGGGACCAAATATTCAGCATCCCATAGGATGTCAGGATTGCCATGATCCGCGGACCATGAACCTGCGCATCACGCGACCGGCACTGGTTGAAGCATTTGCCAGACAGGGCATTGACATTAATAACGCCACACATCAGGAAATGCGCTCGTTGGTTTGCGCACAATGCCATGTAGAGTATTATTTTGGAGAGAACAACTATCTTGTATTTCCCTGGGACGAAGGTTTTTCAGCCGAAGCCATGGAAAGGTATAAAGACAATATCGACCATGTTGACTGGGTGCATGCCCTCAGCAGGGCTCCCATGCTGAAAGCCCAGCATCCCGATTATGAGCTCTATATGACCGGAATTCATGCACAACGTGATGTTGCCTGTGCAGATTGCCACATGCCTTATATGCGAGAGGGAGGTATCAAATTTACCGACCATCATCTTGTAAGCCCGTTAAAAAAGGTGGATAAGGCTTGCATGGTATGTCACAGGCAGTCAGAATCGGAACTGATTGCAAGGGTTTACGAACAGCAGGACAAAGTCAGTGAGCTGCGAA
>SL_3KL_010_SEDDRAFT_10003451_pt1 | contig 14332 bp, 8 predicted proteins | sample SodLakKL_010_SED_2_FD_10381 | JGI IMG/M metagenome (IMG submission 10381)
CGTTGGGCTGTTTGAATAATCAAACCAGTGATTCTCTTTTAACCTTCCGCCCCCCCAAAAACAGAATCGATCCGGGAGGAACACCCCTGAAAATATGAGGGATCATAGGAAAGACCTTGACAATTTTTGTTACTTTAGCGCAAAATTCTGTCATACATCAATTCAAAACCCGATAAATCCAAAATTATGATTACCGAACAGTTGATCAACCCAAAAAGTATAGTTGTAATAGGCGGCTCCAACGATATTACCAAACCAGGAGGCAAAATATTAAAGAACCTGATAGACGGAGCGTTTGCAGGAGACCTGTATGTGACCAACCTGAAGGAATCTGAAGTACAGGGGATAAAAAGTTACAGTGATCCGGCCGATCTGCCTCCCACAGACCTGGCCATCATCGCCATAGCTGCCAGGTTTGTACCCGATACTGTGCGGGTTCTTACAGAGCAAAAGAGCACCCGTGCTTTTATTATCTTATCTGCAGGCTTCAGCGAAGAAAGTAAAGAGGGGGCCAAACTGGAAAAAGAGGTAACAGATATGGTAAACAAGGTGGGTGGTTCATTGATAGGCCCCAACTGCGTGGGTGTGCTTACCCCCAACCACCACAGCATATTCACCTACCCCATCCCCAGGCTTGATGTCAACGGCTGTGACTTTATTTCAGGCTCGGGAGCCACTGCCTGCTTCATCATGGAAGCGGGTATTCCCAAGGGACTGACTTTTGCCAATGTGTTTTCGGTGGGTAACAGTGCCCAGATGGGTGTGGAAGAGATTGTAAAATACATGGATGAAACTTTCGATCCCCAAAAAAGTTCGAAAGTCAAACTGCTCTATATTGAAAACATCAGCAAACCACAAATGCTTTTGAAGCATGCCTCTTCACTTATCCGCAAAGGATGTAAGATAGCAGCAGTAAAAGCAGGCAGTTCGGATGCCGGCAGTCGAGCTGCATCATCTCACACAGGTGCTTTGGCCAGTTCCGATTCGGCAGTGGATGCCCTGTTCAGAAAAGCGGGTATTGTTCGCTGTTACGGACGGGAGGACCTCATCAGCGTAGCTTCCGTGTTTATGCACCCTGAGCTCAAAGGCAAAAACATTGCTATTATTACCCATGCAGGAGGACCTGCCGTAATGCTCACCGATGCACTGAGTGCAGGAGGGCTTGAAGTTCCCAACATTGACACACCGGCCAGCCGTGAGCTGCTCACGCACCTTTTCCCGGGTTCTTCAGTGGCCAATCCCATCGATTTCCTGGCAACAGGTACAGCCGAACAACTTGGGCTGATTATTGACTATGTGGAAGAAAAGTTCAATAAAATTGATGCCATGGTGGTTATTTTTGGAACACCTGGTCTTTTCCCCGTATTCAATGTTTACCAGGTACTCGATGCAAAAATGAAACAATGCAAAAAACCTATCTACCCGGTACTCCCATCCACCCTTACCGCCAGGGAAGAGGTAGAAGACTTCATTTCCAGGGGAAGAACCAATTTCCCCGATGAAGTAACACTGGGCAATGCCCTGGCACGGGTTTACAATACCCCTGNCCCTGCCCCTGAAAAAGCGAAACTTGCCAAAGNAGANAAGCAGGCCATCCGCCATATTATCGACAATGCACCCGAGGGTTATCTTGAACCGGCATTGGTGCAGCAGCTGCTTGATGCGGCAGGAATACCCCGCGCAGGAGAAGCTGTGGCAAAAACAGCTGAGCAAGCTCAGCAATTTGCCGAAAAGCTCGGGTTCCCCGTAGCCATGAAAGTTGTTGGACCTGTCCACAAGTCCGACGTGGGAGGTGTTGTGCTCAATGTGAAAGATAGCGACGGGGTTAAACGGGAGTTTGAACGTATGATTCAAATCAAAGACACCACTGCCATCCTCCTTCAGCCCATGCTCTCAGGAACGGAGCTCTTTGCAGGAGCCAAATACGAAGAAAGTTTCGGACACATGGTTCTGTGCGGTATGGGCGGTATCTTTATTGAAGTACTAAAAGACGTTGCACAGGCCCTGGCACCGGTTAACCAGGAGGAGGCACTGAGCATGATCCGCAGCCTGAAAAGCTATAAAATTATTGAAGGCGTTCGCGGCCAGGAAGGCATCAACGAGGAGATGTTTGCGGATGTGCTGGTAGGGTTATCGGCACTACTGGATGCTGCACCCGAAATTTTCGAATTGGACCTCAATCCACTGCTGGGCTCTTCAAGCCAGGTAGTGGCTGTGGATGCCAGGGTAAATATCGTGAAAAAGAAATGATCCTGGCATGCTAAAAAAAAGGTAATCACAAGTCTTATAAGACACCCGGGGGTTTCGAAATTTTTGTAACGGAGAACCCGGGTGTTTATCATTTTCCAGGTTTTCTGGTATTTTTCTCATGACGAATTTTCAGACAAAACACAAACCCTTGTTTTTAAACACATTACACAACAACATTCTACTACAATAAAACTCCATAATCTACGATGAAAACAAAAGATCTTTATTTTATGGGCGGGGTGATACTTTTTTTCATGCCCTTTTTCCTGTATACCCCCCTTTTGGAAGCTTATAAGTCCTTTAACCTTCAGCATGGCATGATCATGAGCTTTGTCAAGTTTGCCGTGCTGGCAACCCTTGGAGAAGTAATCGGATTACGCATCAAAACCGGGCAGTATAACCAGCCTGGATTCGGCATCTTACCCAGGGCCTTCGTGTGGGGGGTTATTGGCTTAACCATCCAGCTGGCTTTTATTATATTCTCAACGGGTGCCCCGCAATTTCTCGAGTATGTGGGTTTGGATGGCGCCACTGAAGCTCTTAACGCCAGCGGACTTACGGCCAGTAAAGTATTGGTGGCATTTACCATTAGTGCTACAATGAATCTGATTTACGCCCCTGTGATGATGACCACACACAAAATTACCGACACCCACATTGAAAAACACAACGGAAGTATCAAAGCTATTTTCAGACCCATCCAAATGGGGAAAATTATGGAAGCAATCAACTGGAGGGTACAATGGGACTTTGTTTTTAAGAAAACCATCCCCATGTTCTGGATTCCGGCCCATACCATCACCTTCCTGTTACCCTCCGAATATCGTGTGCTTTTTGCAGCCGTTCTGGGAGTTATGCTTGGTGTATTTTTGGCTATTGCCGTGGTTTTGGGCAAAAAAGCCAAACCTGTTTCCTGAAGTAACAGGCGTTGTTTTTCATTCCCTGGATTACACCTTCCACAAGGCATAACAGTCCTTGAAAAGGGAAGTAATTCCACCTTGCCCTGAAACATGGATTTTATGCCCCGGGATGGTTTATCAATAAAAAAGCCCGGGGCATTTTATTATTCCCGTACCCATTTCCCGTTGTCACATATGTAAGCGAAGTAGCCACACCAAATCATTGCTTTTGGGTTCGTTACCTGTCCGGCTGCCAATTACTTTCTCCTCCCTGATATTTTTCAAATCCCACACCATAAGCGCCTGGAAAATTTGCCACCCTCAACTAATCAACGCTAAAGAATGTCAAACTTAAGGATATCCAGGCCAATCAGGCCATCATTCGCCGTTTCCACGGCATAACTCCAATAAGAATGCAACCACCTTTAAAACAACACTTTAAAAGATTAGTATTTTTTAAGCAAAATTTGTATTTTTGTTTAAAAGGCAACGAAACTACATGTTTCGCATTCCACAAATACACAATCTGCTTCTATAAAAAACCAACCTACTCACCCAAAACTCACAGCTATGAAAAAAAACTACATCTGCAACCTTGTATGGCTTATGGTGCTGATACCCCTTTGGGGATTCACACAAAATATCAGTCCATTATCTGAAGATTCGGACTGGACCATTGAAGCCATTTACCCCGTAAATGACTATGCCAGCGGCCTTGCCTGGGATGGAGACTATATTTACATAGGAGGATATGGAGGCAACCAGGGAGCGCATATATACCGCTTCGATCCATCAGACGGCAGTCATGAGTTATTCTTTACCGGCCCCCAGGATCAGGCCTTCGGGCTAACCTTCGACGGCGAATACCTGTGGACCATTGACAGGGAGTCACCCTCCTCTACCCCGGCATATGCACTAAAGCTTGACATGGACGGCAATGCAGTTGATCAATTTGACCTCCCCGACCATTATATGTCGGGAATTGCCTTTGATGATGGAAATTTTTGGGTAGCCACCTATTTCCCCAACCCGGGCACCATTTACCACCTTGATGCCAGTGATGACCCGTGGGATACCATTGCCTACTTTGAGCCACCACAAAACCAACCCTGGGATCTTGCACGACAGGATCAATACCTTTGGATTGCCGAATATAATGAATCAAACCTACACCAGGTAGAACTTGATGGAACAATGGTTGAAACCTACCCCGGCTCCAACTATCGCACTTCAGGTGTTGTATACGACGGAAACTTTTTATGGTATGTTTCGCGGGAAAGCAATGGAGATAGTTTTCTTTACAAAGTAAACCTCACCGGAGAAGGGACACCCCAGATTTCGGTTCCCGGTTCATTTGATTTTGCTCATGTAACCATCCATGACACCAAAACATGGGAAATGCCCATCGAAAATACCGGAGAAGGTGATTTGGTGATAAATGATATAATGATTGCTGAAAGTGAACCTTTTTATGCTGAGGAAATTTTTCCCCTTACCATAGAGCCCGGCCAGTCACATGTTGTGGAAATACAATTTGCCCCTTTAGAAATCGGTTTTTACGAATCTACCCTCCTCCTGGAAACCAATGACCCATCCAACCCCCAGGTGGATATTAACCTAAATGGTGTTGGCCTGGCCCCGGAGCCTTACCTGTATACCAACCAGGAAAATATTGATTACGGCGGGGTGAGGTTTAAATCTTCTTCCAGGGAATACCTGTACCTGCAAAATATGGGAAACGGATTACTTGAAATATCAGGCATTCATTTAAGCGACGAATCCTTTTATTTGGGTTACGATGTGGAGTTTCCTATCACCCTCGAACCTGTTGAGAGTATTGAGCTACCCCTTTGGTTTCATCCTTTGGTAACCCTCCTGATTGAAGCCGAAGCCACTGTGATGTACAACCATGACAACTCTCCCCTGGTTATTGATTTATCGGGGACCTCCCAGGATATGGACTACCCGGTTGGAGATGTTCTTTGGGAGCACCAATTTACCGGCAGTTTCGACTACCATGCCAAAGCCATCATGTCCATGCCCGACATCAACCACAATGGATATCAGGATATTCTTGTGGGTACCCGCGACAATACAATCAGAGCTTTTAACGGCAATGCATCTGACGATGCAGACCTGCTATGGGAAATCCAACTGGGTACAGTGGAGTATCCCAAAGCCATGGCACTGGCCAGTGATATCAACGGAGATGGTTTATCTGATATTGTGGTGGGCACTGCCTGGGGCGACCGCGCCGTAACAGCGCTTTCATCGCAAACCGGTGAGGTATTATGGCGTTTTGAAACCAACTTATACGGACAGGGTGGCTGGGTATATATGGTTGACGTAAAGTATGATTACAACGGAAATGGCTATCTCGACGTGTTGGCAGCAACAGGAGACGATGTGGATGGAACAGGACCCAAAAGAGTTTTTTGCCTGGACGGTAAAAACGGAGAAATCATTTGGGAAACCAGTATCAATGCAGCAGCTTATTCGGTTGTGGCGGTAGAGGATTTTACCGGGGATGGCTCCCCCGATGTGGTTGCCGGGGCTTCCAGTCCGACAGATCAAGGCAGGGTTATTGGTATAAATGGCGCTACCGGGGCCATTGAATGGGAATATATCACCCCGGGCACTTCTGTGTGGGCTGTAGAACAAATTTCAGACATCACCGGAAACGGCATCAGTGACCTTATTGCCGGAAGCTTTAATGGAGAATACTTCCTGATGGATATCACAGACGGCTCTGTTGAACATTCGGGAACCCTGGGTAATGTACTTATTTTGGACTTCTGGAAAGCGGGCGACATCAATGGTGATGGTTATGAAGACATTATTCCTGCTTACTCCACCATCAGCAACGCAGTTGCTATTTCCGGGCAAAACGGCGAAATCCTTTGGAGCACAAGTATTTCTGACCAACCATGGAGCATTTCTGTTTTGAGAGATATCACCGGCGATGGGATCAACGATGTTGCCGTAGGGACCCTGTTTCAAAACAACAACGTATACTTCCTGGATGGTAGTGATGGGGAAATTATTGATATTGTTCCTTTTGCTTCGGCCGTTGATGCCATCGGCAATATTCCCGACATTACGGGCGATAACTCCGTGGAAGTGATTGCCGGAGGCAGAGATGGATACCTGGCAGTACTGTCGGGAGGCCTGGGAGTTGATGCACCAAAATACACCATCAACTTTGAAGTAAAGGACACCCTGGGCAACCCGCTTAAGGAGACCCTTATGCATATTACCCAAACCGGGCACAGGATGTATACGGACACAGCAGGGCAGGCAGCCATAGCCTTGTATCAGGGCAATTACGATTTTTTGGCAAAAAAACAGGGGTTCATAACGGGAACAGGGACCTTTGAAGTGCAGAATGAGGAGCTGTTTATCGAAGTAACCCTTATCGAAGGGGTAGAAGAATTTATGGTTACCTTTGACGTAACAGATGATCAGCAACCACCCCAGCCACTGGAAGAAGTGGCAATAACTGTTTCCATGAAGGAAGTCACCCTGTTTACTGATGAAAACGGATTGGCTGAGATACAGCTGGAACCAGGCATATATGACTTTACAGCCAAAAAAGATCATTTTTTCCCATATGATAACTCCTTTGAAGTGGTGGATGAAAACCTGCAAATCAGTTTTGCCATGCAATCTGACGACACCTATGTGCAATCGCTGAATCATCCCTACCTATCCAGGGCTTACTGCTATCCCAATCCCTTTACTGATTACACACAGATTATTTTTTCTCTTGTAAAGGATACAGAGGTTTCTTTTACCTTTTACGACAGTAACGGGAGGGTTGTTAAAAGAACTCAAAACCAACGCTTCCCGGCAGGAGAACATGAATATTACTGGAACGGCAGCCGGAAAGACGGATCTTTGCTGGGCCAGGGCTTATATTTCTTTGAAATTAAAACAGGTGACAAAGTATTCAGAGACAGGGTAATTATCCTGAGAAAATAGACCTCTGAAACGTTTTTCTGAACGGCAGCAAACAGTGTGACTGATTTTCCCTGCAGGAATTGAAGGTAACTGTTTGCTGCTGTTTGCTTTCCCATCTACTCTATAATGAAAAAATTTGGAATTTTCCCCTTTCAAGCCAGCAAGCAACCCTAATGCTTATGCAGACTGCTTATAAATAGATGCAGAAAGGAAGTTTACCGTGGGGTAAATCATTTTTTCTTTATTTTAGTGCAACGGAAAACAATCCATTATATATAAACCAAAGGGAAGATTTCCCCTCTCACAAACCGCTCCGACAGCAGCCATTCCACCGGAAAACAACAGGAAATTATGAGTGACCCATCCAGAGAAAAAGCAAATAAACCACCCGGAAAAGAATTATCGGGAATTGATCGCAGAAAATTTATCAAGTTGAGCACCCTCCTTGGCGGGGGTGTAATTTTGTCGGGAGCACTACCTGGTTGCCTGGGCAATCTGAAAGACAGCACAGCAGAGATTATTGAGCAGCAGGGAGATACGCTGGTAGTCAGGGCTGCCTGCCCTGGTCACAATTGCGGAGGACGCTGCCTTTTGAAAGTACACATCAAAAACGGGGAGGTGCTGCGTATCGAAACCGATGATCGCCCCACAGACACTTTAGAAGATCCACAACTCCGGGCCTGCATTCGCGGAAGAGCCTATCGCCGGCGACAAAACCACCCTGACCGCTTGCAATATCCCATGAAAAGAACCGGGGAAAGAGGGGAAGGAAAATTTGAGCGCATCTCATGGGATGAAGCCCTGGACACCCTGGCTTCGCAAATACAGAGAGTCAAAAAAACCTATGGCAACTCCGCTATCCTGGTGCCTTATGGAACCGGCAGTTACAACCAGATAAACGGACGGCAAACGGCTGCCCGCTTAATCAATTTGCTGGGAGGCTCACTGGGGTATTACAACAGCTATAGCTGGGCCTGTATATCAAGGGCCACCCCCTATGTGTATGGCACTTCGGTAACGGGCAACCAGCGACAAGACTGGGTAAACAGCAAGTATATTATCATGTGGGGCTGGAACCCGGCCGAGATGCGCGATGGCACCAACAGCGAATTCTTTATCAAAAAGGCCCGCGAAACAGGCGCCAGGGTTATTTGCATCGACCCACGCATGAGCATGAGTGCCGTGGCATTGGCCGATGAATGGATACCCATCCGCCCCGGTACGGATGTAGCCATGATGAGCGCCATGGCTTACACCATTATTACAGAGAACCTGCATGACACAGACTTTATCAAACGCTGCTGCTCTGGCTTCGACCCATCGCAAATGCCCCAGGGGTGTGAGGATGAAGAAAGCTACTCGGACTATATCCTGGGCACCAAAGACGGGGTAGCCAAAACCCCTGAATGGGCAGAAAACATTTGCAGTGTGCCGGCAGAAACCATTGCTCGCATTGCCAGAGAATATGCAACCCATAAACCTTCGGTACTTTACCAGGGATATGGCATGCAAAGGCGTGCTTATGGCGAACAGGTTGTGATAGCCGGCTGCGCCCTTCCTGCCATTACCGGCAACGTGGGAGTAGCTGGAGGATGGGCTGGCGGTCTTGCTTTACAGGCGGATGATGGTGGCCCCTTCTGGAACGTCTTTCCAACAGGCAGAAACCCTGTAAAAACTTCTATCCCGGTTTTCCTGTGGACCGAAGCCATCCTAAGAGGCAAACAAATGGGTCCTGAAGACGGCGTAAGAGGGGCAGAAAAACTGGACAATAACATCAAACTTATCTGGAATGTGGCTTCCAACATCCTTATCAACCAACATGCTGATACCAACCGATCGGCAGCCATCCTCAAAGACACAGAGAAAGTTGAATTTATTGCCGTGCAAGACCAGTTTATGACCCCCACGGCAAAATTTGCAGACCTGATTCTGCCCGTCTGCACCCAAATGGAAACCTGGGGGCTGCAGGATGGCTGGAAATATGGTGATGAGGTAATCATCGGACCTCAGTTGGCTGAGCCCCCCCATGAAACTAAAAGTGATTACCAGATATGTGCTGAGCTGGCCCGGAGATTTGGGAAAAAGGAAGAATATACACAGGGAAGAGATGAGCGACAATGGATTGAATGGGCTGTAGAGAGGTATCAAAACACACGTTTCCCCGAAATGCCTGGTTTAAATAAAATGGAAAAAAAGAATAAAGGCGTTTACTCCACCCCCATTGACAAACCAGCCATCGCCTTTGCAAAATTCCGGGGAAATCCGCAAAAACACCCTCTGAACACCCCGACCGGCAAAGTGGAGCTTTTCTCCAAAAGGCTTTATGATATGGGCAAGCCAGATACCATTCCCCCTGTGCCTAAGTACATCCAGGAGTGGGAAAGCCCGTTTGGTGAAGAAGCTGACCAATATCCACTCCAGGCCCTGGGGCATCACTACATGTCGCGGGTGCATTCCACCCACGATGGCATTGACTGGCTGGAGGAGGCCTTTCCTCAAAGGATATTTATCAACCCCCTGGATGCAAAGAAACGTGGTATCAACGATGGTGACCAGGTGCTGGTTTATAACGACCGTGGAAAAATTCAGATTCCATGCCGGGTAACCCCCAAGATCATGCCCGGGGTGATAAACATACCCCAGGGTGCATGGTGGAAACCCGACAAGGACGGAACAGACCGCAGGGGAAATATCAATGTACTTACCTCACACAAATGGACGCCCCTGGCTTTTGGCAATGCACAACACACCATCATGGTAGAAGCCAAAAAAGCCGGCAAGCAAAACACCATCACATGATGAACACCTAAACACAGATTTATACTGGATATTAAAAAGAAAATATAAACAATTCAATTATGGCAAAAAAGCAGTGGGCCTTTTACTTTGATGCATCCCAGTGCAGTGGTTGCAAAACCTGCCAGGTGGCCTGCAAGGACAAGCATAACCTCCCAATGGGCATACGCTGGAGAAAAGTTTTCGAGGTGGGTGGCGGACATTGGGAAAAAAATGATGAAAAATGGGTATCACACATACGGTCGTACAATATTTCCATGGCGTGCAACCATTGTGAGGAACCCATATGCATGGCCAAATGCCCCAACAAAGCCATCTACAAAAATGGTGAGGGGCTGGTGCTCATTGATGAGAAAAAATGTATGGGTTGCAGGTATTGTGCCTGGGCATGCCCTTACGGAGCCCTACAACTACACCCTGATACCGGTAAAATGACCAAATGCACCTTTTGCGAGGATTACCTGGCCAAAGGGCAGTTACCCTCCTGTGTGACTTCCTGCCCCATGCGTGTGCTGGAAGCCGGAGAGTTAGAGGTAGTCAGGAAAAGGTACGGAGGTAAAGCAGAGATGTTTCCTCTTCCCCCTGTAAATCATACAAAGCCAGCCCTTGTCATAACACCCCACAAATCATTCGATGTAAGTATCCGCTGGGAAGTATTAAACAAAGAGGAGGTACAAAATGCATAATTCAGAATGGTCACTGGTAATTTTCACCCTGATGAGTCAACTCTCAGCAGGGGTGATAGTTTGTGTATTTATCTTTTCAAACTTCAGCAGGGCCAACCACGACAAATGGCCGCTATTTTTGAAAAGAACCACCTTGATTGCCACAAGTTTTATGTTTATAGCTGCATTGTTTTCTTTTTTTCACCTTGCTTCGCCCCTTGCCTCGGTTTACGCTTTAAGCAATCTACAAAGCTCCTGGCTGAGCCGCGAAATCCTGATGGTGGGTGTTTTCACAGCAACTTTGGTTATAACAACCTTTTACACCATCAAAACCCGGGGAGAAGGGAAGTGGATTCGAATGATGTTGCTGGTATCATCCATTGCAGGACTGCTCCTGGTATTTTCTATTGGTAAAGTTTATATGATCTCCACGGTACCCCCCTGGAATACTCCTGCAACACTTTTATCATTTTATGTGACTACATTTTTGCTGGGAGCAAGCTTAGTTATGGCCTTATTTTACCAGGTTTTCTGTGCAAAGAGCAAAAAAAACCGGAACCCACTGACAGCGTCTTTCCCGGTTCTGAAAATTTTTACAGGAATTATTCTGTTGGCTGTCATTGCTCAACTTATCAATACCCTCTTTGTCAGCCCTGCAGATCTGGGTGCAAACATTGCTTTTCTGCCTGCAAACATGGGGAACACCCCGGCCTTTACCACATGGATTTTCTGGCCACTGGCTATGGGTTTGTTGATTCGCAACCTTTATTTCTCAACACCAGCTTATCGATTAGAAACAGGATTGTTTTACCTGGTGTTCGTATTGCTATTTGTTGGCGAATTCTCATCCAGGATGCTCTTTTATGACGCTTATTTCCGGGTGGGCGTCTAAAACAGATATGGCGTTTATGTGCTATGTATTACAAAAAAAAGAGCTGCCTTATCCACAAAGGCAGCTCTTTTTTTTAAAATATATCTGGAAAGGGTAGAGAATTATTCTTCACCTTCTTCCTCTTCTTCACCCTCTTCTCCTTCTTTGGCTTTTCTTTCAGCTTCCTTCCTTCTTTCTTCAAGGATTTCCTGTCTCCTTCTTTCGCGAAGCAACTCTCGCACATGGGCCTGAAGTTGTTCATCCTGGCGGTATTCATTGAGAATATCCTGGTATGAAGAATTGGAAAAGCCTTTTTCTTCTAAAATCATAGAAACCAATTGCTGCTGTTCCCTTTGAATCTGGCTGATTTGTGGCCCAAGGGTGTTGAAGGCTTCTATCTCCTCATCTGAAAATGTACCACCCTGCAAAGCTCCAATTTGATTAGCTCTTGCAATCTGGTTAAACCGCTCCAAAGTTAGGCCCTGCTCTTCAACAGTTTCTGCCATTCTTTCCTGCATTTCCCTGCGCATTTCACTGATTTCACGATTAGCATCAAAGAAATCTATCAGTTCTTCATCCGGAAAGGGGAAGGTAATGGTGTCCTCCTGTTCCTGTTCTTCTTCAGGCTCATCGGGCAAAATAACGGAAAAAGCCGGATTAACAATGGCAAAGGAGAGTACGAATAAAAATACGGTTAAAGCTGCAGGTAACTTTTTTTCTCGAGAAAACATAATCTTGGTTTTTTGGTTTAAAAATGTTGTATAATGTTGCCTGAAAATATTTTTGGCCAACAAAAGTATAAATAAATAAGAGTTTTTAGCACAAAAAAAAACGTTAATTTGCTGATTATTAAAAAAACGTTTCCGCAATAGGTCAAATAATTTTTGCACCACTGCATGTTTTTCAAAACCCTGAATTACTCCACACTAATATCCAGCTCAAAAGCATAAACAGACTGTGAGTCAATCACAAATACCAGGCCATTATTTTCAACCTCTATACTGTCTGAAAAAAACTCTTTCTGATCCCACAACACATCTTTGCCATAAATAGAAAACCGGCCCTTCTTATCTAATAACTCCCACACATCCTCCGGGAAACGGATGTTTACCCTCACTGGCCCCTGAGCATCAAAATTTGTTAATACAAGAAATACTTTGCGGGGAGTGTATCTCAGAAAGCAATAAATATGTCTTCCATCAAAGTCTTTGCTGTCGGGATTTGCCCACATTAAATCATAAAAAGCGCCATACGAAAAAACTTCATCCCCCGCAAGGTTTATGAGTCGTTCATAAAACTGCCGGATTTGTTTTGACCCGGTATCCATGGCTCCTCCATCAAAGGCCAACTTGTTAATCCATTGACTATGGTGCGGCACATGACAATAATCAAAAATACTTGTACGACCATCATCCCCACTAAAGCCTGTTCTCCCCTCTGCAGGCTCACCACATTCCTGTCCAAANTAAACCATTACCGGACCTGTGTGCATAAGTGCAACCAAAGCCATAGCCGGGAAACCGCCCCTTGCGCTGCCGGCAAATTCGCTGGAAGCAATCCTTTGTTCATCATGGTTTTCCAGAAATCGCACCATGCGGCTATTTAGACTGTCATTCTCCTGCCAAACGCGGGTAATCATACGGGCAGATGTCTGCCCTGTAATTANTCCCCTGAGGGTATCGTACATCCCAATTTTGTCATACAAATAATCGAACATCCCTACATCAATGTAACTTTTATAAGCCTTTGGACTGTATATTTCTGCAATGAAAGTGATGGCCGGATATTTTTCTTTGACCTGGGGAATGACCCACTGCCAAAACTCCACCGGCACCATTTCAGCCATATCGCAACGAAAGCCATCCACCCCCTTCCCTGCCCAAAACAGCAGTATGTCACGCATTTTATACCAGGTATCCGGGGTGGGCTTAAAATGTTTTTTATTTCTATCCTGAAAGTCCAATCCATAATTCAACTTCACCGTCTCATACCAATCATGAAATGATGGATCTTTTATAAACTGATCGTTGCCGGTAGCCCTGGCAGGACGCTCAGTATAGTGGGTTTTCCCGGATACTTTCACATAGGGCAAATCTTTTACTTCAGGGGGCAGCTCCAGTGCCTCACCGGGGAGGTAATAAAAATTATTAGACCGAAGAAAAGCTGCATCACGGTTATCTTTTTCGCCAAGCCCTTCCTCCCCTTCCGGCATGGCATCAGAAAAGTACTCACGCGCAACATGATTGGGCACAAAATCGATAATCACCCCCATGCTGGCATCATGGGTACGTTTGACCAGTTGTTCAAATTCTTTCATGCGTGCAGCAACATCCTCCGCCAAATCGGGGGCTATATCATAATAGTCCTTAATAGCATAGGGAGAACCAGCCACCCCTTTCACGATCAATGGGTTATCCCTCCTTATTCCCCAATTAGAATAATCAGTGCATGTGGCATGCTCTATCATACCGGTATACCAAATAAATGTGGCACCCAGCTTGTGTATTTCATCTAAAGCTTTTGCAGAAATATGATTCATTTTCCCACAACCATTTTCCTGTGCAGAACCATACAAAACATTATGCTCAGATGTATTGGAGAACAATCTGGGCAGCAATTGATAGATAATAACCCGTGATTTTTCTTTATCCCCTCTTATGTGCATGGCTGGAAAATTTTGGGTTGGCAGGCAGGCCTGGTATTTTTCAGGAGAAATTTCAGCTCCCCAATCTTTGTTGTCAGTACGAATTTACCACTGTTGTCCGGTTAAATTGTTCCGTTCCTACGGATCTCATTTTTAAACATATAATTGCATACTATAAACATTTCATCCCTACGGGATTAGAGTTAAAAGCATTGTCTGTAACTAACTCCGTTAGGAGTGGAATATT